>OJST01000005.1_pt1 | contig 85030 bp, 69 predicted proteins | sample 1599491 | NCBI WGS metagenome assembly OJST01 (sample SAMN04436635, study PRJEB24849) | human gut metagenome | biome: human gut; feature: NICU; material: stool | host: Homo sapiens | place: USA: Saint Louis, MO | collected 2010-02-10
GGATCCTGCGCCAGCACGTGCGGTGCAGTCGGGGTGGCCAGCGGCACGCACTGCCCCGGCTGCGCCACGCGGTGGCCGCGCGCGGCCAGCGCCACACCATCAGCCACGCTGGCGTAGTGGTAGAGCATCATCCGCGCCTGCAGTTCCGCGCTGTACTCGCGCTCCAGGTCGTCCACACCGGTATGCGACGGATTGCCGTGCAGGCCGCAGTCGTGGGCGATCAGTTCGTTGTCATTGGCGAAGCGGGCCAGCATCTCCGGAATCGGCCGGGTATCACCACTCCAGGTCAGCGCGCCCTGCAGGCGCAGGCCGTACGCCGTCTCCGGCCAGTGGTGGCGTACCGGGAATACTTCCAGGCGCACGCCCTCGTGCCAGAACGCCTCGCCCACCACGATCAACTGGAACGCATCCCAGAAGTTGGCACCGCCCTCGGCCAGCACGTTCGGGTAGTCACCGATGCGCTTGTGCAGCAGCGGCACCACGGTGGCAGGCACATACAGGCGCACCTTGCCGCGGCGCTGCGTACTGAAGAAGGAATCGACGAACAGCCGCTCGAAACCGGCCACGTGATCCAGGTGCACATGGGTGACGAACAGTGCCTGCGGCATGTGCCCGTAGTGCGCCTTGAACGCGGTCAGGCCTTCGCCGCCGCAGTCGATCGTCAGCCACGGCCGCCCGTCCCGCTCGATCACCGACATCGGCGACCCCAGCTCGACCGCCGACGCGTTGCCGACGCCGAGGAAACGCAACGACCAGCCCATCAGGTGCCCCGGTTCCAGGCCATGTCATAGGCGCGCCTCAGCCGCGCGTAGTCCTTCTGCACGTCTTCCACGCTGCGCTCGCCGCGCAGCTTGATCAGCGAGCGCAGCAGGCGCTTGAGGTTGCGTTCGCGCCAGGCGGTGGCCGGAATGCGGATCACTCCACGGTCGAAGTCGATCAGCCAGCCATGGCCGTTGCCATCGAACAGGATGTTGTGCGCGTTGAGGTCGGCATGGTCCAGGCCGGCACGGTGGAAGCGGGCGATCAGCCGCCCGGTCTCTTCCCAGGGCGCGCCCCGTCCGGCGACCAGCGCACGGTCGGCCAGCGAGCGCACGCCCTCGATCCGCTCCATCAGGATTGCCGCCCGGTAGCGCAGGCCTTCGCGCATGTAGTACGCGGCGATCGGCCGGGGCACCGGCAGCTTCTTCTCGCGCAGGGCGCGCATCAGGCGGAATTCGGCAAAGCTCCGGGTCCGGTCCGAGCCACGCCAGAGGTACTGGTCATGGCTGATCTTCGCTGCCAGGCCGCCGCGCAGGTAGTGGCGCAGCACGCTGGCGCCGAACGGCGCATCGATGAACCAGGCGCTGCCGCGGCCGCCCTCGCCGACCGGCCGGGCCTTGCTGCCCCAGTGCTGGGGGGAGAACAGGCCAACCTCGGCTTGCCGCAGCCGCTCGCGGTCGAACAGAATGGCCCCGATGCCGCGACCCTCGCGGCATGGCGTCAGCGCTTCATTGGCGTCGAATGCGACCATTTCATTGAGTCTAACAACACATGGCATCAGCGTCCTCCTCCTTGTGCCTCCTGCGCCTGTCCGCACTCGGCGATGTCACCCACGTGGTGCCCCTGGTGCGCACCCTGCAGGCTGCGCGTCCGGACACGCCGATCCACTGGATCATCGACAAGGTCGGCCACAAACTGCTCGATGGCCTGCCCGGCGTCACTTTCCACGCCTACGACAAGAAGAGCGGCATGGCAGGTGTCAAGGAGCTGCGCAAACAGCTGCCACCGGGGCGTTTTGAAGCGCTGCTGCAGATGCAGGTGGCGTTCCGCGCCAACCTGCTGTCGGCGTTCATTCCCGCCGAGCGACGCATCGGCTACGACCGCAGCCGTTCCAAGGACCTGCACGGGCTCTTCATCAACGAGCGCATTCCCGACCGCCCCGGCGTCCATGTGCTGGATGCCATCGGCAGCTTCTGCGAGCCGCTGGGCCTGCGCCAGACCGAGGTCAGCTGGGACCTGGCCGTGCCCCAGTCCGCATATGACTGGGCCGCTGCGCAATGGCAGGACGATGGGCGCCCGGTGCTGATGATCTCGCCCTGTTCCAGCCACGTGCGCCGCAACTGGTATGCAGACCGCTATGCAGCCGTGGCCAACCACGCCGCGCAGCGTGGTTGGCAGGTGGTGCTGTGCGGTGGCCGCAGCGAACTGGAGCGCAGCATGGCCGATGCCATCCAGGCACAACTGCTCACGCCGGCGCTGGACCTGGTCGGGAAGGACACCTTGAAGCAGCTGCCTGCCCTGCTTGCCCGCGCCAACCTGGTGATGACTCCGGACTCGGGCCCGATGCACATCGCCAACGCGATGGGCGCCAAGGTGCTGGGCCTGCATGCGGCCAGCAACCCGAACCGCAGCGGACCGTACTCGGACCGCCGCTACTGCGTGGACCGCTACGACGACGCCGCACGCAAGTACCTGGCCAAGCAGGCTGCCGATCTGAAATGGGGCACCAAGATCGAGTTCGACGATGTGATGGAACTGATCACTGTCGAAGACGGCATCGCGGCTTTCGAGCGTTACGTGGCCGATCATCTGGGGTGATGGGCCGGCCGGGCGTTGGCCTGCGCCCTGCGGTTTCATCCACGCGTGGCGTGGACCTCCCCCTTTTGGCCGCCGGGATTACGCGCGCTGCGCGTAATCCTGGTAGGACTTCTCTTCCACGTACGCCGAGCCCAGCGCCAGGTTGATCGCCTTCTTGATGCGCGCACGCTCGTCGTTGCGCAGGTAGACGCTGCGCGCCAGGTCGACGAAGCCCTGGTCGAACGCCTGCGCCTTTTCCTTCAGGCGGATGTCGTCCTCGATGTCCCACAGCTGCTCGTTGACCGCCTTCAGCTCGGCACGCAGCTTGGCGATGTCCTTCACCGCCGCCGGGTGCGCCATCCAGGTCTGCTCCAGCGCCGACAGCTCCCTGCGCACGTTGGCCAGCTTGCCCTCGTCGCTGATGCGCTCGGACTTGATCTGCAGGATCGAGATCTTGTCCAGCAGCTCGCCGAAGGACACGGGGACAAGGATTTCAGCGCTCATGGGGGAAGGCTCCAGCGGGTGATGCATACATGGTAACCCGCGCGGCGCAAACGCTGCGCCCCGGCGCCTGCATGGTCAGCCGAGCGCGATGACTGGGGGAGAACCCCCCGCAGCTGCGTTAGCGGTCTGGAGAGGCGGCCTGTCGCCCTCCTCGCCCGGCCAGTCCAACGGCCGAGCGCGCGCGACCCGCCGCCCTGCCCACGCTGCAACGTGTTGAAACCACGCCGCATCAGCGTGTTCATGCAGCGAAAAAGGGGCGGCAACCGCACTTCACTCCTTTCCGTGGAACTCCGCATGCATCGATATCCCGCCCTCCCCACCCGTCGCGCCACCGTCCTCGGCAGTGCCCTTGTTGCAGCGCTTCTCGGCATCGCTGCCTCGCCGCAGGCCCATGCCAGTGCCTTCCACGTGAATGGAGACACGCTCTACTACACCGGCAACGTGCTGGCGACCGATCCGCAGACGCTGGAGGCCTACATCCTCGCCGCGCAGGCCCGGGGTACGCCGCTGCGCCAGGTGGTGTTCCGCAACTCGCCGGGCGGGGCCGCCTCCGGTGGCGTGGGCATGGGCGCCATCATCCGCCAGCACGGGCTGGATACCGTGCTGGACGGCGGCTGCTACTCGGCCTGCGCCGACGCCTTCGTTGCCGGCGTGAAGCGCAAGGTCACGCAGTTCGGCCTGCTGCCGGCGCACGGCAACTACACGGAGACGGTGCTGGGCATCCATGGCGAATCCGGCCCGAACGGCCCTACCCCGTACCCGGGGCAGGACAAGTACATCAAGTACTACCGGGACATGTTCGGCCCGACCGACTTCGCGGTCATCGAAGCGCGCATCGTCCAGGCGCACTATGAACTGACCCAGCAGTCGGGCTTCCTGCGCTACTTCGACCCGAACGTGGCGGCCGTGGCCACGCGCTTCTGCCCGACCCGCGACCAGAGCGCGGCAGGCAACTGCACCGCGTATCCCGGTGTGACCTTCTACAGTGATCGCGTCGTCACCGAAGCCGGTTACGTCCAGACCGGCGACGTGCTTTCCATCGACAAGGACGTGAGCGGAGACCTCAATCCGAACCTGGCCGTGCGCGGGCGCTACACCAATGCGCTGGCCAACCTGCGCTACTTCCAGCAATCGACCCCGGACATCCGGCTGGACGACGCCTTCGGTGTGATCCGCATCGGCAAGGGCGGTGTCTGGTCACTGGATACCGCCTCCGCCGCCCAGTATGTGGTGGCCGATGGCGGCACCCTGCGCCTGCAGCAGAATGGCTGGATCCACCACGCCGAAGCCATCGGCGCCCGCAATGGCGGGCGCATCGAGCTGCAGCAGGGCGCACTGCGCAGCCTGACCGTGGTCGAACGCGGCGGCGTGCTGACCGGAAACGGTTCATTGAATGCCACGATCGACATCAACGAGGGCGGAACGCTCGCGCCCTCCGGCATCGTCATGCGCCCCTACTCGCTGGAAGCACTCGCGCCGGGTGGCGACGACGTGTTCACCAGCGAACGCTTCCGGATCGGCAAGGGGCGCTACATCAACCTCAATGACGGTGCGAACCTGGCCTTCCAGGTCGACAGCCAGCGCACCGCACCGGCACTGACGCTGGAAGAAGCCCGCTACTTCCTGGTCGAAGAGGACCGGCGGTCCGGTGACTACAACCTGTACGGCAACATCAACCGCGCCGTGCTGAGCATTGCCCCCAGCGCCAGGCTGACGCTGGACATCAAGCAGGCGTTCTTCCCGGCAGGCCAGCAGAACCATCTGGTCGGAACCCAGGTGGATTCCAGCGCCCTGCAGCTGCCCGTCGCCCCCTGCGGCCCGTCGAACGGTGAGTACGCCGGCTTGTGGTGCCGCACCGCGACGCCCGATACCCTGACCCGCGCAGCACCGGTGTCGGACTTCATCGAAGGGCGCTTCCAGTACGTCGAGCGCAGTGGCGAGGCCGGCAGCGCGGTGGACCTCACCGCTCCCGGCGCCGTATTCCGCCCTCGCCACAATTCACTGCTCAGCTTCACCGTCAACCAGACCGGCAGTGGCCTGTGGCTGACCGCCAATCCCTCCTTCGACGACACACGCTTGTTCGGCAATGCCCCGTCCGGGGACGGTCTGGGCATCGCACTGCAACAGGCCGCTGCGCAGCGCACCTCCTCGATGAGCGGACTGCTGGGTGCCCTGCAGTTCGCTGACCGCGATGACATCGCGCGCCAGGCGGGAGCATTGCGCGGCGACGCGCATGCCAGCCTGCGCCTGGCCGATACCGCACTGGTCGGCAGCATCGGCAACGTCGTGCAGCAGCACCAGGCAGCATCGCGCAGCGGTGGCGATGCGGACGGCCTGGCAGCACAGGCCGCGCAGACCGCCTCGGCGCAATCGGCAACGACCGGCAGTCGCCTGTTCAACCAGCTGGCGATGCACCTGGTCGCACCGGCAGATGCGGGCAGTGAGGCGGGCGACGCCGGACACAACCGCAGCTTCTGGGCGCGCGGGTTCGGCAGTCATGGCCGCATCGAGGGTGGTGCGGGCGTCGCCGGCCTGAACCACACCATCGGCGGTATCGCGCTTGGTGCCGATACCCGTCTGGCAGACGACCGCGTGACACTGGGCGTGAGCCTTGCCGCGGCCGACATGTCGACCCGGTCCAGTGAAGGTGCAGGATTCAGCGGCGATGTCCGCGCGCTGGATATCGGCGGCTACGTGGACGCGCTCTATTCGCGTGGCTACCTCTCCGCCGCCGTCCGCTACACCGATCTTCGCCACGACACCCGTCGCAGCATCGAGGGAATCGAGGGCCTGCAGGCACCGCTGCGCGCGAAGTACAGCAACGACGCGATTTCCGCGCGCGTGGAGCATGCGTTCTCGTTCACCACCGGCAACGGCCTGGTGATACAGCCGCTGCTGCCGGTGATCGACTACATGCGCACCTCGGCCACGCACTTCAACGAAGGCCAGGACGCAGCCGCACTCATCGGCCGCAGTGGCAGCCTGGAAAGCATCCGCGTAGGCGCCGGCCTGCAGTTGTTCAAGACCTTCGACGGCAACAACGGCGAGCGCATCACCCCGCGGGCCCGCGTGGTCTGGCAGAAGGAGCTGGGCGATACCCAGGCCCGCTACAGCAACGGCTTCGCCGCCGCCCCGGACCTGCTGTTCAGTGCCAGCAGCCAGCCCGTCGGTGAGCAGGTCCTGGCCTGGAACCTGGGCGTGACCAGCCGTGCCAGCAAGCGCGTGTCGGTGATGGTTGATTACGTGGGCGAGCGGCGCGACGGCCAGACCCAGAACGGCATACAGCTGGGGCTGGGCTACACGTTCTGAGCACACGCCATTCGCACAGGGCATCGGTTCCCACCCTGTGCGAATGGCCTTGCCTTCCACGCCGTGCGTGGATGCACCCAGCGGGCAACGAGCGGCGCAACGTCTCGGGCGACGCGCGAAACGCGCGTCGCGTTCCCGCGCCTGATGAAAGAAGAAAGGCTGCCTTTCGGCAGCCCTCTCCAGTCAAGGGGATGATCACCGAACTCATCCAAGCAATGACTTGCATCCGCCACACAGGGAATCGCCGGGTGGAACAAGCCCCTCTGTTGAGGGGCTGCCCCGACAGGGGCGGGGAGAGGCAGGCAAAGGGAGGGGCCCACGCGTTGCGACGCAACGTGTGGGGCGGCGCGCGAAACGCGCGTCGCGTCCCGCGCCAGATAAAAGAAAAGGGCTGCCTTTCGGCAGCCCTTTTCTTTTATCTGGCGGAGAGGGGGACTGCCATAGATCCGTCCAAGGAAATCCAGCGGCATCGCAAATAACATATATTTGCCATTTATTTTCAATGGCTTACAAGTGACGTCATCCAGCACCGTCCAGCAACACCCATCACCACCCAACGCGAAATGGCATACCAGATGGCATACTGGATGGCATACCAGATGGCATACCAGACACCCATGGCACTGCTTACCGACATCAAAGCCAGAAGCACCACTCCCGGGAGCACAGCACTGCCACACGGCGGAGTCCCCGGCCTAAGCCTGCATCCTTCACGCACAAAGAAGGGGCAAGGTAAGTGGGTCCTACGCTACGTGAGCCCTACCACTGGCAAACGCCGCAATGCAGGCCTCGGCAGCTACCCGCATGTGAGCATCGCCCTTGCCGGCAAGCTGGCTCGCGAAATGCGCGAAGAGATTGCACTTGGGCAAGATCCCCTGGCGACCAAGGCGCCCGCAGTTGCTGCACCCGTGATGCCAACCTTCCAAGAGGCGGCAGAACAGGTACATGCCGAACTCAAGCCAGGGTGGAAGAATGCCAAGCACGCCCAGCAGTGGATCAACACGCTTACCGAGTACGCCTTCCCCAAGATCGGCTCCCTACCGATGGATCAACTTCAGCCTCGTCATATGGCCGATGTCTTGCGCCCGATCTGGCTGGAAAAAGCAGAGACCGCTTCCAGGGTAAAGCAGCGTTTGCATGCCGTGATGGCCTGGGGCTGGGCACACGGGTTCAACCAAGCCAACCCCGTGGATGTAGTCACCCATCTGCTACCGGTACAACCCAGCAAGACGGTCAGACAAGAGCATCAACCGGCCATGCCTTGGGCCGACATCCCGGCGTTTGTCAAAACCAGACTGGCGGATACAAACGAGCTAGATGTCACCAAACGTGCGCTGCTGTTTTTGATCTTGACCGCTGCGCGCTCTGGCGAAGTCAGGGGAATGACTTGGGATGAGTTCAATTTGCGCAACAAAGTCTGGATCATTCCTGCCGATCGCATGAAAGCCAGCCAGACCCATCGTGTCCCACTCTCTGAACAAGCCATCACTTTGCTGCAGGTACAGGCAGGGAAGCACGATCATCTGGTCTTCCCATCGATCCAGTCCCGAACAGTCCTCTCGGACATGACCCTAACTGCGCTATTGCGCCGCCTGAAGGCCCACAGCGATAGCGACAAGCGGACAGCCACCGCGCACGGCTTCCGGTCAAGCTTTCGCGACTGGTGCAGCGAGGAAGGCTATGCTCGGGATCTTGCTGAACGCGCGCTGGCCCACACTGTCCAAAACAAGGTCGAAGCTGCCTATCACCGCACCGATCTGCTGGAGCAACGACGCCCCATGATGCAGGCATGGGCTGATTTCATCCTCCCCAGACCTGCTCCGGACTGCTCCAGTCAGCCCATAGACCGACACGAATAGTGTTCAAGACATCCGGCCTCGACTCAATCTCTGGATCTCCCACGACAAGTTGAACAGGGCTCTACCCCCATCTCACTAGGATGGGGGTGGACAGACGGGCAGATGGGAAGTAGTAATATTACTAACACAACTCCCATCGCGCCACAGCTCACGGCTTTGGCCATCGACGCCCATGAAAACCTTGCCTGTGACAGTCTGGCCTGTCCGGGACGCCTCATCGTCCCTACCTCTACCCGTTCTCGGTAGCACTGCCGCCTGCGGCTTCCCCAGTCCTGCTGAAGACTTCTTCCGGGAAGAGGATCGCTTGGATCTCAATGCCAAGCTGGCACCCAACCCACCAGCAACGTTCCTGGTACAGGCCGACTGCGGCGGCGCTGCACCTTCGAACGGCAGGTAACGGAGCTGCAAGTACGGGACGCACTGATCAACCGCTCCAGCCAATTGGGCGGACCGAAGATGCAACAAAGCCTCACGTCGATGCAAAACAGGCATTGAACCGCCCCGACTTTCTTGGAGGCCATTTGGTTTGAGTCAGGCCGCTTTGGCCTGACCGGCTTGCTGCCGATAGTAAGCCGCTTCGGCTTCCGCTGGCGGGATGTTCCCGATCGGCCCCAGCAGTCATTGGTGGTTGTACCAGTACACCCAGTCCAGCGTGGGGCCAGCTCCACCTGATCGCGATTGCGCCACGAATGCCGATGGATCACCTCGGCCTTGTACAGCCCATTGGTCGTCTCGGCCAGCGTGCTGCCATAGCTATCGTGCACGCTGCCCGCCGACAGTTCGACCCCGGCCTCGGCTAGTGTAGCGACCCATCGGTTCCTGCTCAGGTCATGCTACTAACAACCAAGCAGTTGGACAGCGCCGCCAAACGAAGTGGTCACAGCAGCCAGCCAGTTGGACTCTTGGCATGGCACCGATGTCCGCTTTCGGCCAGAAGCGGTCATTCTGAAAAGGCCACTCGACTACTACGATGGCCAAGCACCCGTCCTAGATCATGGGGATCGTTCACGTGTCCCAGCGGGGTATAGGAATAGGATGAACGGAAGGTCTCGTAGAAGAGGACCACGGTCTTCGAGCCATAGAGCATCAGATCGCCGTTCCGGATCGTGCCGGGATGGCTTGCATCGGTGGGCAATGCTTGCGGCAAGTCGACGTGTTTCTCGTTGCCGTTGAGCTCGGCCATCTCAAATGTCAAGGGGAGCCGGGCCGCGAATGCCCGCGCGGCATCGGTATCCGCCAACGTGATAGAGAAGCGATGTTCGCCGATGGTCATCCACATGCGGGCTCTCTCCTGTGTGGCAGGTACTTCGATGACCTCTTGAACATTCCCGACAGGTTCCTTTCGCTCACTGGCATTGCAGCCTCCCAGTATCAACAGGCCGAGCACCAGCAGGCTCGCTTGCCGCAACAGCCGCAATGTGGAACGAGCATCGTTAAACGCGAGGGGCCGCCTATTAACCATTGCTCAAGCGGCCCGTCCGGCCGACGCGCGCGACGTCAGCAACGTCAGGAAGGCACCGAGCAGAAGAACCACTGCGCTCGCCACGAACGTGCTTCGGTAGCCGCTGCCGTCGAACAACATCCCGCCCACGGTGGAGCCCAATGCGATCGCCAACTGGATCACGGCGACCATCAGGCCGCCACCGGCTTCGGCATCCTCCTCCGGCATCGCATCCGCGATCCAGCTCCACCAGCCGACGGGTGCCGCAGTGGCCAGAAGTCCCCACAACGCGAAGAGAACTGCAACTGGCCACATCCAAGCACCCAAGGGGATCAACGCGAGCGCGATTGCCGCCATCAGAACAGGAATGACGATCAGGATGCGATACAGGCCCCCCTTGAGGAAGGTGCCAATCATCGCCGTACCGATGAAGCCGGCGATCCCGATCGCGAGCAGGATCAGGGACAGCGTGGACACATCCACGCGAGTCACCGTTTCCAGGAAGGGCCGCACATACGTGAACAGCGTGAACTGCCCCATGAAGAACGCACCGCAGGCGGCCATCCCAAGCACCACGGTGCGACGCTTGAACAGACGGAATACATTGCCGGAGCCGTCGGCGCGCTCGGCGGCCATGGACGGCAAGCTGATCCACTGCCAGATGAAGGCGACGGCAGCCACCGGGATCAGGCAGAAGAAGGCGCCGCGCCAGCCGACCACCGAACCCAAGTGACTGCCCAGCGGCGCCGCGATCACGGTCGCCAACGCGTTGCCGCCATTGAAGACTGCCAACGCGCGCGGCACCTGCGCGGTCGGCACCAGACGTATCGCGGTGGCGGCCGACATCGACCAGAAACCGCCGATCACCACGCCGATCAGTGCGCGTCCCGCCAGGTAGACGACATAGTTCGGCGCCAGCGCGACCACCGCACCGGACACGGCCATCAGTCCGGTCAGCGCCAGCAGCAGGGTTTTGCGGTTCATGCTGCCGGCCAGCGTGGAAATCGACAGGCTGGTGATCACTGCGAACGCGCCGGAGATGGCGATGCCATAGCCCGCCAGCCCTTCGCTGACGTGCAGGTCGGCGGCCATCGGCGTCAGCAGGCTCACGGGCATGAACTCCGACGCGATCAGCGCGAACACGCACAGCGTCATGGCGAGCACACCGCCCCAGTGGGCGGGGCGCGCCGTGGCCTCGTATTGGCCGGTGACTGCCGGAACGTCCATCAACGTGGTCATTGCGCGGCCAGGTTCTGCCGGAAGAAGGCCGTCAGCTTGTCAAACGGAATCACGTCCACGCGGTCGTACAGGTCCGTGTGGTTCGCGTCCGGGATGATCATCAGCTCCTTCGGCTGCGCCGCGGCCGCGTAGGCGGTATCGCTGAAGTAGCGAGAGTGGGCCTTTTCGCCATGGATGAATAGGATCGGGCGCGGCGCGATCTCGTTGATGTAAGTCAGCAGCGGCATGTTCATGAACGACAGCGGGTTGGTGACGGTCCACGAGCCGTTCGAATTGACGGACCGCGGATGGAAGCCGCGCGGCGTCTTGTAGTAGTCGTGGTAGTCCACCAGAAATTGCGCTTCGCCGCCTTTCAGCTCGTTCATGGCCGGACCATGCGCGGGAGCGCCTTTCTCCGCGTCCTGCCAACGCTGCCGGCTCAGCTGCTCCAGGGTTTGCGTGCGCTGCTCGAGGGTCACGCTGTCGTTGTAGCCCTTGGACATGACGCGCGTCATGTCGTACATGGTGCTGGTCGCGACGGCCTTGACGCGCTTGTCCACGGCGGCGGCATTGAGCGCCATGCCGCCCCAGCCGCAGATGCCGAGGATGCCGATGCGCTCGCGGTCGACGTTGGCTTGCAGTCCGAGGAAATCGATGGCGGCGCTGAAATCTTCGGTATTGATGTCGGGAGAGGCGACATTGCGCGGCTCACCGCCGCTTTCGCCGGTGTAGGACGGATCGAACGCCAGGGTGACGAAACCGCGTTCGGCCATCGTTTGCGCATACAGGCCGGACGACTGTTCCTTCACCGCGCCGAAGGGGCCACCCACCGCGATCGCCGCCAGCTTGCCGCTGGCGTTCTTCGGCTGGTACAGGTCGGCCGCCAGCGTGATGCCGTAGCGGTTCTTGAACGTTACCTTCCGGTGCTCGACCCGGTCGCTCTTTGGGAACACCTTGTCCCAGTCCTGGGTCAGCGCCATCGTCTTTCCTCCTGAGGTCGGGACGTCTTGGGCGCCGGCGGCAAGGGGTGACAAGGCCAACATCAGCGCGGCGGACAGTGCGAATGCTTTCATTTGAGTCTCCTGGCGGTGGTCGGAAGACCACCATTGCCCGGCCAGTCTGGCGCCGCGTCGCTTCAGCGACTAGGTACTGATTACTGAATGCATCCATTAGCTCTGCTAATTGATGTGTGTGGCACACTGGCTTCCATGGCCAGGAGCAACCTCAACGATTTGCTTGCCTTCGTCACCGTCGCGCGCGAGGGCAGCTTCACGCGTGCTGCCGCCCAATTGGGGGTCACCCAATCGGCCGTTAGCCAGGCGATCAGCGGCCTGGAGGCGCGGATGCAGATCCGCCTGCTTACCCGCACCACGCGCAGCGTGGCACCAACGCCTGCCGGCGAGCGCCTGATGCGGGCGATTGGACATCGCTTCGACGAAATCGAGGCCGAGCTCGATGCCATTACCGAACTGCGCGAGAAACCCGCCGGGACGGTACGCATCACCTGCGGCGACCACGTGCTGCGCACCACGTTGCTGCCGAAGCTCGCGCCGCTGATGCATCAGTACCCCGACATCCACATCGAGTTCGATGTCTCCTATGGCTTACGGGACATCGTGGCGGATCGTTTCGATGCCGGCGTGCGGATGGGCGAGGAGATCGACAAGGACATGATCGCCGTGCCGATCGGGCCCAGGTTACGCATGGCGGCAGTCGCATCGCCCGCATACTGGGAAAAGCATCCTCCGCCGAAGACGCCACGGGACCTGGTCGCGCATCGCTGCATCAATATCCGGTTCCCGACGCATGGCGGGCTCTACGTGTGGGAGTTCGAGCGGGCTGGTCGGCAGCAGAACGTGCGCGTGGAAGGGCAAGTCATCTTCAACGCCAGCCACCACATCGTCGCGGCCGCGCTGGGTGGCTTGGGCATCGCCTACCTGCCCGAAGACGAGTTCGCGCCGCACCTCGAATCGGGCGAACTCGTACGGGTGCTTGCGCGGTGGTGCCCGCCATTCCCTGGATACCACCTGTATTACCCCAGTCGGAGGCAGCCATCACCTGCGTTCCGGTTGGTGGTCGATGCGCTGCGTGCCTGAGTCCGCTTTGGGTCGCATCACGCCTTCCTTCTGGGTGTAGGAGAAGCCTGACCAACCCTTCATCAGGAGTTGGGCATGGCAATTCTTCACACATATCAGCACCACGAGCCCTGGAACAAGGGCAAGCTGATCGGGCAGAAGGCACCGCTCAAGCTGAAAGACATCTGGGCTATTCGCATTCGCCTTCAGCTCGGCCACAAGGTCCGTGACCTCGCCCTCTTCAACCTGGCGATCGATTCCAAGCTACGCGCCTGCGACTTGGTGAAGCTGCGGGTATCGGATGTTTCCCATAGCGGTCAAATGGCATCCCGCGCCATCGTGATGCAGCAGAAGACCGGCCGACCCGTCCAGTTCGAGATCACCCAATCGACTCGCGAGGCCGTGCAGGCTTGGATCACCCACGCTGAGCTCAAGCAGTCGGATTTTCTATTTAGAAGCCGTATTTCGGACTCGCCCCACCTGTCGACGAGGCAGTACGCCCGCATCGTCCATCGCTGGGTAGAAGATGCTGGCCTCGAGTCGGGTTCCTACGGCACGCACACGATGCGCAGGACCAAAGCTTCGTTGATCTACCGCCGGACGCGAAACCTCAGGGCGGTTCAGCTATTGCTTGGGCATACGAAGCTAGAGAGCACCGTGCGTTACCTAGGTATAGAGGTCGATGACGCCCTGGAGATCGCCGAGCAGATGGGTTCTACCCCGAAATCACGGACTGTTTGGAAAAGGCTGAAAACTTCTGATCCTGTTTGACCCGGCGCCGTCGCATCCTGGGATTGTGGCGGCGCTCGATGTATTCGAACACATCGGACCTGGCGGCATCGAGTGTTGGATACGTTGTGCGATATATCCGCTCGCGTTTGAGCAGGCCAAAGAAGCCTTCGCAGGCGGCGTTGTCACCACAATGCCCCACCGCACTCATCGAGCAGAGCAGGCCATTGGCGGCCAGGTAATCCTGGTAATCACCGCTACGAAATTGGCTGCCGCGATCGGAGTGCAGGATCAGCGGATGCCGCTCCTGCCGTTGCCAAACCGTCATCTGTACCGCTCTGATCACCATCTGCCGGTCCTGCCGATGATGCATTGACCAGCCCACAATGCGCTGATCAAACAGATCCAGCACGACACACAGATACAGTTTGGCCTGCTGGGTCTTGATCTCGGTAATGTCAGTCACCCACTTGGTTTCCGGCTCCAGGGCGCTGAAATCACGCTCCAGCAGGTTGCGCACGCACGGCGGCGTCAGTGCCGGTTGGGCGCACTGACCACGCCGTTTCGGGCGCGGCCAGCCTTGAAGGCCTGCCAACGCCATCAGCCGGGCAACCCGGTTCCGACTGGCCGTCAGCCCTTCCTCGACCAGATCTTCCTGCATGCGGCCGGCACCCAGCGTGCCCCGGCTGTCCTGATGCAGCGCATGGATACGGCCCAGCAAGCGCTCGTTATCGCATTGACGAGGGCTGGGCAGGCGCTTGCTCCAGTCGTAGTAGCCACTGGTCGATACCCGCAGGCAGCGGCACATCAGGCGAATCGGAAACTCATCGCGGCAACGTTCGATCACCTGATACCTCAGGATGATCCCTTGGCAAAGAACGTCGCCGCTGCGCGCAAAAAATCCCGCTCCTTGGTGATCCTGGCCAACTCGCGCTTGAGCCGGGCAACCTCCTCGTCACGCGGGCTCCCGGTACCCGCAAAGGCGGCTTTCCCCAACGTCTCCGCCTCCCGCTTCCAGCGGGTCAGCAGACTGTCGCGGATGCCCAGCTCACGGGCCACCTGGGCGCAGCTGACACCGGGCCGACTGGCTTGCTCCACCGCGCCACGCTTGAACTCGGCACTGAACTTGCGACGCTTTGACATGAACACTCCTCATGGCCTCGATCGGCCTTCTTGTAAGTGTCCGTGAAAACGGGGGTGAACCCCTACGTAGAAGTCGTTGAGCGCGGTCTGCAACACGTAGGCAGGCGGTGCGTGCTGCACATGCCCGGTCCTGCCAGCCGCGTCCAGCAGCAGCCGATGCACCTGCCGCCACGGCGTGTCATAGCCGATGGTCACGCCGGTTTCCAGCCACATGCCAGCCGCCTGCGGATCACGCGAATAGTTCAGCAGCTTGCCGCTGAGCACATGCATGTTGGGCAGGCTGACCTCCACCCCGGTAAGGGTGCGGATGCGGGTGGTGAACAAACCGATCTGTATCACCTGCCCTTCCACCTCCGCCACTTTGACCAGATCGCCGACCGACATCGTCCTTGAATACAGCAGGGTGAAACCCGCCGCCGCCTGGCCGACGATGCTCGATCCGCCCAGCGAGATCATCACGCCCAGCAGCACCGTCAGGCCCTTGAACGCATCACTGCCCGAGCCGGGCAGATAGGGATAGGCCATCACCAGCGCAAACAGCCAGATGCCCGCGACGATCAGTTTGCGGCTGGGTTCGGCCAACTGGCGGTCGATGCCGAACAACTGGAAACGCCCATGCTGCACGCCGCGGAACAGGATGCCGATGATCTGGCTGGCCAGGCGTGCCAGCAGGAAAATGATCAGCGCCGTCACCAGCCCCGGGATGGCCGCCACCCCCGCCCACAACCAGGCTTTGGCCTGGGCAGCGAGCCACAACGTCATCGTCGTTGCCCACGGCTGGGTGTAGTCGAACTGATGGAATACATAGCGCAGCCATTCCTCGGCCAGCACCAGCACCGCCACCAGCAGCAAGGCGCGCGACAACCAGTCGGCCAGCGCATTGGCCCCATGCAGCATCTGCCGTACCGGCACGCTACGCAACGTCCCGGCTTTTTTACCCACCCAGGCCAGCATCGCCGCCCGCAGCTGACGTGCCAGCCAGGCCATCACCCAGGCCAAGGCGGCGGCCAGTGCGGTGGCGACAAGGCTGTGCAGCACACCGCGAAGCACCCGTCCCGGCGCACGCTCGCGCTCGGCGGCGGCGACCGCCTCGCCAAGCCGGCTGCGCACCTCCTCGCGTACCTGGGCCAGACTCTGGCCCTGCGCGGTATCCACATCGGCAGGCGTGATGAGGGTGACGACTTCCCCGCCGAGCAGCAGGATCACACCGGCGGCGGTATCGTTGAAGGTGACGCCGGGCGTTCCCGGCTCGTCGACGATGCGCTTGATGTTGAATTCGGCAACCTGCGCCCGCTGCAAGGGCGAGCGCCCCATGAACGCACTGCGGAAGGTCAGGATGTCACGGTTGTAATAGCGCACCGTCGCTGGGGCCTGCGCCTGAGCGGTGCTTTCTTCGGTCGCAGCCAGCAGCGGCGCAGGTGCAAGCAGCAGCGAGGCGCACAGCACAAGCAGCAGCCATGCCATCAAGGTGAACCCGCGTGCCAGTGGTGCTGTTTCGAGGCTGCTCCGGAACATCTTTCTGCTTCCCCGCAAGAAGAGATGACTTGCCGCTGGCGTGTTGCGTCGACCCGCTGCCAATCAGCCCCCACAGGCCGCAGGGTACGCCAGCTACGCCCGTGCTCCATCATCGCACCGCGGCAGGCGGATTGCCTGCCATCACGATCTGGCCACTATCGTCCAGGGTGCACCACACTCGCCCGCAGCAACGTAGCCCGGGTAAGCGCAGCGCACCCGGGAAGAGCGGTCCGGGCATCCGTATCCGCGCCAACCGCCCCGGGTGCGCTGCGCTTACCCGGGCTACGGCCAACCATTGATCTGGCGATGCTTGCCGCGGCTTTCTGCTGATGGCGCCGGCCTTGATATTGGTCAGTCCCGGCGGCGACGAAGGGGCGGATACTCGCTGCGTGGACACTTTCACGACCCGCGTGCAGCTATTCAATGCGCCACACCGGCTGCTGTTCTTCATCGGTGTCTGCAATCTCGGCTTGGCGATGGCTTGGTGGGCGCTCTGGCTGGCCGGGTTGCAGCTGGGCAGCCCCCTGCCCGTGCCCGCCGTGCCGCCGGCCTGGCTGCATGGGCTGTGGATGCAGTACCTAGTGCTGCCCAGTTTCATCTTCGGCTTCCTGTTGACCGTATTCCCACGCTGGATGGGATTGCCGGCACTGCCGCGGTGGCAATACGCAGGCGTTGGTAGCGGACTGTTCGGCGCGCAGATCGCGCTGCTGACCGCCAGCAGCGGTTGGCAACCCGGGATGTGGTTGGCCCTGTTGCTGGCGGCGCTGGGATGGGCATTCGGGCTGGTCGTACTCGGCCGCCTGCTGTTGCAGGAGAAAGGCCGCACCTGGCATGCGTGGTCATGCTGGTCCGGCTTGCTGGTGGGCTGGATCGGCCTGCTCGGTTTCGCCGCCGCTGCCACAGGCGCTGATATCCGCTGGCAGGCACTGAGCGTGTCGCTTGGCACCTTCGGGCTGTTGCTGCCGATCTACGCAAGCGTCGCCCACCGCATGTTTCCGTTCTTCGCCGGCAACGTGGTGCCGGGCTACCAGGCATGGCGGCCACCACAATGGTTGGCGATCCTGTGGGGACTGTGCCTGCTGCATCTGGCCGGGGAACAGCTGCAGCAGCCACTGGCGACGCTGCTGGCCGATGCGGGCCTGCTGCTGTTGTCGCTGTACTCGCTGTGGCGTTGGTGGCCGCGCGGACCCAAGCCGCCGCTGTTGAGCGTGCTTTTTTACGGACTGGCGTGGTGGCCGCTGGCGATGCTGCTGTATCTGCTGCAGGACATCGCCGCGCTTGCCGGCCATACCGGCTGGCTGGAACGCGCGCCACTACATGCCTTGGCGATCGGCCTGTTCGGCAGCCTGTTGGTGGCCATGGTCACGCGTGTGACCCAAGGCCATTCCGGGCGTGCACTGGTGATGCCGGTGGTCGCATGGGTCGCCCTGCTCGGCCTGCAACTGGTTGCGGTGCTGCGCATCCTCGCACCGTTGCTGGACGATCCTTGGCATTGGCATGCCGTCGCCGCCGCCGGCTGGCTGCTGGTGCTTGCACCGTGGTTGCTGCGGTTGGGGTGGATCTACTGGCGCCCACGTGCGGACGGCAAGCCGGACTAATCGTTACGCGGAGAATCAGGCCTGCACGCGGCCATCAGCCAGATGCACCACCTGCTGGCCGAACATGTCCACGTCCTCCGGATCATGGCTGATCAGCAGCAGCGGGATGCCGGTCTGGTCCAGCACCGTTTCAAGCTCCTGGCGCAGATGCGCACGCAGGGCGTGGTCGAGTGCGGCGAACGGCTCATCCAGCAGCAGTGCCTGCGGCTTGGTCACCAGCGCCCGCGCCAAGGCGGTGCGCTGACGTTGGCCGCCGGAGATCTGCGACGGCAGCAGGTCACCGAGGTGATCGATGCGGAAAGCCTGCAGCCATTGTTCCACTGCATCAACGCGGCGGGCGCGCGACGGATTCAACAGACCCTGCTGCAGGCCGAAGCCGACGTTCTGCCGCACCGTAAGGTGCGGGAACAAGGCGTAGTCCTGGAACACATAGCCGATACGGCGCCGCTGCGGCGACAGATTGATACCTGCCGCCGCATCAAACAGTGCCTGCGCGTGCATGCGGATCACTCCTGCATCCGGCTGCAGCAACCCGGCAATGGCTTTCAGCGTCAGACTCTTGCCAGCGCCGGACGGGCCGAACAACACAACGTTCGGCTGTGTGCAACGCAAGGTCGCCTGCAGCTGGAACTGCTGTCCAGCCGCACTCAGTTGGCGCTGAACATCAAGCTCAAGCCACATTGCGCGCTCCTTCCTGCCGCCGCCCGACCAGTCGTGCGGCAAGCAGCAGCACGCTGATGCAGACCAGAGAGGACAGCAGCACCAAGGCGTTGGCGCGACCGTCATTGCCGGCCTGCACCGCCTCATAGATGGCAATGGACAAGGTCTGGGTGCGGCCGGGAATACTGCCGGCGACCATGATGGTGGCGCCGAACTCACCCATCGCGCGGGCGAACGCCAGCAGCAGGCCGGCAAGAATGCCGCGCCATGCCAGCGGCAAGGTCACCCGGAAGAACAGCGCCAGCTCGGACACGCCCAGGGTACGCGCGGCCTGTTCCAGCTGGCCGTCGACATCCTCGAACGCGGCACGCGCCGGCTTGAACACCAGCGGAAACGACGCCACCGCAGCAGCAATCACCGCCGCCTGCCAGGTGAACACCAGGTTGATTCCGAAGCTGCTCTCCAGCCACGCTCCCAGCGGCCCCTTGCTGCCAATCAGCACCAGCAGGTAATAGCCCAGCACCGTTGGCGGCAACACCATCGGCAAGGTGAGTATCGTGTCCAGCAACTCCCGGCCAGGAAAGCGCCGCCGCGCCAGCAAGGCGCCAAATCCAACACCGAGCACAAGGTTGATCGCGGTCGCCCAGCCGGCCACCTTCAGCGACAACCACAACGCGCTCCAGTCCAGATCCACCATCAAGGACTGCCGAAGCCGTGCCTGTGCAGGATGGCCTGGCCCTGCGCCGAGCGCACGAAGGCGATGAAGCGCTTGGCTTCGGCGGCATTGCGGCTGGTCTTGACCATCGCCAGCGGATACGCGATGCCACCAGCAACCGGCACCTGGAATGCACGCTGCACGCGCTCGCTCATCGCCTGCACGTCGGTGGCGTAGACGAAACCAGCATCCACTTCACCGCGCGCCACATAGTCCAATGACTGGCGCACGTTCTGGGTGCTGATCATCTTGGCCTGCATCGCCGGCCACAAACCGGCCTGCTGCAGCGCGCCGCGTGCATAGCGCCCGACCGGCACGCTGTCGGGGTTGCCGATGGCAACGCGCTTCACATCGGCCCTGGCCAGTGCCGCCAACGTGGTCGGCTTGTTGCTGGCCTGCGGCGGCACCACCACCCACAGGCTGTTCTGCGCGAACACGTGCTGGGTTGCCGGATCGATCAGCCCTTCTGTGCTGGCCTGTGCCATCGTGGCCTGGTCGGCCGAGGCCAGCACATCGACCGGTGCGCCACGCGCGATCTGCTGCAGCAAGGTGCCTGAGGCCGCGAAGTTCAGGTCGATCTTCGTGCCCGGGTTGGCCTTCTCATACGCGCTGGATATCTCGCGGAAGCTTTCGGTCAGGCTGGAAGCCGCCGATACCGTCAGATCAGCAGCGCCTGCCGGCAGTGCGGCAGCCAGCAACAACAACGCCCACAGCTTGTTCATGCATGCATCCTCGGTTGGGCATCATTCGCTTGCGTCATCGGTGGCCGCCATCAGCGCCAGGCGCTCCGGTTGCAGCAGGATGATCTCGCGCTGCTTCACCGCGATGACTTCTTCGTCGCTCAAGCGGCGCAGCACCCGGCTGGCGGTTTCCGGGGCCATGCGCAGGTAGTTGGCGATCTCGGTGCGGGTCATGGTCAGGTTGAAGCGGTGTGCGGAAAATCCACGCCGCGCGTAGCGGTTGGAGATATCCAGCAGGAACGCGGCCATGCGCTCCTCGGTGCGGTAGTTGGCCGCCAGCAAGGCGGCCTTGCCGATCTCGGCGCTGAGCAGGCTGAACAGCTTGGCCTGCAAGCCAGGCATGCGACTGGCCAGCATGCTGATGCGCGGAAACGAGATGCGGCACAGATGCACGGTATCCAGCGCCACCGCATTGCAGGGATAGCGCGAACCGTGGATGGCATTCAGACCGATCACTTCGCCCGGCAGCGAAAAACCCAGCACCTGTTCATTGCCCAGGCTGTCGTCGACAAAGGTCTTGACCATGCCCGCACGCACCGCGGCGATTGCATCAAAGGGCTCACCCGCGCGGAAGATGTAATCACCCGCGTGGTAGGGCCCGACGTGGTCGACCATCACGTGCAGCTCGTTCAGCGCGGTCTTGTCATAGCCCTGCGAGCTGCAGGCATCGGAGAACGCACAGGTCGTGCAGAAATGCAGCGCGTCACCGTCGCCGGCAGCGGCTGGATTGGGCGTCGCGGTTCCCAGAGGACCGCGCGGTGGGGGGGGGGTGACGTCATTCCGTTTTCAAGCAACAGCGGCCAAGGGGCGGAAGCACGCTGCGATCATACGCCACAGCAGCTCACCTTCGTTCTGGATCAACAACATGTCGCCGTCACGACGCAGCCAGCCGCGTTCGATGAACATGGCGACGCGGCTCCAGGCGTGCTCGAAACAGGCATCGAACGGCTGCGCGTTGCGCCATTCGAAGGCGCGCATGTCCAGCGCGTGGTCGCAGGCCAGGCTCTGCACCACCTCATCGGTCATACGTTCATGCTCGGAAAGAATAAGCCCGGACGATATGCCAGGCTGGCCAACCACCAGGCAGGCGCGCCAGTTGCGCGGCTCCGGTGCGATGCGACAGATCACATCGCCGATCTGGCTGCAGGCGCCCACACCAATACCGAGCAGGTCATGGCGCTCGCGGCGGGGGACCCCGAGCAGGTCGCAATGGCGCTGGCCGTCACCGTTGCGCAGCGGCATGGGCAGGTCCGGCCGCTGGTAGTGGTCGCCACCCAACGGGCGGTAGCTGGCTGCCCGCAGCAGCCGCCACGCCTGCAGCCAGTCCGCCGGCAACGGGTATTCGGGCAGCAAGGCAGGCGATGGCAGGATGATGCGTTCGGGTGCCAGCTCCAGCACCCGCTGCAGCCGCTGCAGGAAGGACACATCGGCGTAGCACGGCACGCGCAGCTGGTAGTAACACGCAGTGAACGCGGCCTGCTGGGCCTGAGCCAGCATCGCCGGGCCATCGACGCCGGCGTGATCGATCACCGTCATCCGGGTACAACCGACCTCCCGCAATGACGCCGGTACCACATCGCTGGCTGCATCCAGACGCACTTCGACCTGCGGCCGCGCAATGGTGCACAGCTGCTCCGGCACCGCATCCAACAAGCGGCCCAGCAGGGCGGGCGGCAGGTGCTCGACGATACCCGGCTGCAGCACCATGGCTGCCACTTCGCGGTCGCTGGCCAGCATGTTGGCATGCAGGCGCAGGCATACCAGCAGCGCATCCAGCACGTTTTCGGCCGGCTCCGGGTCATGGGCCGGTGCGCAGAAACCCAGGGTCAACGCACGCGGAATCAGATGCTCGTTGCTGGCCTGCATGGCCGCACGCCAGCCGGCTTCGGCAAAGCCAGGGCTCAGCTCAGCCGGCGTCGGGAACAACACGTGCGCGGGTTGCTGCAGCAGTGCGACATGCAATGTGGCGTCATCCATCCCGGCGGTCTCTACTGACATGCCTGCATCCTCGCGCAGTGACCGCCGGGTTTCCCTGATCTGGATCAAGCCCGACGCTGTTTCTCCACCGCGCCGGCATCGATGGCTTCGGGCAGGTCGGTCTCGCGATCGAGCTGCGGGAAGTTGCGACGCTCCATCCGGCGGATGGCGAAGTGCATCCAGGTCAAGGAAATGCTGACCAGCACGAACAACAGCATGAAGCAGCTGCTCCAGATGCCGAGCGCATCATTCAGGGCGCCAAACACGATGGGCAGGATGAAGCCGCCTAGGCCGCCGATCATGCCGACCACACCACCCACCGAGCCCACGTGCTGCGGGTAGTAGACCGGGATGTGCTTGTAGACCGCGGCCTTGCCCAGCGACATGAAGAAGCCGAGAACGAATACCAGCACGGTGAACAGGGTCACGCTGATCGCCAGGTGGAAGCTGATCTCGCCGTGTATGCCCTGCACGATATAACGCGTATCCGGATAGGCCAGGATGAAGGTACAGATCGACGACACCCCCAGCGTCCAGTACATCACCCGCCGCGCACCGATTTTGTCCGACAGCCAGCCGCCCACCACCCGGAACAGGCTGGCCGGTATCGAGTAACACGCGGCCAGCACGCCGGCCGTGCCGACGTCCATGCCGTAGGCGCCAACCAGATAATGCGGCAGCCACAGTGCCAGCGCGACGAAGCCACCGAACACGAAGAAGTAATACAGCGAGAAGCGCCACACCTGCAGGTTCTTCAGCGGTGCCATCTGCTCGGCGAAGGACATCGGCTTGACGCCACTGCGACGACGATCTTCCAGCGAGGGATCTTCCTTGCTGAACAGGTAGAACAGGATGGCGGTGACCGCCAACCCGACCGCCCACAGCTTGGCCACCATCATCCAGCCCGAGGCCACCATCACCAGCGGCGCCAGCAGCTTGGTTACCGCCGAGCCGATGTTGCCGGCACCGAAGATGCCCAGCGCGGTGCCCTGCTTCTCCGGCGGGAACCACTTGGACACATAGGTGACGCCGACTGAGAAGTTGCCGCCGGCGATGCCGACGAACAGTGCGGCCAACAGGAACTGCGGGTAGGTCTGTGCATAGGTCAGCAGCCAGGTCGCGACCGCGCCGCACAGCATCACCAGGGTCATCACCTTGCGCCCGCCAAACTGATCGGACCAGATGCCGAGAAAGACGCGGATCACCGAGCCGGTCAACACCGGGGTGGCGATCAACAGGCCGAACTGGGTGTCGTTCAAACCCAGCTGCTCGCTGATCTGGATGCCTATGATGGCGAAGATCATCCACACCGCGAAACACACGGTGAAGGCGAAGGTGCTCAGCCATAGCGCACGTTGTTGTTCGCCGTTGCTGATGTTCTGTAGATTCTGGCTCATTGCCGCTCCTGGGGGATTGCGTCTTACTCAGCCTGTGCTTCGATGTCTTCCAGCCCACGCACCGGGTAACGTTCGCGCAGTTCCAGCAGGAACTGCTGCACGTCGCGCTGGCGCACCTGTAGCTCCAGGTAGTCGCTGATCTGCGGCTGCACCTGCTCGAAACTGAGCGCCGTACCGGCTTCCAGCGCATCGATGCTGACCACGTGGTAGCCCCAGCGCGATTCCACCGGGAACCCGGCCAAGCCTTGTCGCAGGCGGAATACCTGGCGATCGAATTCCGGCGTGGTCTGGCCGCGTTGCAGCCAGCCCAGATCGCCGCCTTCGCTGCTGGACGGGCATTGCGAGTGACGCGCGGCCAGATCGGCAAACAGGTGCGGCTGTTCCAGCAGTTCGGCGATCAGCTTCTCGGCCAGGGTGCGGGCTTTCAGCCGGCCGGCGATATCGTCGGCCGGTGCCGCCAGCAGGATGTGGCGTACGCGGATGCGGTCCGGTGAGCGGAAACGCTCGGGGTTCTGCGCAAAGTAACGCTGGCAGTCGTCTTCGCTGGGCACGCGGTCTACCAGCGCCTGTTCGATCAGCTGCTGGATGCGTGCTTCCTCGCTGGTCTCCTGGCCGACGCCGGGGGCGTCAGCCAGACCAAGCCGCTCGGCTTCCAGCCGCAGCAGCTCGCGTACCACCAGCGCACGCGCCGCATCGGCACGTGACTGCTCCGGGCGCATCGCCCGATGGTATTGCATCTCGCGGGCGATATCGGCCTCGCTGATCGGCGTGTCCTGCACGTACAGGCTGCACGGTGCCGGTTGGCCGAGGCTGCGCGGGCCATCGTCGGCATCGTGATGGTGGCCGGCCTCGGCCGGCACCGGTGTTTGCGAGTCGATGACGGTGATGGGGAGAATGCGTGGCAGGCTGCCCATGGCTTACTCCCGCGGACCGTAGCGCAGCGTGGCCTGGCGACGACGTACCACTTGATATGGCCGCCACAGGTAACTGATCGGCACGCTCCACACATGCACCAGGCGGGTGAAGGGTGCGATCAACACCAGCGTCAGGCCGAGGAAGATGTGCGCCTTGTAGACCCAATGCACGCCTTCGACATAATCGGCCGCGCCGGCACGGAAGGTGACGATGTGCTGTGCCCACTCGGCCAGCATCACCATCACCCCGCCGTCCAGGTGCCCGGCGGAGACCTTGATGCTGTACAGGCCAAGACAGAGCTGGGCGAACAGCAGCACCAGCACCAGCGTGTCACCGAAGCTGCCGATTGCACGCACCCGCGCATTGGTCAGCCGCCGCACCAGCAGGATGGTGATGCCGACGAAGCACAGTGCGCCGAAGAAGCCACCCACCACCATCGCCAGCAACTGCTTCTGCGAGGAGGTGATGAAGGGCTCGTACAGCGCATGCGGGGTCAACAGGCCGACGAAGTGGCCGCCGAGGATGGCGATGATGCCGATGTGGAAGCAGTTGCTGCCAAAGCGCATGCCGCGGTCGGACAGCAACTGGGTGGAGCCGGTACGCCAGCTGTACATGGCCTTGTCATAGCGCGCCCAGCTGCCGATCAACAGCACCGCCACCGCGATGTAGGGATAGAACTGGAAGGCGAACTGATTGAGGTAATTCATGGCTGGATCTCCCGCGGCTGCGCGCGTGCCGGTGAACGATGGGGTGGATCGCAATCCTGCGAAGGTGCATCGGTGCCAAAGCGCACCGCTTCCTCTTCCCACAGGCGGTCCATGGCTTCGACGGTGTCGTCGCGCACTTCTTCGCTGGCCCGCTGGCGCAGAACGGCCAGGTTGACCTTGCCCTCGCCCGCCTCGACCAGGATCTCCAGCAGCACCGCATGCGGCAGCTGCCGCTCGGCGGCGCGTGCGGCGAGCATGCCGGCGATGTGGCCGATGTGGTGCAGCCAGTCCTTTGCCTCGGCCTGCGGCCGATGCGAGAGGTATTCCAGCAGCAGCGGCAGGTAGTCCGGCAATTCGCGCGCATCCAGCTCGAAGCCGTTCTTGCGGTAGGCATCGATCAGGTCGACCATGGCCTGGCCGCGATCACGCGACTCGCCATGGATGTGTTCGAACACCAGCAGGCTCATCGAGCGGCCACGGTCGAACGTGGCCAGCCAGCGGTCCTGCGCGTCCAGCGGGTCGGTAGCAAGCAGGTCACGGACGAAGGTCTGCAACTGCCTGCGACGGGCCGGCGACAGTGCCGGATCATCGCAGGCCTCGAGCAGCTCCTCGCCATGCTGCCAGAGCTCGTCACGCGGGTAGTCCAGCAATACGCCAATCAGCTTGAGCACACTCATTTCACCACCTCATGCCGATGTTGGCGGTTGGGATGCACCGCGAAGGTGGTGGTCTTGCGCTGAGTGAACAGGTCAGCCGGGCTGTCGCCGTTGCAACCATTGCCGAAGGTGAAGCCGCAGCCACCACGTTCGCCGAACGCATCGTTGGCGTACTCACGGTGGGCGCTCGGAATGACGAAACGGTCCTCGTAGTTGGCGATGGCCAGGTAGCGGTACATCTCTTCCACCTGCGCCGGGGTCAGCCCCACCTGTTCGAGCACGCGCATGTCTTCCACGCCATCCACGTTCTTGGCGCGGCGCCAGGCACGCATCGCCATCAGCCGCTCCAGGGCACGGATCACCGGCGCTTCGTCACCAGCGGTCAGCAGGTTGGCCAGGTAACGCACCGGGATGCGTAGCGAGGCGATATCCGGCAGTTCGCCACTCATGCCGACATGGCCACGCTCCGCCGCCGACTGGATCGGCGACAACGGCGGCACGTACCAGACCATCGGCAAGGTGCGGTATTCCGGGTGCAGCGGCAGCGCCAGCTTCCAGTCGATGGCCAGCTTGTAGACCGGCGACTGCTTGGCCGATTCCAGCCAGCTGTCGGGGATGCCTTCGGCACGCGCAGCGGCGATCACCGCCGGGTCGAACGGGTCCAGGAAGATATCCAGGTGCGACTGGTACAGGTCCTTCTCCGCCGCCACCGATGCGGCCTCGGCGATACGATCCGCGTCGTACAGCATCACCCCCAGGTAGCGGATGCGGCCCACGCAGGTTTCCGAGCACACGGTGGGCTCGCCCATCTCGATGCGCGGGTAGCAGAAGATGCACTTCTCGGACTTGCCGCTCTTCCAGTTGTAATAGATCTTCTTGTACGGGCAGGCCGACACACACATGCGCCAACCACGGCACTTGTCCTGGTCGATCAGCACGATGCCGTCTTCCTCGCGCTTGTAGATCGCGCCGGACGGGCACGCCGAGACGCAGGCCGGGTTGAGACAGTGCTCGCACAGCCGCGGCAGATACATCATGAAGGTCTTTTCGAAGGCGCCGTAGATCTCCTTCTGCACCTTGTCGAAGTTGTAGTCACGCGAACGCTTGGAGAACTCCGAACCAAGGATTTCCTCCCAGTTCGGGCCCCACTCGATCTTCTCCATGCGCTGGCCGGTCAGCAGCGAGCGCGGCCGTGCGGTCGGCTGATGCTTCAGCTCGGGCGCGTCGTGCAGGTGCTGGTAATCGAAGTCGAACGGCTCGTAGTAGTCGTCGATCTGCGGCAGGTCGGGGTTGGAGAAGATCTTGGCCAGCATGCGCCAGCGGCCACCGGCGCGCGGCACCAGCTTGCCGCTGCCGTTGCGCACCCAACCGCCGTTCCACTTCTCCTGGTTCTCCCATTCTTTGGGATAACCGATACCGGGCTTGGTCTCGACGTTGTTGAACCAGGCGTACTCCACGCCTTCGCGCGAGGTCCACACGTTCTTGCAGGTGATCGAGCAGGTGTGGCAGCCGATGCACTTGTCCAGGTTCAAGACCATCGCAATCTGGGCACGTACTTTCATCACACCACCTCCCGTGCGGCGTCGGTTGCACTCGAATTTGCGTCCTCACCGTCCAGCCAATCGATCTTGTCCATCTTGCGCACGATCACGAACTCATCGCGGTTGGTACCGCAGGTACCGTAGTAATTGAAGCCCCAGGCCAGCTGCGCGTAGCCGCCGATCATGTGGGTGGGCTTGAGCACGATGCGGGTCACCGAGTTGTGGATGCCGCCACGGGTGCCGGAGATCTCCGAACCCGGCACGTTGATGATGCGTTCCTGGGCGTGGTACATCATCGCCATGCCCGGCATCACCCGCTGGCTGACCACCGCACGTGCAGCAATCGCACCGTTGACGTTGAACAGCTCGATCCAGTCGTTGTCCTCGATGCCGGCATTGCGTGCATCGTCCTCGCTCAACCAGACGATGGGGCCGCCACGCGACAAGGTCTGCATGATCAGGTTGTCGCTGTAGGTGCTGTGGATGCCCCACTTCTGGTGCGGGGTGATCCAGTTCAGCACGATCTCCTTGTTGCCGTTCTGGCGCTTGTTGAGCAGCGGCTCCACCGTGCGTGTATTGACCGGCGGACGGTAGCTCATGAAGGCCTCACCGAAGTCGATCATCCACTCGTGGTCCTGGTAGAACTGCTGGCGGCCGGTCACCGTGCGCCACGGAATCAGCTCGTGCACATTGGTGTAGCCGGCGTTGTAGCTGACGTTGTCGTCTTCCAGTCCGGACCAGATCGGCGAGGAGATGATCTTGCGCGGCTGTGCCTGGATGTCACGGAAGCGGATCGCCTCGTGCTCCTTGCCCACCGCCAGATGGGTGTGCTCGCGGCCGGTGAAGGTGCCCAGCGACTCCCAGGCCTTGACTGCGACATGGCCATTGGTTTCCGGGGCCAGGTGCAGGATCACCTCGCAGGCATCGATGGCGGTATCAATCGCCGGCCGACCCTGGCTGATGCCTTCGCCCAGCACGGTGTGGTTGAGCTTGCCAAGGAATTCCACCTCGTGCTTGGTATCCCAGCTCATGCCCTTGCCACCATTGCCGAGCTTGTCCAGCAGCGGGCCCAGCGAGGTGAACTTGCGGTAGAGGTTGGGATAGTCGCGCTCGACCACCGCCATGCTCGGCATGGTCTTGCCCGGGATGGCCTCGCACTGGCCCTTCTTCCAGTCAGTCACGCCGAACGGCATGCCCAGTTCGTTGGGCGTGTCGTGCAGGGTCGGCACCAGCACCAGGTCCTTCTCGACACCGAGCACGCCCGGTGCCATGTCGCTGAGCGTGCGTGCGACGCCCTTGAAGATTTCCCAGTCGCTGCGCGATTCCCAGGCCGGATCCACCGCCTTGGACAGGGGGTGGATGAAGGGATGCATGTCCGAGGTGTTGAGGTCGTCCTTCTCGTACCAGGTGGCGGTCGGCAGCACGATGTCCGAGTACAGCGCGGTGGTGCACATGCGGAAGTCCAGCGTCACCAGCAGGTCGAGCTTGCCTTCCGGTGCTTCGTCACGCCACTTCACGTCCTCGGGCTTGAGCGCGCCCATCTCGCCCAGGTCCTTGCCCTGCAGGCCGTGACGCGTGCCGAGCAGATGCCGCAGCATGTACTCGTGGCCCTTGCCGGAGGAACCGAGCAGGTTGGAGCGCCAGATGAACATCATCCGCGGGTGGTTCTGCGCGGCATCCGGATCGGCGAAGGCGAAGTCCAGCGAACCGTCCTTGAACTTGGACAGCGCGTAGTCGGCCGGTGCGATGCCGGCCTGTTCGGCCTCGCGCACCAGCTGCAGCGGATTGCGGTCCAGCTGCGGCGCGCTCGGCAACCAGCCCATGCGCACCGCGCGCAGGTTGAGGTCGGCCAGGCTGCCGCTGTACTTGGAGGCATCGGCCAGCGGCGACAGCAGTTCGTCCACCTGCAGCTTCTCGTAACGCCACTGCCCGGTGTTGAAGTAGAAGAACGAGGTACCGTTCATCTGCCGCGGCGGGCGGCTCCAGTCCAGGCCGAAGGCCAGCGGCTGCCAGCCGGTCTGCGGGCGCAGCTTTTCCTGGCCCACGTAATGCGCCCAGCCACCACCGGTCTGGCCCACGCAGCCACACATGACCAGCATGTTGATCAGGCCGCGGTAGTTCATGTCGTTGTGGAACCAGTGGTTCATGCCGGCGCCGACGATGATCATGCTGCGACCATGGGTCTTGTCGGCGGTGCGGGCGAACTCACGGGCAATCTCGATCACCTCGGCGCGTGACACGCCGGTGATGCGCTCCTGCCAGGCGGGCGTACCCGGCACGTTGTCATCGAAGCTCTTGGCGACATTGCCGCCGCCGAAGCCGCGATCAACGCCGTACTGCGCCAGCAGCAGGTCGTAGACCGTCGCCACCAGCGCTTCACCGCCATCAGCCAGCTGCAGGCGGCGCAGCGGGATGTTGCGCTCCAGTACGTCCTCGGCCGGTGCGGCGGTCCAGCCGTCGCTCTCGATGCCGCCGAAATACGGGAAGCTCACCGCCTCGATACCGTCGTGGATGTCGGCCAGGCTCAGGCGCAGGCGCGTGTCATGGCCATCGCTGGCCTTTTCCTCGATGTTCCACTTGCCCTTCTCGCCCCAGCGGAAGCCGACCGAGCCATTCGGCACGGTGATCTCGCCGCTGTTCTCGTCGAACGCCAGCGTCTTCCATTCCGGATTGTTGCTTTCGCCCAGCCCGCCCAGCTCACTGGCGCGCAGGAAGTGGCCTGGCACCAGGCGACCATCGGCACGGCGCTCGATGCGCACCAGCATCGGCATGTCCGAGTACTGGCGGCAGTAGTCCTGGAAGTATTGCGAGGGCGTGTCGACGTGGAACTCGCGCAGGATCACGTGGCCGAAGGCGAATGCCAGCGCGGCATCGGTGCCCTGCTTGGGATGCAGCCAATGGTCGGTGAGCTTGGCCAGCTCCGAGTAGTCGGGGCAGATCGCCACCGTCTTGGTGCCGTTGTAACGCGCCTCGGTGAAGAAGTGCGCATCCGGGGTGCGCGTCTGCGGCACGTTCGAGCCCCAGGCGATGATGTAGCGGCTGTTGTACCAGTCGGCCGATTCCGGCACGTCGGTCTGCTCGCCCCACACCTGCGGCGAGGCCGGCGGCAGATCGCAATACCAATCGTAGAAGGACAGACAGGCACCGCCGAGCAGCGACAGATAGCGCGCTCCAGCCGCGTAGGACACCATCGACATCGCCGGAATCGGCGAGAAGCCGACGATGCGGTCGGGGCCGTATTCCTTGGTGGTGTAGAGGTTGGAGGCGGCGATGATCTCGTTGGCCTCGTCCCAGTTCAGGCGCACAAAGCCACCCATGCCGCGGCGACGCTTGTACTCACGCGACTTGGCCGGGTCCTGCACGATGCTGGCCCAGGCTTCGACCGGCGACAGGGTCTTGCGGGCCTGCCGCCACATGCGCAGCAAGGTGCCGCGGATCAGCGGGTACTTGAGCCGGTTGGCGCTGTACAGGTACCAGGAATAGCTGGCGCCGCGTGGGCAGCCGCGTGGTTCGTGATTGGGCAGGTCCGGGCGGGTGCGCGGGTAGTCGGTCTGCTGGGTTTCCCAGGTGACCAGGCCGTTCTTGACGTAGATCTTCCAGCTGCAGGAGCCCGTGCAGTTCACACCGTGGGTGGAACGTACGATCTTGTCGTATTGCCAGCGGGCGCGATAACTGTTTTCCCAGTCCCGCCCTTCGCTCTTGCTGAACCCATGGCCATCGGCGAAGGGTTGTGGATCACGCTTGAAGAACTGCAAGCGATCAAGGAAATAGCTCATGGTGAATCTCCGTTCGCAAACTGCTGCATCGTGGCTAGGGGTGACATCTGGCTGCGGTGCGGGTGTAACTCAGCAGGGTGTTTCGGCGCCCCGCCGGTAGTACCACCACCAGGTCACGGCCAGGCAGGTGGCGTAGAACGCGATGAAGCCGTACAGCGCCATGTCCGGGCCGCCGGTCAAGCTGATCGAAGTGCCGTAGCTCTTCGGGATGAAGAAGCCGCCATAGGCACCGATGGCGCCGGAGAAGCCGACCACGGCTGCCGATTCGATGCTGGCCTGATGCGCAGCGGCCTTCTTGCCTTCAGCGCCTTCATTGGCCGACAGGCGCTCGTGCAGGGTGCGGAAGATCACCGGGATCATCCGGAACGTGGTGCCGTTGCCGATGCCGCTGAGCACGAACAAGGCCATGAACGAGAGCAGGAAACCGTAGAAGTTGCCGCCCTGGCCTTTATTGGGCAGGAAGTGCAGTACGCCGAACACGGCTGCGATCATCAGCGCGAATACCCAGAAGGTCAGCCGTGCGCCGCCCCAGCGGTCGGCCATGCTGCCACCCACCGAGCGCATCAGCGCACCCAGCAGCGGGCCAATGAAGGCATAGGCCAGTGGATTCACGTCCGGGAACTGGCTCTTGACCAGCATCGGGAAACCAGCAGAAAAGCCGATATAGGAGCCGAAGGTGCCGATGTACAACCAGCACATCAGCCAGTTGTGCTTGCGGCGGAAGATCACCGCCTGCTCGGAGAACGATGAGCGGGCACTGGTCAGGTCGTTCATGCCGAACCAGGCAGCCAGCGCGAAGAAGGCGATGAACGGCACCCAGATGAAGCCGGCGTTCTGCAGGAACAAGGGCGCGCCGCCGTCCACCACAGCCTGCGGAGCGCCGCCCAGGGCACCAAACACGCCTACCGTGATCACCAGCGGTACCACCGCCTGCGATACCGACACCCCTACGTTGCCCAGGCCGGCATTCAGGCCCAGTGCCATGCCCTGGCGCTGCTTGGGATAGAAGAAGGAGATATTGGACATGGAGGACGAGAAGTTCGCGCCACCGAAGCCACACAGGATGGCGATCAGCACGAATACCCAATACGGCGTGGCGGGGTTCTGCACCGCGAAGCCCAGCCACAAGGTGGGCAGCAACAGCGAGGCGGTAGACAAGGCCGTCCAACGGCGGCCACCGAAGATCGGGATCACGAAGGAGTAGAAGATGCGCAGCGTCGCGCCGGAAAGACTGGGCAAGGCCACCAGCCAGAACAACTGATCGGTACTGAAGGCAAACCCGATTTTCGGCAGGCTGATGGTCACCGCCGAAAACAGCACCCACACCGAGAACGCCAGCAGCAGCGCGGGGATGGATATGACCAGGTTGCGGGTGGCAACGCGTTTACCGGTCTGCTCCCAGTAAACCGGATCTTCCGGCCGCCAATCGGTGATGACACCGCCGGGACCGGGCCTGCTGTTTTTTACGGCATCGCGACTGGCACTCATGCAACGCTCCAAGGCTGTTTGATACGGCGCTGGTTCTGCTGTGCTGTTGCCTGCCCAGTCGCCACGGCGTCATTAAGCCCGGCGGCCCTGGGGCCGGTATTGATCTTGATCAACCAAAGGCGGCATAACGGCGCCTACCTGACAAATATCAATCTGCGGCGACGCTGACGTCGCTTGCACGGCGCTGCACGCCACGCTGGCGCACGCTGTCACGTACATCGACATCAAACTGAAGATGCAGCGGTTGCGGTTGCAGGGGGAGTTCGTAAGAGAGTCTATCACGGCACGGCAGGCGCTGCTGCAACGCCAGCACATCCTCCTGAGGCAGCGCGAACCGCAGCGCCGTGACGCTGCCATCCAGCCGCGCCTGTTCGCCTGCATGCAGCTGCAGCGCGCAGGAAAAGCTGCCCAGTGCCCCCAGGTCGGTCCGGCTGGTCACCCACTGCCCCGCCAACAACTCGGCCAGCTCGTTTTCGTCAATGCGCAGTCGTACGGACTGCGACTGGATCTGCACTTTCATGAGGCAGAGCCTCCCATTGGATGGGGGTATTGCAGTTCAGCAGACGGGCATCGCCATCGTCGGGCAGGCGCAGCTCGATGCTGCCCAGCTGTCGCTGCAGGCGGTACAACGAGCGCGGCCCGTTCACGTCCATCACCATCGACTGCAACAGGGTGCGACAGCTGCGGTCAATGTTCAACCGCATTGGCAGCGGTTGCCCGCGGAAATGCACGCAGCGAGCGTCACCTGCGTCACGCAACCGCCAAAGAAGTTGCCGGTCGAGCAGCGGCATGTCCACCGCCACCACCCAGACAGGGCCATCCGGCAGCGTCTTCACCACGCTGTAGAGCCCCCCCAACGGACCGCAGCGCGGCACCAGGTCGGGGACCGACTCGACCCCCGGCAGCACCGGGTAGCTGCCGCTGACCCGTAGCGTCTGCGCACCCGCGGCCTGCAGCAGCGCGCACATGTGCGCCAGCAGGGACCTGCCCTGCCAACGCAGCAAGGCCTTGTCCTGGCCCATGCGGCTGGACAGGCCACCGGCCAGCACGATGCCGGCCATGGCCGGCAGGTCAGTGGGCGTGATCGTGGACATGTCCGTCGTCGGCGTGCTCGGCGCTGGGTTGGCACAGGCTGCAGCCTTCGCTCCACTCGCTGTCGCCATCCTGGTAATGCTCCTGCTTCCAGATCGGCGAGCGGTGTTTGACCGCCTCGATCAGCTGCCGGCAGGCACGGAAAGCCTCGTCACGGTGGGGACTGCCGGCGGCAACAACCACCGCCACCTCACCCACCGCCAGGCGGCCCCTGGCGTGGGCCACGTACAGCTTGATGCGCGGGCCGAACTCGGCCTCCACCTCGGCCACCAGGCGCTGGAACTCGTTGAGTACCAGCGGCTCGAACATGTCATAGGTGATGCCCTGCACCGCGCGCCCTTGGTTCAGGTCGCGCACCTTGCCGATGAATACATCGATGCCGCCAAAGCCGGGGTCGGACACAAAAGCGATGCCCTCGCCCGGATCAATCGCGGCGGCGCTGCGCTCGACCACTTTCCATAGATTTTCCGCGCTCATTTCAACCTCCGCTCACCGGTGGCAGGATGGCCACACGACCGTCCGCAGGCAGCGGCTCGCTGTCGCGCAGCACGCGCTTTTCATCGGCAAATACCGAATAGTCCACCAGCCCGGCACGGAACCGGGGGAACCGTTCCAGCAGCAACTCGCGCAATGCCCGGCGCAGGTCCACGATGTGTTCACCGTTCACCCGCACGCTTAGCTCGCGACGATGATCCAGCTCGGAAAACACACCAAACAACTGCACAACGACCTCTCTCATGCTTCCTCCTGCCGGGCCAGTTGCAGCGGCTCGCGATGCCCCCAACCCTGCACGCGAGCCAATGTGCCGGCCGGGGCCAACGCATCGTCACCTTCCAGAATCGCCCAGGCGTTGGCCTGCAGCATGGTCTTGAGCCGGAACGATTCCTGCCCGGACAACACCCGCACGCTCAGCCGCCCCCCCGCATCCAGTTCCACCCGTGCCCGTGCGTGCATGCGCAGCCCCGGTGGCTTGCGCACATCGCCCTGCAACGGCAACTGCAACTGCGCCTCTTCTTCCAAACCCAGCATGCGGCGCAACACCGGCTCCACGAAGAAGCGCAACCCCACTGCCGCGGATATCGGATTGCCCGGCAGGCCGAAGTACAGGCAACCATCGGCCAGGCGGGCGAACAGCAGCGGCTTGCCCGGGCGGATGGCGACCTTGTGGAACAGCACGGTGGCACCACGGGCACGCAGGGCATCAGGGATGAAGTCATAGCGGCCCTGCGACACCGCCCCCGTACTCAGCACCACGCGCGCGCCGGCGGCCAAGGCCGCGTCCAGCGCAGCATCAAAAGCAGCCACGTCATCGCCAACGACACCGTTCCAGACCACATCAGCACCCGCGGCGTGCAGGCGGCTGACCAGGAAGGGGCGGTTGCTGTCGCGTATCTGCCCGGACTGCAACGGCTGGGCCGCATCACTGATCAGCTCCTTGCCGGTGCTGATGACCGCCACCTGCGGCCGCTGCTGCACCTGCACCCGGGCTGTCCCGAGGGCATGCAGCAAGGTCATGGCGTTCACATCCAGCGACGTGCCAGCGGCAAGCACGGTTTCGCCCAACTCCACGTCCTGGCCGCGCAGCCGCACGTGTTGCCCGGGCGTGACCATCGCCTGCAGACGCACGCGCGCAGGACGACCCTCCACGGCATCCAGCACCTCCACCTGCTCGACCGGCACCACGCTGTCCAGGCCGGCCGGCATGCGCGCACCCGTCATGATTTCCCAGGCCTGTGCTGCCTCCCCCTGTGCTGCGGCATCGCCTGCGGCCTGCCAGCCGGCAACCTGCAATACGGCACCGGCAGGCAAGGGCTGGCCGTCCGCGCACAGGGCGAAGCCGTCCATCGCAGCATTGTCGAACGGTGGCAGGTGCTGGGCACTTACCACTGGCGCAGCCAGCACCCGGTCTGCTGCCTCGGCAACCACCACCTGCTCGGTCTTTGGCGCCGGCGCCTCGGCCAACAGGATCTGCAGGGCCTGCGCGTAAGTGATCATGCGTGGCTGGCCCCGTCGATCATCGCCAATGCATGGCCCAGCACCGGCGTGAGAATGCTCATGCACTGTGCCGCGGCACGCGGGCTACCCGGCAGGGCGATGACCAGCATGCCCCCCAGTTGCACCACCTCGGCACGGCTCAGCCATGCCAACGGCGTGTGCTGCGCGCTAAGGCCACGGAGCATCTGCGCCAGCCCGGGCACGCTGCGCCCACCCAGCGACTGCAACGCCTCTGGAGTGAGATCGCGCTGTCCCAGGCCCGTGCCGCCAGTGCACAGGCAGATGCGGATGCCGCTGGCGGCGAACGCGTGCAGACGCCCGGCCAGCGGCTCGATGCCATCGGCCAGTACTTCCGTGCTGACCACTTCGCCGCCCAGTGCACGCAGCCCCTCGGCCAGCACTGGCCCGGATTCATCCACATAGTCGCCCCGGCTGGCACGATCGCTGAGCGTGATCACCACACAGCTCGCACCTTGCAGCTGTCTTGGCGGACGCGGGCGGAAGCGCTCACGCTCCTCCGCATCCATACCCTGTGGGTGCAACCACACGCCGCTCTTGCCGCCTTCCTTGAACAGCAGCCGGACACCGCCGATCTCCAATGCGGGCTCGACCGGCTTGCTGAGGTCATACAAGGTCAGCAGGGCCGCGTTGACCCCTGCCAGCGCTTCCATCTCCACCCCGGTACGCGCTTCACTGGCGCATTCGCACCACACCCGGATGGCAAGCCGCTCCGGCGCCGGCGCGCAGTAAACCCTCACCAGTTCCAGTGGCAGCGGATGGCACAGCGGCATCAACGCCGAGGCCATTTTGGCCCCCTGCAGGCCAGCAATCTCGGCCATCACCAGTGCGTCCCCCTTGGGCAGACGTCGCTCGACGATCAGGGGATAGGCAACAGGCCCGGCGACAAGCTCACCCACCGCCACCGCGCGGCGACGGGTAATGCGCTTGTCACGTACATCGGCCATATGGAATGCCGCACTCATCTGCCCACTCATTGCTTGTCTCATCCTCCAATCGAGGCCAGATGCGGGGTCAACCCGGTCTGGCCGAAATGCAGTCCATGCCCGGCTGCCTTCAGCCCAAGCTGGGTGGTGATGCGCGCCAGCAGCGCGCCCTGGTCCTCATCTGACTGCAGCAGCGGCCGCAGTGCGATGCCGAAGTCACCGAACAGGCACAACCGCAGATCGCCGCGCGCGGTAACCCGCAGGCGGTTGCAACCTTTGCAGAAATCCTTTGAGTAAGGAGCGATGATGCCGATGCTGCCGCGATGGTCGGGATGACTGAACTCACGTGCGGGGCCCGCATCGGCAGCGCGTCTGCGCTCGCTCCAGCCAGCAGCCAGCAACTGCCCGACGATCACATCGGCGCACAGATGGTGACGTTCAAAGTAATCGCGGTTGTCACCGGTGCGCATCAGTTCGATGAAACGCACGCTCACTGGCCGGTCGCGCAGGAAGGCCATCCATTGCGGCAGTTCGTCGTCATTGAGGCCGCGCAGCAGCACGGCATTGAGCTTGACCGATTGCAGGCCCAACGCCTGGGCCAGGGCGATGCCTTCCATCACCTCGGGCAGGCGGTCATGTCCGGTGATGGCATGGAAACGCTCGCGACGCAGGCTGTCCATACTCACGTTGAGCGCAGTCAGGCCCGCACGATGCCAGCCTGGCAGGCGCCTGGGCAGCAGGCAGCCGTTGGTGGTGATGGCAACCTTGCGCACGCCCGGCACCTGCGCCACGGTGGCGATGATCTGGTCCAGGTCCTTGCGCAGGCTCGGCTCGCCACCGGTCAGGCGGATCTTGTGCATGCCCAGCGTGGCAAACGCCCGTACCAGCCTTGCGATTTCATCCACCGCAAGAAAGCGCGGCCGGCCGTCGGCCTGGTAGCCGTCGGGCAGGCAATAGCTGCAACGGAAGTTGCAGGCTTCGGTCAGCGACAGACGCAGGTATGGAAAGCTGCGCCCGAAGCCATCGGTGAGTTGGCTCATGGCTGTTTCACCTCCTGACTGCACGTATCCACGCTCGCCCGGCATGCCGGGGTTCCCTCGCCTGTAGTGACTGACCGTCAGCCTACGTGGGGCTTTGAAGCGATGGAATGACTTAAATCAATCAAGGGCACCGCCATGCCTTGCGAAGCTATGGCAGCATACCCTTTACAAAACGCCCTGTCCTGTGACCCCGATCATGATGCTGAACGATTTCAATGGCCTGCTGCAGGCAGCAGGACAGCAAACCGAGCCCCAACGCCTGTTGTTTGTGTTCGTCAAAGCCGACCTGCCCGAATCACCCACCGCCGATCAGCATGCCCGCCACAGCAACGGCGAAGGTGGCACGTTGAGCCCGGTGCTGTGTGTGGACAAGGCCCCGCAGGAAATCGCGTCCTTCCAGACCCTGGCCGCCGAATCCGCCCAGACCGGGCTGGTCTGGGACCTGGTGTTTGTTGCCTCACTGGATGGCCGTGGCGGCATTGCCCCGTCCAGCGATGAAGCAACGCAACCACTGCGCCTGATGGTCAACGCGGTCAACGACGGCCAGATCAGCCGTTTTGCCGCCTTCGATCGCGATGGCACACCGGTGCAGTTCTACTGAGCCAGCAGCTGCAGCATCAGGAAGAACACCACCAGCACCGTATTCAAGCCCCAGGCCACGGTCAGGCCGCGCGCGGCAACACCGTAATTGGGATTTTGCGCGCTCGGCGCCGCCCGCCATACCGCCGGGATGATCCAGCCCGTATACAGCAGCAGCGCCGCGAACAACGCCAGCAACAACGGGGTGCGCCCCTGCGCCAACGCCCAGAGGGCGGCGGCCCATAACAGATTGCTGGGGATCACCCCCTGCAGCCAGAACACGCGCCAAAGTCGGGAGGGCGGCAGCTTGTCACCTTGGGCGTGGAGGGAACTGACAGCGGTCATGGCTGCAACTCCTAGTCAGCGAGGCATGGGTACACTTTGCGCCGCCGAGGCGGGCGGGTCAAATCCCTGCCCGGTGTCGGCGCGCGCGGACAGAGCCCAACGCCCAGGCGAGCCGCCCGAACGGCCCGCACCATACTCACCCCAGCATGTCCGGCCGGAACAACGAACGGCGGCTGATCATCCTGCCTGCCGTCATGAACACTCCATCGCCGGTGTAATGCAGCGTACGCGGATGCCTGGGCGACACTGCCACATGCGCCTTCACCACCTCGAAGACGAAGAAGTTGTAGCGCTCCACCAGCGCATCGTCGTGCAGACGGCATTCGAGGTTGGCATGACACCGCCCCAGCAGCGGCGCACGCACCCGGGATGCCCGCACCGGCGCAAGATCGAACAGCGCGTACTTGTCCACCGACACACCACTGCAGTTGCCGATGCGCACCACCGTATCCGCCAACGGGACCGTCGGCAGGTTGATCACACACTCCCCACTACGGCGGATCAGATCGAAACTGTGGGTGGCGCTGGAGATCATCAGACCGACCAGCGACGGTGAGAACTCCAGCACGGTGTGCCAGCCCAGCGTCATGATGTTCCGCTGCTGCTGCCATTGCGACGTCACCAGCACGATGGGGCCGGGCTCAAGGTACTGACGCACTTTTTCCACGGGGAAATCCTGCTTGCGTAATGGCGAACGCATCCTGGTCTCCTTGTTTCATGTGTGATCAGCGCTGGACAGCACCACGCTCCGCGCAACAGCACACCACCTGCAGGGGAAGCATTACGTGAGCGTCCCCCATGCAGCGCGTTGTCCCGGCCCCCGCCGGCACTAACACATGCAGCCATGAATCCGTGTCCGGATTGAGCAGACCTACATGGTCGCCGGCTTCTCCTAACCTGCCGGCTTGTATCCCCGTACGCAACCACTGTGCCAAGGACAGACACATGCGACCTCGGAGGTGGAGTTCCCAGGATTTAGTGGACACCTGACCGAGGGTGGCGATGCGCTGCCTCGAACTCGTCAGGACTGGCCCCGCCCAGATGGCTGTGGCGACGTGTTGGATTTTAAAACCCATCGATGTAGTCGGATATGTCCGAGGTCGCCACGTCACGATTCGCATAGATGCGCTTCTTGATCCGTTCCTTTTTCAAACTGCTGAAGAAGGACTCAGCGACCGCGTTGTCCCAGCAGTTGGCACGTCTGCTCATGCTTGGCTCGAGGTGGTTGTCTTTGCAGAAACGCCGCCATGCATCACTTCCGTACTGTGAGCCTTGATCCGAGTGGATAAGGGTTTTGCGAGGACGTCGGCTGCGCACGGCTTTCATCACGGCATCCAGAACAAGTTCTCGATGAATCGTTGGTCTGACAGCCCAACCAACAACCCTGCGTGAGAAAAGATCCAAAACAACCGCCAGGTACAGCCAACCCTGCCACGTGCGGATGTAAGTGATATCCGTCACCCATGCCTCGTTCGGGCGCGATACGCTGAACTGACGCTGGAGCAAATTAGGGATTAAGACATGAGGTTTTGGAACAGGGATGTGCCGTATGCGGTAGCCATGCAGCGCGTGCAATCCGTTCACCCGCATCAAGCGAGCAACCCGATGTTTGCTGCATGCCTCCCCGTGCTCCCTCAGGTCGAGAAACACCCTGGGGGCGCCATAAATTCCGTGGCTGGCGGCAAACGACGCACGTATCAAGCGAAGCAACCGCGCATCTTCTTGCGCTCGATCGGAAATCGGATGTTCACGCCATGCGTAGTAGCCGGCTCGAGCAACCCCAAGCAGACGACACATCATCTGGATACTGAACTCGTCCCGATGCGCATCGATAAATTTGTAGGCTTGCCGGGTCTTGCTGGTGATCTTGCCTGCAGACATGACTGTCTCCCAATGCTACCCCCAACAGAGGCTAGCTCTGTCTAGGAAATCCTGGGAACTCCAGTTCGATGAAGCGTTTTGAATAGCAGTAGAGAAAAAGAGCCCGGCGTACCGGGCCCACGGTTCTACTCCCCAGTAGAGGCCCCGGATCATGACGACCGCCCTCAATTCAGTCAAGCATTTCTGCGAAGTCCAAGCGGAGACAGGCGGGCTTACTCTGAAGGCCTAAAGCAAACTGCGCTGCAACGGGGGATATATAAGGCCCTCGCCTAGCGCTTGGGCCATTGGATTGAGGTGGTGCGGTTCAGCCGCTCGTTTGGTCTGGATATGCAGGACTTGATGACCGCGGTATACCAAGAGATCCGAAATCAATCGCCGATGGCAGCGCCACCACAACAGTTCTGCACACATCAGCGCCGTGCGCCCTTGCGCAGCTGCAGCCAAGGCTTGCTCAAGCCCGTCCGCAAACTCTGTGCTGGCCATGTGATCCGCATACCCCTGGAATGACGAATTTCTCCACCCGCCGTTCGGCGACCCCGGCAGCACTGATCGCCGCCCTCCTAATTGAGAAATCCACTCGTAGCCAACGCCGTCCCGAGGCAACTGCTCGCTCATCGCGTCGCTACCGAACCAAGGAAACTTTCGAGAGCCAGGGAACCGCCTGACGTCAACCACAGCGGTGATCTCGTGGACTCGTAGGACTTCCCGAAAATCCTCCCAAGTGCGGGTGGAATGGCCTACCGTCCACAGCCGTGGGGACTCATCGCGAGGAGCCAGCTTAGCGCTGCCGCCGGCAGGACCCGTAGCATTCATAGGGGTCCTTCACACCCCGAATGAATCGGCCACACGAGGTTTTCTGTGTCAAAGCCCTGGCACTCAGCTATCCGCAGCCACTTGCGTGCTTCCGATGGCTCCATCACCGGACTTCGATGCAGAAGCACTAGACCTTGTCGTCGCGGCTCGCCAATTAAAACCGTTCGGTAATCAACGTCAACCTTCATCACGAACACCCTGCCGGAGAGAAAAGGCAGCCGCTGGGCGCTGCTCAAGGACTCCGAGCGCTGGAGCTACAAGCAACTGTGCACCATGCACTGGCTGCAGCGCAGCGGCCTGAAGACGGCGCGTGCCTGGCACTTGAAACAGGCACTGCGACGCCTGTACGCAGCGGGGCTGTCGCCGGAAGAAGCCGACCACCAGCTGGACCGTTGGATCAGCTGGGCACGCCGCAGCCGCCTGCCGCCGTTCAAGCGTCTTGGCGCGACCCTGCGCGAGCACAAGGCCGGGATCATCGAGCACTTCCGGAGTGGCCTCACCAACGCCAGCGTGGAGACGATGAACGCCCAGATCCAGGCGGCCAAGGCGCGGGCGAAGGGCTATGCCACCCACGAGAACCTGATCGCGATCGCCTACCTGTTGTGCGCCAAGCTCAAGCACTTGCCGCGCAATCCATGGTTGGCGCCGGCGGCGGCATGATCAGGTCAGTTCCACAGGGATCGCGACAGAGCCTGTTCTTCGCGCCAGGGCACGAACCCGCGCAAGGCCACGAGTACCAATTCAACCTCGACAGCGACGAAGGCCGGCAGACGCTGGCAGCAATGCTGGCCTTCCTGCAGGCCCACGTGCCGTCGCCACTGGCCTCGCCCACGGGGGCATCAAGCAGCGGGTAGCCATCGCCTCGCCCACCCGCCTGCATGAGGGTGCGCCGGCCTGGACCCCGGACGCCGCCACACTCAGACCAGCTTCGCCTCCCGCAGGAGATCCTCCAGATAGGTGCCCCGGGTCTTGGCGATGGCCGCACTGCTGGCGATGCGCGCAAGCCAAGGCAGCTTCACCTCGTCCAGCGGCTTGCGATCGTTGAGGTAGTACAGCGCGCTGAGCAGCACGCGCACGTCGAACATCGACGCAAAGACCTCGGGCACGCCGCGATCCACCCCCAGCAACGTGTACACAGCTTCCATCGCCGTACGCACCGAGTATTCGGTGGTGAACACCGTGTCGTGCTCGGTCTCGGCGAAATTGCCGATGAACGCCAGGTTCTGCGAGCCCTCCGGCACCACCAGCGGCCGGTCGCCGGCCGCGCGCGGCATGAAATAGGACGTGATGTAGGGCATGTTGCACGGCACGGTGCTGGCCGCGTTGTGCGCCAGCTCATCGATCTGGTCCACCGGCACGCCGATGTGGTACAGCCATTCGGCACACAGTTCCGCGCCGGTGCACTCGCGGATCGTCTTCGGCACGTAGTCGCCGGGCTTGTCGGAAAACAGCCCATACAGCCAGACCACCAGTTCCTTCTGCGGATCCTGTTCGGCGAAGTGGGGCTGCCGGCTCATGCTGAAACCGTACAGCCAGCTTGAATCCTGGATGCTGCAGGGGCCACCGGTGACGATCACGCCCGATCGCGGGTCGCGGCCCGTGATCCGTTCGAGATACGGCACGATGCGATCGTCGGTCAGCGTGACCGTCGCGGAGACCGTCCAGTTCGCCTCCGGAATGTTCTCGCAGAACTTCTCCGGACGGCCGAAGGCGGGGTCACGCTCGGCCATTCGCTTCCACAGCGACCATGCGCCGCCGCGGTCGGTCACGATGGACGCCGGCGTATCGTTGTCACCGAACGTGGAGCTTTCGGTGATCGAACCGTTGGTGACCAGCACCAGGTCCTTCGGACCCACGGCGATCTTCTCGGCGACGCCGTCGCTGGTGAGCCGGATCGCGGTCGCGAACTTGCCATTGCCGCTCGCGGTGACCAGCACGTCGTCGACCTGCGTGTTGTAGCGGAAGGTGACGCCCTGTCCTTCCAGATAGGCCACCAGCGGACGGATCAGCGACTCGTACTGGTTGTAGTGGGTGAAGCGCAGCGAAGTCAGGTCCGACAGGGTCGAAATGTGATGGACGAAACGCAGGATGTAGCGCCGCATCTCCACCGCGCTGGCCCATGGCTCGAACGCGAACATGGTGGCCCAGTACAGCCAGAAGTTCGAAGCGAAGAATTCCTCGCCGAACACTTCGTCGATGCGCTTGTCGTCCAGCTCGCTTTCGCGGGTCAGCGCCAGCGCGATCAGTTCCTCCACCGCTCCTGGAGTGAGCGTGAGGTCGGGCATCCGTTCGATCGGCTCGCCGCGGTTGTGGATCGCGCGGCAGGGGTTGCGGGATGGGTCGGTCTTGTGCAGCCAGTACATCTCGTCGAGTACCGAGGCATCGGGCGTATCGAGCGAGGGGATCGAGCGGAACAGGTCCCACAGTGTCTCGAAGTGCGCTTCCATCTCGCGACCGCCGCGGATGATGAATCCCTTGTGCCGGTCGAGGATCCCGTCCATGCTGCCGCCGGGCAGCGCAAGCTCCTCGAAGATCGTGATCGCACTGCCGGGCATCCGCGCGTCGCGGATCAGGAACACCGCACCCGCCAGCGAGGCCAGGCCGGAACCGACGAAGTAGGCACGGCGGCCCTCCACGCCTTCGGGCTTGGGGGGGCGCGAGAACGCCTCGAAGTTTCCACTGCTCCTGTACATGTCGATCTCCATGGTTGAGGGGTCGATCGCGGCCCCAGCCAGCGATCAGGGAGAACATTCGCAAAGCATCTGATAAGAATGGATGAAGAATCGAACCGACAGACGCGCCGCGCGAATGACGGGTTCGCAGTGCAGGGGCGATCGTGGTGGCGAGGGGGCGCGTCGTGGCCACCGCCCTGTCGCCCGGCAACGGGGCACACCGCGGGTTCCCGGCCGGCAGCGATCCGGTCATACAGAGCTGGCCCCGTCTGTTTGAACAGCCAAGCCGTATCCGATAAGTGGATCGCCTGCCGGTCAAGCTGCCTTCGGCAAAGGCAGCGGTTGTATGTACTCTCTTTGTACCAGAGTGTCAGGCCCGGTGAGAAAGCAGAGCGGGCCATGGCCGTGCTAGACCAGATCAACGCGAAATTCGGCAGAGGCACCGCAGGAATGGGCACCGTCGGCTAGCGGGTTGGTGCCACCAGACCTGGCGAGCAGTCCAAAGTATCTATCAACGCTCAATGGCGGCCCATATTGCATTCGCTGTCTCCCAGCTATACAACGAAGTGGAGCGACCTTCTGCCGGCGTGCTGACAAATACCGGCGAAACAGCAACCATTAAACACTAAATACAACCAAAAGGATGGCGGTTGAAAATGTCAGGCAGCAACATCGAACCAGGGAAGTGCAAGCCGCGCTTCGACTTTGAAAGACATAAAAAATCAAGCCAATCAGAGACCGGAAGCATCAAAGAGCTTTTGGAAGAGCTAAACCGCACGCCCCCACATAAGCCAAAAGGCAGCCAAAAATCCAATCCAGCCATATACAGAGAGGAAATAACTAAAGAGAATTTAGAGGGGGCGATCAATTTCATCAAATCAAACTTTAATATAGAAATATCATCGATAAATTCAAAACTACCAATCACCACCATCAAAACAATCAAGCTACTCTATCTCAGCAACAGATCATTTAAGGGACAACTTTTCGAAAGAATCTCCCTCCCAGGGTCATCCCAAGCCACTTTTGAACACTGGATAGAACGTAATACACCAAGGAACGAAAAGACCATTCGAGCGGCATCTCAACTCATGTCTACACTTGAGCTTGAGATAAACGATGAAAGACTTAAACACATCCACATCAACAAATCAACACCATCAAAACTAATTGAAATATATGCAAAAAAAATAATGGAATTCATCGCCCCGATCTACGAAATATTCAAAGACGACGGGGAATACAGAGACTGGTATATAACAACCACAATAAGATTTGCATCAAGTGAAATAGAGTCATATAGGCCATCACCACTTCCAGCCAACACAGAAGCCGGCCCCATACACGAAAGGTTATACATCTATTTACTAACACTTCCCTTTCTGCACTTCGTTGGCGAGTACCAGCGGATTGTCGAATCAGAAAACGAAGAGCTGAGCAAATACCAGATAGAGCCACTCTTCACTCACGCCCTCTCCTCACCGTCGGAGGGCGATGCCCTATTGCGTCCTGTCACATCACTCGCAGCTATTCACTCCTTCCTGCAAACCAATGCAAATGAGCTGGCACGCTTGGTTCACCAAGCCACTGGTTATGAGTTGAGATCCAGCGAGATCACAAACATAGCCGACGAAACGCAGAAGGTTCTGCATGCCTATGTCTTCCACGAATGGCACAGAACAGATCATGACGTCGTCAACATTTCAATGGCCGACTGCGTTGCAGCCCTTTTAGCCATAACGATACAAAAGAAGATCAAAACGAAGTACACGCCCTACTGGAAAGGACAGAGCTCAAGCGAGAAAACTGTATTTCGCCTACTGAGTCACCTGGACACCTCAAGAGACATCGAAGAGCTATATGAAGAGGACTACATCCCGCAAGGCGCGATGCTCACCCTCTATCATCGATATTGCATCGCCTACGCATTACTTTTCGGCCGCAGCAACCGAATGGAAGCGTTTATGAGATTCCAGATCGTATATCTGAAGCACATGACCATAGCTCACTCTCATTTCGATCTTGAAGCAGGCAACGAATACGAGACAAATATCAACATGTTTTGCGAATACCTTATTCAATACATCGAAGATCAAGCCACTTCGCGCGCAATGTAATTTTTAACTTACATCACCCTTATAAATATGTAGAAACTCACTTACATCCTTCGAAGCAACAACACGAAGAATGAAAGGAATCCAAGGGAATAGGAATCAAATAGAACTGACGATAGATTACAGGCAGGGTGTGGTACGCGCACTTACCCTTTCTATCTAATCACAACACTCTTCGATCATGAGTATCTACCGGTAGCCGACAAGAATCACTCTTGTCGGCTTTTTTATTCTCCTTAGAGAAAGGGTGATACAGCAATGGCAAGCTTCCATTACAGCATCAAAAGTGGAAAGAAAGGCAGCGCACGCAGGCACGCCAACTATATCGATCGTAAAGGATCTCATAGTGACAAGAAGGACCTTATCCAAACAGGACATGGGAACATGCCCGAATGGGCAGGAGATGATCCGAAACGGTTCTGGAGCGTTGCTGACAAGCATGAGCGTGCCAACGGAGCAGTGTACCGAGAACACGAAATCACTCTTCCGAGTGAGCTCAGTACTGAACAGCAGGTCGAACTTGCCGACCGGCTTGCAAAGAATCTCGCAGGGATCAAACCCTACCAGTACGCGCTCCATGCACCTGAAGGAAAACTCGGTGGGGATCCCAACCCGCACATCCATCTGATGTGCTCGGACAGACTGCCTGATGGCATCCCCCGTACACCTGAACAGACCTTCGCCCGCTACAACGCCAAGAATCCTTCCGCAGGCGGATGCCGCAAGGATAGTGGCGGAAAGAGCCCAATGGAGTTGAAGCAGCAGGTGACTGCACAGCGAAAACTTGTAGCGGACACCCAGAATCAGTTCCTTGAAGAAAACGGTTATTCAACCCGCGTAGACCACCGCAGCTTGCGTGATCAAGGCATTGCCAGGCCCCCAGAGCGCCACCTCGGCCAACGCTTCGTCAAGGAGATGGCAGATGCAGAGAAGTCGCAGTATGCACAATGTCGTAAAGCCGTGAAGGCAGCTTCATCAGTTGAAAATCTGGGAGAGGTAAGTGCCTAACCCAGCGATTCTGCGACAAAGTCGCAGAATCGCAATGGCACCTACTGACCACAGCAGAAAAGCCCCGGCATATCGCCGGGGCCCCCTTGGCATCAAGACCGCTTACAGTGCCCTCCGGTCAAAGTAGTGATTCATCAAGCGCAGATACATCCTCTTGTCCCGGTACCCACTGCAGACCTGAATTGCTCCCTGACCTTCAAGAATCGAGATAGCTGCATTCAGCCTTGCTCGGTCACGTACAGGTCCATAGCGCAAAACCTGGTTCTTGGGAACGTACGTATCCGAATAAATCCCTTTCCACCACTTGGCATACAGATACCGATCCAAAGCTTGAGCATCGACCTGATCCTGCGATACCACGAACGCTGGTGAGAACAGATGCTTGTACTCATCAACATGCCACCGAACGATGTCGAAGGCACGATTGATCGTATCGAGGGTGATGTCACCTCCCTCTCCACTGAAGTACTGCATCGATGCAGCGAGTCGTGCCACGATCTCCATGATCTTTGCCGCGAAGTCATTGATATCACTCAAGTACTCCCCGTCGCGCAGCAAAGACTCAGTTTCTGATGCCAACTCTACCCAGCGTGCCCTGGCATCGATGGAGAAGGACACCACTTCACGAGCAATGGCGCCCGAGGCTGACCGCTCCTTGTACTTGAACAACAGCTCCGCGATTCGCTCATGGAATGCCGGCAAATGCTCCCACACCGGTTCTACGTCCTCGATTCGCCGGTAGCCCATCATGGAGCGAGGCCACGCAACCAAATAGCGTGCCCAGTGTCCACTCCCCTTTGCAACAGAGCCTCGCCTATTGAGGAACTGCTTGAACGGTTCGTACTGGGTCATGATGCTCACAGAAACGCGCGGATTCATCGCAATCAGATGCTCGTTCTCCGCACGATCCAACGGCATCATTCCTGGCGAATCCCAGAGACGATTGAGCAGGCCCACATTCGCCATTGCCTCGCTCTTGAACAGCATATGACCTTCGTCAGTCGTGATGGCGATGGACTCACCATCACCCTGAACGGCCTCCATGATGGCCTTGGCCGTGATGTCCTGCCTCAGGAAGCAACGCAGGCGGGGCTGCAGAGGTTTCTTTTCTGAAAACTCCTTCAGCTGTGCCTCGAGTGCTTCGACAGACTTGCCAGCAGCAACTGCTTTACTGATCGCGCTCCTCAGCCCCTTCATCTTGGCCGTCCAGAGTCCATAGTCGATCTCATAAGCCTCAGTCTGCTGCTTGAACGCAGCCATCTCCTTCGTGTCTGCATCGCGGAAAGGCGCCTGCAGTAGCTCGAACACCGTGGACTTGCGCTCACCAGACTCAGCCACAAGCATCAAGTTCTGGGTTACAGGCTTGATCTGTCCGGTCGGCAACTTGACATCAATCAGACCTTGGCACGCCATCGAAATGGCATTGATAAGACCCATGCCAACCATGGCGTCGGGAACTTGAACGTTGCGAAGGAGCTCAAGGCCTGCCTCACGAGCAACATGGTGAAAGGTTTCCAGGGGATATTTGGGGGCATAACGCTGCCAATTGGTTGTCATCATGCATCCTCCTCTGTCGAGCCAACCGCGGTCTGTTCTTCAACCTCAACCAACAGATGGCCACAGCTCTGGCACCGAGCAGCATCGCCCTCCGCATGGCGACGAAAACGCTCCTCCTTGAGCAGCTTGCGGAACTGAATCAGGTTCAGATCATGCTTGTACGCAGCATTGAACTGCTCTACCAAGATCTTCTTGCGCATCTTCTTTGCGATGTGCTGTTCCAGGATCGGATAGGCCTGCCTGAAGTCCTGCTCCAGCTTGCCCCTCCCCTTGGTCGACTGTTCACTCAAAGCGTGCGTGAGCGCGTCAAGCGGCGAAGAGTGGACTGCAAAATTAGCCATCATCACTTCTCCTCCTTCGCACGACGGAACTTCACTGCACGGCCTTCTACCCATGCCATTGCCTCATGCGTCCAGTAGAACTTCGGGGACAGTTCGCTGTCATAGAGCGGAATGCCCTTCGGGAAGTCCGGATCGGTCTTCATCAGCTCGTATGCCTTGCTCCTGCTGACGCGGAGCAGCTTGATCAGCTCCTTCAGACGCAGCGTCGGACTATCCGGCCAACCTGCTTTCCCAGCACTGTTGTTCTCTTCGGCCAAAGTCATGCTTTTGTCTACGCCCTGGCGCAGACTGGACGTCATGTGCTTCATTTGTTGATTCCTTCGTTGTGTTGAACGTTTCAGGAAGGAATCCGGCCGGTTTCCTATCGAAGGTGATTGGCCTCCGACGTGATCAGTGTCGATATGCTGCTGTTGGGGGTACAGGGAAAAAAAATCCAGGTTTTTTCCAGGGACGCGCACAACCGACCAGATCAAAGAAAAATCAAACACTTACATACCAGGGAGCTTTCGCTCCCTGGCATGTCTCGTCCTTTGCGCCCACAAACCGGTCCGTTCCATCCGATGTCCGCTCAGGACCTGAACTGCCTCTTGTCCGTACCTGATACAGATCCGTACCGGTACGGCTCTCCTACGACACCAACCGAGACGCTTGCGCTTTCAGTCTGTCCTTGAGACTTCCGTTCGCTGATACCTGCACAACTTCACCCTGGCCTGATGGATAGAACTCCTCGACCACGGCCGGCACGTCTTCGTCCAGGTCCTCGAAGGCCCCGTTAGCGAAGCCCTGTCTCGCCGCCTCATCCAGTGCAGCTTGGTCGATCCCCGCTGCAGCTCTTGTTGCGTGTCGCTCAATCGCCTCTGCGACAGCCTGTTCGAGCGTCAGCCCGCTCCGAACCACCAGATCGACGTAGTAGATCGCTGATCGGTAGCTCATCGTCGTGGACTTGCCCCGCAGCTTCAGCTCGAGCGGCAGACAAGACAGCCTTCCGCCCGACACTGCACTGAGGTAGTGCAGCCGTGCTGCCAGTGTGCGGATGGTGTTGTAGGAGGTGGTGCGCAGAACAAAGCTACCCATCACATCCCCCGCCCCGTCCCCAATGACCACATTCAAGCGGGCATAGGCTTTGCAGCCCCCACTGGCAAACTGACACCCATCCGGACCAGGACAAGGCAACGTCTCCATGCCTTCAGGCCCAGCACGCCGGCAGGTGTCTCCATTGCCTACACACAGCGGTCTTCCGTTCTCGCGATTGAACAGCGAATAGTCAGCCCGGAGGTTCAGGGTTGGATCGTCGAAGAGCAGGCGCACCGGGATGGATCGCAGCTTGTTACCCTCCGATGCCTTCCGCAGCTCTTCATCCAGCGGGTGCAGCACCCAGCCATCACGGTTCTGTACCTGGCTGGTGAGGGTGAACTGGTCGTCCTTTTCGGGCAGCCGCTTGCCATTGCGCTCTACTACCCGGCCGATGGAAATACGCCCAATCACGGGCGGCGTTATGGCCAGTCCCTTCAGCATGATGTGACCTCTTTGATCGTGGTGTTGATCCGGAATCGGCGCGACCCCGGACGGACTGCCGTGTAGGCCGCAGCGATCTCCGGGTGCTCGGCTGCGAGCCGCTTGGTATCCAGTGACGTGCCATCCTTACTACGGCGGTAGATGACTTCTCCCAGTGAGCCGAACCGGGCAATGGAAGCGTCCCCCATGGCTTGCTGCAGTGTCTGCTTGAGCAGTTCTACCTGCTGTTCCTGCTCTGCAACTGCCTCAGTGAACGAGACAAGGTTGGTGAAGGTCTCGACCAATTCCGGGTCCTGACTGAAATCGACAACGGTGTCCTTGCCTGGGTACAAGCTCCGCAACGCCCTGGCCGCTGACTCCGAGCCATCGGCTGGTGGCTCGATGTCATTGATGACGTGCTCCCAGAACCGGACCTCCAATACCACCAAGCGGCTGATGATCTCTTCGTCTCGCTCAATACGGTGGATCCTCAGCGCCTGGCCACACAGCAGCACTGCCACATCTGCTGCCTGCTTCCCCGTCACTGCCAACTGATGCTGTACCTGCAGCTGCACGTACTCGGGAACCCCGTCTTTCCACAACCGAGAGCCGAACTCCCCTGCTGTCTTGCACTCAAGGATTTGGACCCCCGGGGAACCAATTACCTCTCGATCGAGGTTGGCCAGCATGTGCGGAAAGGTCGGGTGCTGCAGAACGGCGTTGACCCGACGTACCCGGTTCCCCGTGCGCTCCTGGTAGGCCGTGGCCACCATGGGTTCGAGCAGGGTTCCCCAGTACCGGGGATCCTCTTGTCCAGGGGGGATCTCTTCGATTGGCTTGCGGCCCGTCTTCTCCTGCCACAGCTCCAGCTGGCTCTTGTAAGGGTTCAACCCGACGGCGGTGGCAGCATCCGAACTACCGATGCCGCCATTGCGGACCTCCAGCCACTGCTGGCGATCCAGTGAACGCGTATCAACCAAACGCAACGCGGTGTGCTTGCTCATTGGCAATCTCCGGAATAGAAAAGGCCGCCTTGATGGGCGGCCTTGGTCAGGTCTTTCATTTCAAGCTATCGATGTGGGCAAGATGAATGGGCGAAGCGACAGCACTGATCGCTGCAGCTCTGTCAGACCATGCCTTGAGAGGCCATCGAGACCACCTCATGGCTGGTGACAACGAAATGGTCCAACAGCCTCACGTCCACGGTGTCCAAGGCAGCCTTCAGCCGCGCCGTGACTGCCCGATCTGACGCAGAGGGCTGCAAGCTACCGCTTGGATGGTTGTGAGCCATGAGTACCGCCGATGCATTGTGGGCAAGTGCCCTCTGAACCACGATCCGAGGATGGACCTCGGCTGCATCAATCGTCCCTGAGAAAAGCCGCTCAACTGCGATGAGCTGGAACTGCGTGTTGAGAAAGGCAACCTCGAAATGCTCGCGGTTTTCGCCTCCCAGACGTAGCCGGAAGAACAATGCACCCTGGGTTGCTCCTCCCAGCACCTCCCCTGGCAACGATGCCCGTTTCTGCAGGATCTGCAGCGCCCTCGCAATCGTCCTGTCCTCACGTACCCGGATCCTGCTCTCCTCCTCATTGGATCCGGCCCCTAATGTGGTCATGTGATAGGCCTGCGCTTCCATCAGGCCACCAACTTCATCACTTCATCCCACGCGCGCTGCTTGAGCTGAGCTCCAGCACCGAACCATGCCGCATCACGGCGGTGATCATCGCTACGAGCTCGTCGGTGGTGGTCAACGTACTCCGTGACGCTGTTGAGTACGCCCCAGGCCGTTGCACGGCTGGAAGGCAACAACGCGCCTCGACCGCCGCCCTCATACAGGGCACGGACACTGGCCAGCGCCTGCTCGTTGACGACCTCAGCGGTGGTGCCCTGGCCTTGGTAGGTAAGCACCCGTCGCAACAGACCATCGACCGTATCGGGGTCAACTGGACGGTCACAGATGGCTTTCATGCGAGACACGAAGTTGTCCCAGGTCGAGACGGTGATCCCCAACTGGCGCTTCACAGCATCCGGGTCGAACTGACTGCGGTGCGGGACCTTGATGGCTCCGCTGCTGTCTCCCAGAGCGATCTGTAAGGTGTTGTTGCACACCACCCGCACCGAGGTGAACTGCGCCGTGGTGGCCAACGTGCCGTCACAGGCAGTAGCAAGCAAAAGATAGCCATCCACCCGGTCACGCCCCTTCAGCGACGTGCTCTGGCCCGTACGAGCCATGGCCCAGAACTTCTTGCCACCCTTGAGCACACCCGCCGTCTCCAGTTCAAAGCCACTGTGCTGCGTCAGATTACGGTAGAACTCCAGGATCTCTCCCGGCTGGACCACCTTGAACCGCTTGGAGACGACTGCCAACGGCTCCCTGGTATCGGAGCGATAGAGCACTTTCTGCTCCGGGAAGGAGTGGATGGCACCGATGGCATTGCTACCCGTGATGAAGCGGACCTCGGAGTCCTCGATCTGCCAATCCATGCCTGCCTGACGCTTCCAGACCTCAATGGGCTGTTGCTGTTCAAGCTTATTGCCCAGACCGTGCCACGGCTTAGCACCGGCATAGGCCATTGTTTCAACCAGATGCATCGTATTTTCCTCGCTTCTTACGGCACAAACGCACAAGGCCCGGACGATGCCGGGCCTTGTGCGTATGCCAATGCAGTATCAATTAAAAGGGTCGATGTCTTCACTGCCCGAAGACAGAGCACATCGAGCAACCGCAGCGATGATGGATGCTGCGACGACCAAAACACAGTACAGACAATCGGATCTTTCTTTCATACAGCCATATCCAAAGCAGATGCATCATCGCGGAGCATCTACACGCGAAGCCAGCAGCCGCCAGCCTCATCAAAATGATATGTGCTTGAGATTTTTTACAATCATATTAATAAAATTAAACTGAATTTCTTTTATGGAAAATCAGGTCAAATATTTATTCCAACCCTGAATATATCAACCTTGGTCTCAAGACATTTACGCAAACTGAGATCATTTACGCCTACCTCGAACCACCCTCCGGGCTTTTGGAAGAAGTCCAACCCCCGGCCAATCTTGATCACCCAGCCGTTGTCGATACGAATCTCTCGGTCGTGCATGTTCGGGTTCAACTTCACTTCCAGCTCGACATCCAATTCCAGCAGGCTCTGCTTCAACTCATCGAGCTTCTCAGCGATGTCGGCCAACTGGGTCTTATCGTCGTAGCCGGTGATCAGGCTGATCTTCTTCACGGTTCCAGCCTTCAGCACCGTTTCGCAGAAGCGCACGAAATTCTGAATCTGGTGTTGCAGACGAATGTACGGATCTTCGATCACGACAGACTTCGCGCCTTGGAGGTAGGGGCCGAGGATCGACTCATAGCTGTACCCGGTGTCGCCATAGAGGATGGTGAAGTGCTGTTCCTTGAGCTCGATCGGTGACGGCCCAACCGCAATCGAAGCCGGGGCCGGTGATACCGGGGTCGGGCCCGCTGGAGTCTCCAGTGCAGCAGGTGCCGCTTGTGCAGTGGGTTGCACTTCGACTGCCTCAGTCGGCTGCCCATCCGCCTGATTCAAGCGACGGCGAGCTGGCTCCTGTGTTGCCGATGCATCTTTGGACTCAGGGCAGAAGACCACCACCTCCTCACCGCTGGCCTTGAAGTAAGACAGATTGATCCGGGCAAACTCGTCATCCGGTTTGCGCTTGTTCATCTGCTCCTTGACGCGGCGGCGGCACTCCGTGGCATAGGCCACGTATTCCTCGAACTCCTCATCCGTCGGCGGCCCGTTGGGGTGCAGCACCTTCAAGAATGCACAGACGGTCTTCTTGATACCTTTCTCGTCGCGCCCCTCGATTGATTTACCGAGCCGAATGCGCTTGCTCACTTCCTCATACCGATTCGTGTGCTTGAACTGGTAGTGGAAGGCCTCGGCCAAATAATCAGTGATGAAGCCGTAGTTGCTGGTCAGGAACTCGCTGCTGTTCTTCGGCATCTCCCAGCCTGGAATGTACGCGGCGAAACGGTCCATCACGGCCAAGTCGAGCTCTGGCGGCAACGGCTGGAAAAGATCGTGCTCGTTAGAGTTGACCACCTGCTGCACGGACACGTCGATGTTGCCAACGAAGCTCAAACTGGCATCAGCAATAACCTCAGCCCCGCGCGAAAAGCGCCCGTTGGCCATGAAGTCCTTCATGATCTGGATGGTGTCCGGATCGCGCACTTTGATCCCGCCAACCTCGTCAAAGGCAACCGTGTCCCAGAAGCCAACCAAGCCCACCTTGCGGCGCGCGTTGTTGTAGAACAGCGTTGCCTTGGTCGCTTGGCCGCCCGAGATCAAGGTGGCGTAGGGCGAGAATTCACTGAAGAAATAGGACTTGCCGGTGCCGCGTGGTCCCAGCTCGATGTAGTTGTAGTTGGGCTCAACCAGCGCAGCCAACCTGGCGATGAAGTGCATCTGCACGCGCTTCGAGAGCTTGCTGGGTTCCAGTCCCACAGAGCGTAACACCGCCGCGAGCCACTCATCACGCGTGAATGCCCCGCGCCCCTCTGCATAACGGTCGAAGTCAAAACGAGTCAGCTGGATCGGCCGCAGATCCTCAATGGAAAACGCATAGTCGTCTTCATCTATGTCGTTGTGCGCCAGGGTCACCTCCGCCCAAATGCCACCTTCCAGCAACCTGTCGTTGTCGCGGTAGAATTTTTCACCAATCGCGATGCGTTGCGAGTTGAAGTTCTCCAGCGATGCCCAGTGGCGCTTTTCTTTTTCGACGTAACGGACATGGACCTTGTCGATGAAGCGATGCTTGCCCTTGGTGGCGACCTTGGACTGCGCGGCGTTGGCCTCGTCCGGCCTAACGTAGTTCTCCTGCAGTGACGACAGCACGGCCTCCATGCCAGCATCCATCTCTGCCTGGTCATTGCTGGCGCAATACTTGGCAAGGAGGAACTCCAGGACGAACGTCGGGACGTTGGTGCCTTTTTTGATTCGATGCAGCAGGTCTTTGCGAAGCACCTTGCCGTCGAATGTGGCGTTTAGTTTTTGGTCGAGTTCGTCCATAGGGCTCATTCCGTATAGTCGGTTTCAAGCGCCAGATTGCTGTAGGCAGCCAGAGTCGTTGGGTTCAACGCTTTGACCGAGAACTTGCCTCTGAACTCATCATCCATTCGCAGCGCAATCTGCTTGCGCTGGCCTGGCATCAGGGTCAAAGTTCTGGTCGCGGGGTTCACATCGCCACCTGGGCGCGGCTCTCCCACCACATTGCCCTTGCTGTCTTGCGCTTCCAGCAAGATCTCCACGCTCATGTCTTGCGAGAACATGTCGTCGGCCACCAGTATCACTTCGATGACCGGCAATCGCGTAGTTATTCGTTTGGCGCCGTTCTTGTAGCTCAACTCCACCACCACCTTGCGCAGTTCCGCATGAGCAGCGGTATCCAACCTGGCCACCAACACCGGCACAACGGCCTCGGCCAGGGATGCTCCGCCGTGGAAATACAGGTGCCCTGAGCGATAAGGCGCCATGCTGCGCGGTAGTGCCACTTGGGTGAAATCACCGCGAATGCCGACCTTCTCTGCACTGACAACCAAGCTGTGACCATCCGCTGTGCCGTCGCCCAGCATCATGCGGTCATGGGCATTCACCGGCCACTTGCCTTGCGGTTTCACGCATACATCGCCAGCTTCTGCTTGCGCGTTCAGGAAGAAGCCGTGGTCGGTGACGATGACCGCCTCTTTGAAGCCCATGCCACGCAGCTTATGCAGTGCCACGCGGATCAGCTTCAGCGTGCCAGGGATCAGCCCGAGCGTTGTCTCGGGGTTGCTTTCCAGTTGGCTGTCGATTTCCGTGGAGCGCAGCACCAGCAGGTCGACGGTTTCGGCAATCTTTGGCTTACCGCGAACAAAGTCGTTCAGCGGCATTTCCGCGAAGCGGTCGCCATACAGCTTGGCCAGCACACCCATGCGTTGCGGGACATTGCTCACCGGCGCGCCCGCCAGCTTGGGCACCAGGGAATCGTTCTCCAGTGATAGGGTCAGCCCCGTGCGTGCGCCAGGCAGCAAGCTCGCCATGCCCACCAGGGTGATGGTCGGAAGCTGCGCATAGGCCGCTTGCAGTTCGACGGGACCGTCTTCCGCCAGCAGCTTTTCGAGGGCCACGCCCAACTCGTAACGCAGGGCGTCCACCATCAGGTAGGCCACTTTGCGTCCGCTTTCCTTGAGTCGATCAGCCACCAGCCGATCAAAGGCATCGGCATTGGCCAGGCGCCCAGTGGGTGGCCAACCGGCGGACTCAACGTGCTTCACAAACACGCCCTGAACCTTCTCTGCCAAACGGCGATAACGCGCCCGAGCTTGGCTGATCACTTCATGCATCAAGCCATGCGGGTCGAGGAAGTCGCCCGCCGCTTGTTCGAACTCGCGCTGCAGACGATCTGCTTCACGCAGGCTGCCCAGGTAGAAGTCGATCAGCTCCGCTTGCGAGCGGGCGTGATCCGGTAGCTGGCGCTCAAAATCGTCGCAGGCCTCAACCAGGCTCAAGCCAGACCGCACCAGCTCCCACTGGGCCTGGCTTTCGCCCTTGCCGAGCCATACCGAACTCTTGTGGCGGGTCAGCACACGGCGCGTGGCATCGGTGTCACCGCTGATAATGCCCTTGATCGCAGTGCGCAGGAAGGTCCGCTCTTCGAAGGGGAAGGTGTCGCGCTCGCCCAGGTCTTCAATCGCACCGCACAGATCGGTCAGGTTGAGCTCCGCCTCGGTGGTCTCGGCGCGCTCGATGTATATCGCGCGTGACTTCGGGTCGCTGCGCAGACGGTCGCACACATCCTCGACGATGGGTTTGGCTTCCATCGGTGCGTGCGGCACCCCCTTCAAGGTGTCCGGCAATGCCACCGGCAAATCAAACACGAACTCGCTGAACAGCACGTAGCGCCACAGCTCATCCGCCAGGGCGGACCAGGTCTTGCCGCGCGTTTTCACGCTCAGGCCCAGAGTGGCTCGGAGGAAATCACGCGCCTCTTGCACCCAGCCTTCCTGCCCCTTGAGCGCCTCGGATTGACTGGCACTCGGGGCCAGCAATGCGGCCAGAATCTCGCGGCCGGACTCCACCCGCAGAGTGGCTCGCAACTGGGGCCAACTCACACCGCCGCCAATGGCGTCAATCACCGCATACTGCGGTCGTGGTTCGCGCACAAATAGGCTTCGAATTTCTGTCGCGTAATCTGGCTTAGCACGCAGGCACAGGCTCAGGTACTCGTCGCCATCGTCTTGCGGGAACACCGCGCCGCATTCTGCGTACAGCGCGAATGGATCAGCTTGCTTTTGCTCGTCTGTCTCTGGCCGCTTGGAGGGAACATAGATCAACACACCTTCCAAGGGCGCCTTGGGCTGTCCTACATCGCGCAGCGCCAGCAGCGCTGCCTCGCGGCTTTCGATGCTGCTTTCAGACGCATCTACCACCCGCACCTTGTCAGCCGCCAAGTCGAAACACAGCTCGCGGTAGCGCTTGTCGGCGTCATACACCACCAAGGCGCCAGCTTGCTTCAGACGCGGCCGCAGTACGCTTTCTCGAATGAATTCTGCAATCGTCATTTGTCACCCCGCAGGCTCAGGATGGACATCACCTCCTTGAGCATCTTGTCTGTTCGCGCCGTAATGGCGGCCTCGTTCCAATCATCTCGGCTGGCCAAGTCGGCATTCAGGTACAAGCCGTTGCGGTAGCCAATGAAATCACCCTGATCGTTCTTGCGATCGCGCTTCTTCAAGAATTCCATCGTGCCGAGCTTGGAGTTGTAGCCACTCAGGGTCAGGTTGCCGAGCTGGTGCGCACAGCGCTCGCGAATGGCAGCCGCAGTGCCTTTCTGGTTCCCTTCGAGCATCGTCACCCAGCCCGGCCCCAAGTTTTCGGTCTTCGGCAGGATGTGTTCGACGGTAAAAACGGGGCGATCATTGGCGTCATGCACCCCCAGGTCGCGTTTGTTTTCACGGGTTTGGTGTGTCTCTTCCAGCTTGCAGAGCATGAACCGCGTGGCGTCGTAATTCTCCAGGTACACATCGCCCTTGAGGCGCGACTCGCAAACATCCTGCGGGGCTGCCCGTCCCAGCAACCAATTACTGCTCTGCTGGATGAAGCCGTCCAGCGCCGTGATCTCGCAACTGCGAATCTGCGTCAGCAGGTGGCTGACCAGTTCCATGAACATCGGGTCGAGTTCACGGGTCGGCGGCATATCGGTGAGGTTCCGCCAAAAGAACCACTTGGTGAGCAAAGCGGCCAAGCGGCTCAATGCGTCGCCCTCATTCCACTTCTGGCTCTGCGCGACCTGGCTGGCCCACAACAAGAATGCGTAAGCCGGCGCGGCTCCTAGGCGCTGCAGGTCTTGCAAGGCCGCTGCGGCAGCGTCGCCCCATTCCGCGCGTGCAACCATGGGATTGAGCAGCGCCGAGTAGGTTTTGCCCTTGGCCTGAAGCGCACCGAACAGCCAGACCGGTCGCTTGCGCAGCAGGGTGTCGTAGATGGTGATCAGGTTCGAGCGCGTGGCGCGGGTACAACCTTTGACCTCGACCCGCTTGAGGTACTTGAACATGTTGTAAAGCTGGCGCAGGAAGCGCTCCTGCACCGCCGGGTCGGGCAACAGGTCGATCAGGTCTTTCCACTCGTCAAATGCCCGGTCGATGCCATAGTCCGGACGCTTGTCCAACTCGGCCAGCAGGTTGTTCTTGATGATGTCGATGGCCGAGAGCGGGATACCCCGGTTGTTAATCGACTCGAACAACATGAATGCGTCGGAATGGCTGCGCACCTCGATCTTGACCAGCATGGCCGCTTTGAGCTTTTCCAGCAGGGCCAGTGCGCTGTCCTGGCTCAGCCCTTCCAGTCGCTCACAGAAGTAGCGGTAGGCGCGCGCAATGCGGCGGTTTCCGAAATTGCTCAAGCCCTTCGGCGCTTTCACCTGCTTGGGAAACAGATCGCTCAGCACCTTCTGGAAATCTGTCTTGTTCTGCGCTTGCTCGCTGGGCTCCAGACGCCACTGGCCAGAAGTGCGGACGAAGATGCGGCTTTCCAGGTTGTCCAGCTCCACCAGCAGACGGCGATCCGGATTCGGAATGGCATTCAGCTTGTCGTAGAACGCACAGAACAACAGGCTGATGGTGGTAAACCGCTGCTGGCCGTCGATCAGCTCAAGTCGGCCACCGGCCATGCCATCTTGCTGGGTGTTCACGCAGATGATGGAGCCCAGAAAGTGCCCACTTGGCGACTCCTCCAGGTCGTTGAACAGCGCGTCCCAGTTCTTGCCGCCCCATACATACTCGCGTTGGTACTTGGGAATGAAGAACGACGTGGTCCCATCGGGGCTGAAGTAGAAGCTGACCGGCAGCGCTTTGACGTCCTGAATCATTCATCGCCTCCGGTCTTCTTTCTGCCGCGCGTCTTCTTCGGCGCTACCTCGGGCTCGATGTACAAATCCTCCAGGCCATGCGCGATGGCGAGCGACTTGTCGGTCTTGCACTTCTCGCGAACGCGCTCGGGCCAGTAGTTCATGGCGAGCATCGCCCAGTCGTAGTCGCCTTTTTCCAGCTTGGCCCAGGTGTCTTTGAGCACCTTCTGCCAGGGCTTGTGGCGGAACAGCGGCCACAGCGGCGCGGCGCTGATCTGCACGCCATCATCGTGATTGGGCTTGTAGGTTGGCGCGAGCTTGAGCAGGGTGTCACGTAGCTCGATCAACTCCAGCTCGAAAGCTTGCAACGTCTCGAACTGCTTTTCGTCGTCACGGGTCCGAGCAGAACCCTTGTTGCGCAGAGCCGTCACGTCAGCGCCGACTTGTTTGAGCTTGGGTTCGACGAAGTCGTTGATCGCCGTATACAGTGTCTGGCTGCTGAGGCTGGGGTAATAAACCCACAGCGTGTAGCTGCCAGATGCGGTGGACAGCGGCCAGTAGATAGGCGCTTTGCGGCGGCTCTTGGTGTAGCGCTGCAGGTGGAAAGCAAAGAAATCCCGTTGCAGCCAGCGACGCACGTCTTCCGGCACCGCGATATCCACGCGAGCCAATACCTCCTCCACCAGACGCGCGAGGTCATGCGGGTGCCCTTGGTCGTCCACCAGGATGCCTTCGTGCACATGGAAGGGCGCGGCCCCGCCCGGCAGCATGCCTGGGCTCTTGGCAGGCAGTGGCTCGAAGGGTTCCGGCTCGGCAGGTGCGGCGCGCTCGCCGATGGCCAAGCGCCAGTCGAAACGGCCAAATGCCACGCCGACAGTCCAACTTAACAGGCCCGCCGTGTGGTCGCCCGGCGCTACGCGGTCTTCGTCGTCGGCCTCCTCGTCGAGGAGTTCGTCCGCTGCGCTCGCCGCCCCCTGGCTGGCCTGTACGGCGGTGCGGTCGGTATCGGAAAAGCCATAGAGGTCGAAGGCGATGGCGTCGATCTCAGCCTGAATGCGGGCAAGCTCTGCTTCAATAGCGGGAGGGTCGTAATCGCCCAGGCGAGAGCGCAGCGCGGCAGGCAGCGCAAACGCATGAGAGGTCTCTTCGATGGTGTCCAATGTGCGCTTGAGGGACCAGGCGCGGCACGACAATCTTGCCAGCTGAGATGATTGTGCATCTCCAATCGAGGGCCAGGGAAGCAACTGCAAAATACCGACGATAAACTCGGGGAACCCAAAGCGACCTAGAGCAACCTTAAAGAGATAATCAAAGGCTTGACTATTAAATAACGCCAGCGCTATCAATTCATCTCCCTCTGGGAAGAATGCGCAGTATCCACGGGCTGAAAAGCTACTTGCGCTCGCCAGTGCTTGAGGTGAAAAGCTTCGCGATCGCAGCGGCCACGTCAACCCCTTGCGACCGAAATACTCATTACCGTCAAGCCGTGTGCCAGCGATCGCCTTTGTTTGATAGCCAGCCCGCAACTCGCCCCCTTCATCCACCCATTTCAGGAGGAGCTGTTGGTCCGCATAGTAAGGTGAATGACTGCCGCCTTTTGCAAACGGCAACCACCCATCAGGGTTCATAGATTCCCACCATGCCCGCAGGAAACGATCGTCGTTTCCAGTCGTAAGCCCGTGTTTTACAAACCGGCCATCACACTCAAATCTGTCAAATTGGCTGAACTTTTCACGTACCTCTCCGCTCACCCAATAAGCGAATGGCGAGCCCGGTACTGCCCGGAACGATTCCGGCGCCACCTGAAATGACCGCGCATCACTCTGTCCTGTACGCAAGGCGCTGCAACTGGCCAGCAAATTAGTGGCTTTATCTTTATCCGCTAGCAGGCGTAGAAAGATTGTCATGCCTGTTTCTCCAATACATAGGCAGCAGCCTCGACCATTGCATCGTCCATTACTCCAAGCCCAAGGTCGGCCATCACTTCGGGGCGGGCAACGCCCAGCACCACATCCTCCCGCCACTTCTGAAAACTAGAGAGGAAGAAGCAAGTGCGCGATGTAATGGCGCCAATGCGCCCTCCAGAGCGCAGCAGTTCCAGGCCACGCTCGACCATGATGGCCAGCAGGTCGTTCTTGCTGCGCGGGTAGGCTTTGGCGAGCTGGTTCTTTGTGTTGGCAGCCAGTGCGCCAAAAGGCGGATTCATCACCACGACATCGAACACTTCACGGCATAGATCGATGAGCCGGAGACCTTGCAATGCGTCCTGTGCAAAAAGCCGCCCTTGGTAGGTGGATTTCGCCGCCTGGGCAAACTCGGTCAGCGCCTCACGCAGGCGCGCCTCCGCTTGCTGCCAGTTCTCTTGCTCCTGCGCAGCAAACAGGCCGGTGCCTTTGCCGACATAGACCTGGCGAATCAAGTTCGGCAGTTCGCGCTCGACCTGGAGCAGCACACCCAGCTCCGGCAGGCCCTTGAGCAGTTGCAGCGTCTTCTCGAATAGCTCGGCGTCGCGCTGATCGAGGTTGGCCGCAAACTGCTGGCGCAACTCACGCTCTGCCGGCGGCGCAATGGCGGCCACCACATGGCCCCGCCCGATCAGCGGGCGGTCTTTGGCCTTCACTCCTGCGTCGTGCCAAGCACGTTGCGCCCGCAGCCACAGCGCCAGCGAGGCGATCTGCGCGGCGCGCGGGTCGATGTCCACGCCATAGATATTGTGCTCGATGATCAGGCGCGGCACGTCGCACAGGAATGCCGCTTCGTCCTCATAGGTCTGGCTCAGTGGTTTGAGCGCAGCCTGGGGCTGGGTCGAGACTTCCAGCGAGCCCGGCCCGTGCTGTTGTTCCCAGGCCCAGGCCTCGCGATAGATCTCGGCAAAGAGATCGAAGGCATACAGGCCGAAGTGCATGGAGCCGCAGGCCGGGTCCAGCAGTTTGAGGGTGCGCGGGTCGCGCAGCTTGGTGGCTGCTTGAAGCGTTTCGTCGGGCTTGACCAGCAGGTACTGGCAGCGCTCCCGAAGGCCGGTGACCCCACCGGTCGCGTTGAACCAGAGACGCCCGAGGGTGTTGTCCACCAGAAACTCCACCACGTAGCGCGGAGTAAAGAACTGGTTGCGCACGGCCAATTCGCGGCTGTTGCGCGGCGCCTGGCTGGCATCGCGCATGGCTTTGCGCTCTTCTTTGGAGTTGAAGTACTGGTAGATCCAGCCGATGGTTTCGTCCTCGCTCCACAGTGGGGCGATGTCGGCATCGTTGATCAGGTTCAGCACTTGCAGCAGTGCCGCCTCGCGCGGGAACAGGCGGCCCTGCGGTGAGTAGCGGTCGAACAGGCCCGGCAGGTCTTGCGCGAGTTCATCAAACACACTGAACAGGTACACACGGTAGGCATCGCCGGTTTCACCCAGGCCGGTGCCGGCCAGTCGCGCATAGAGCTGAAAGCCCTTGGCCTGGAAGCCGTTGCCCACCGACTCGATCAGCAGCCCCCGCGCTTCCGCCATGCGCAGCGCTGCCAGGCGGTTGAGCACGGTAAAGGCCTGCTCGCGCACGATGCGATCCAGCCCCTGCATGGCGTTCATGTCGCCGCTGGCTGTGTAGTGCGCCAGGGTGTCGCGCAGGATGCGGGCAGTTTCGCGCTGCGCGTCGTTGATATGGCGCAGGCTGGCTAGCTCCGCCACGGTGCCCGCGTTGGGGTCCATGCCGTAGTCGTTCTGCAGCTGGCGGGTGAATTCCTCTTCCAGCACGCGGCGCGCGTCGTTGACGAAGCGCTGGAGGCGGTTTCTTGTTGTTTGGTCGAAGGCCATGGATTAGCGCGCTCCAGTATCGTAGGCGGCGAGATCTCGATCCAGCGACCAAATCAACACACGCGACATGGCATGGCGGTCGCGAGTTTGCTCCCATTCTTTGATGATGGAGAGGTCACTGAGGCTGACGCCTTCACGAGTTTGACGGTCTGACTTATTGCGTTGCGCATAGCCAGGGAAATCGCCAAGCCAGCGTAGAAAGACTTCGCTATCGGGAAAATAAGTTGTTCTAAAGGGCGCCTTGTTATTGAACGCCTGTGTAACTTGCTCGACGAGTGACTGAGCAAACTGGCGACGCAGACGGCCATCGACCAGGTCGGCAATATGATCACCAGTCTCCCAAATGGTAGCCATTGGCAAAAGGAAATAATCGCCTTGCTCAACCCGGACTACAAATTCGTCCAAGATGTTGCCTCGATCTTGATTGAAGCCTGGCACGTCCAAAACATTCAGATACACCGACGTATCCAGCAAGACGATGTCACTCATTGCTGGCTCCCGAACGCATCTTGGCCAGCCAATCCAGCGCACGCTGTTTGCGTGCATCACCCGTTGGGTGATACTTGACGAAGCGCTCCAACGCACCAGAGGTCATCAGGTGGCCCAGGGTGCCTTGAGCTATCAGTTCTGGATAGTCAGGAACATCGGCCAGGCGCACCAGGCGGCTGGCGCCGTCTTCAGGGTGGCGATAGCAAAAAACCACATCAGGTACAGCACTGTCCGGCAACGCATCCAGCATGGCTGGATTGTGGGTAGAGAGCAGTACGCGCAGGTTGCGCTGGCTAGCGATGTTTTGAATTTGTTGCAGCAGGTGGTGAGCCCGGCTGGGGTGTACGCCATTGTCGATTTCTTCGATCACCACCAGACTGCCTTCCGGGGCTGACAACATCGCAGCGGCAATAGCCAGAACGCGCAAGGTGCCATCGGAGAGCAAAGAAGCATCTCGCTGATCTGTCCTGCCACCAAAGGTCTCGGTGAGCTGAACCATCACGCCACCGCGCGGCTCCTCTAGGAAGGACAGGCCGGCGATATCTTGCTCGGGCAAGCTCTGAATGAAACTTAGAATGGCGACACGGTTGCTGGCATGAGGCTCATTCTGAGCTTGTTCCTCACGCCCCCACAGATTGAATAACACCGCCGAGACGTTGCGGCCGTTGCCTTGCAAGTCTTTGTCAGAGGGAAACGCATACTCACGCATTTGTGCTGGCACGGGATCGAGAAAAAGAATGGCAGCAAGCAATTGCTCCAAGTCTTTAGTAATCGGAGGAATTCGCTCTCGCGATGTTTTGTGCGCCGCGTCGAAAGTAGCTGGGCTCGTTAGCTGCGTGAATATTGCCGCTTGGTCAGTGCACGTCACACGTGGCTTTCTGCCGCCTTTTGCGAAGTTGTTGTACGCCACTCTGGCGTCAGTGCCCTGGCCATTTGAGGGTTGATCCATTGTGTACAGCGGCACAGAAGCACCTGTGTGAGTCAGGGTTTCCTCTGTGATATGCAGACCATCCGTGCGGCGGCCAATTCGCATACTGAGCTGATTCCACTCGGTGGCATTCGTATACGCGCCCAAACCAAAGGACTCGCCACGGTGATAAGCCAAATCCTCAAGCTTACCGCGCACGACTTGATCACCGCTTTGCACAGCAAACCGGATAGCCGAAAGTTTTTGCCCTTGAGCCAGCCAGGACAAGAGTCGCAAGCATTCGATGACATTGCTCTTACCTGAGGCATTAGCACCGATCAGTACCGTCAGTGCAGACAGCGGTAATGTTGCCTGTCGGTAGCTTTTGAAGTCTTCCAAAGTGATGGCCGTGAGCATGGTCACTCTCCTTTGAGCGCAAATGACACTTCGATCTCGGCATACAGCGCGAGCTGAGCCTTGATCTCGTGGAGCTGTTGAATCAGCGCGTCGATGTCTGCCGCAGAGGTCATCTTCACCGGCACGGCAATTGACTTGGTGAGCTTGACCGGTCCTTTTCCGCCGGTCTTGGCGCGCTCTTCTTCCATGCGCTGGCGAAGCCGTTCCTGACCCTGGCGTTGAATGAAGCGCTTAAGGTCTTCGAGAGTGCTGTTGATGTCGTAGTCGCGGGCCAGTAGCTTCTTGAGTCCGGCCAGATCCTGTGTAGCAGCCAGGGCGAGTCCGTCCAGCCGGTTCACGGCGTTGCCGCGCTCCTCCTGGGTGAGCTCTTCCCACTCGGGGATGCGCTGCAGATCCTCGACACCTTCCTTCAAACGCAGTTTTTGCTGGTCGGAGAGCGTGATGACCGCATCGCGCACGCGGCCCTTCAGATGGGTGAGCTGCGAATTGAAGTCGGCGGTGTGTTTGTAGAAGTCTTCTTTGCCCAGGCGCTCTGACAGGGTTCCCAGATCTTCGGCAAGTTCGCGGCGCAGCTCCCCTGGCACACCGGTATCCGGCAATGCCTCGATGTCGCGGCGATGAGCTTGCAAATCACGTAGGGTGGCGTCGAGCCCGTTGTCGAGCACCCGCTTCACTTCGAGGGCCCACTTGAGATTGTCGTAAATGGCGGAGGTTTCGGCACCCAGGCGCTGCGGGGCGTCGGAGGCATCGGTGAACAGGACATCGGCAATGTCCTGGTTCAAAGTACGGATGCGTTCGCTACCCGCCAGCCCAAGGCCGCTGAGCTTTTCAGCCAAGGAGCCGTAATCGTGCTGGAAGCGCGGGAAGTGCTTGGCCGCCGCCTTGCTGATCTCTTGCTCAAGCGGGATCACCATGTCACCGACCAGTTCAGTGAGCCGCTCTGCCGCCCGACCGAGCATTTCGATGGACGGGCGCTCGTCGCGCAGGGCCACGCCGATCTGCTTGAAGGAGTTGTTGGTCTTCAGGGCATCGATGGCCTGTTGCCCAGCGGCCGTGACTTCGCGTCCCGAGACCTTGAGCTTGATCTCTCCAGCCATAAGCATGGCCGCGACTATGTACCGCGTGGTGTCCGGCGACCACCCGAACGGGGCGCTGCTGAAGTCGTCGAGCAGGCGCTTGCCATCGACCGTGCCGCGCTTGTCGATGTAGTCGCGGATGCTGATCATCGCTTTATGGTCGGTTTTGAACGAGGCACGACCGGCCACGGTTTGCACCAAACCGAGCGGGTCCAGTGCACTGCTGATGGCTGCGGGGTTGGCGACTTTCAGGAACTTCTCGGCGGTGTCGGTTCCGGCGCGTACTGGGGCTTCGACATAGCGGTCGAAGACTTGGTCGGCCACATCGGAGAGCAGCTTCTTGGCGGCCTCCAACAGATCAGCATCCAGCGCCGATACCGCCGTAGCCTGGCCCCGGAAGACAAACGAGCCCGCTTGCAGGGTTTGCTTGATCTTGCTCTGCAGTTGGGTCGCTAGCTTGGCGGCGCGGTCGAGCTGGCCGGTGCAGTAGTCCTTGACCTCTTGGTCGGGCTCGTTGCGGTGCAGTTCGGCGATGCGCTGGCAGCGATAGATTTCGTTTGCCAGATCGTCGAGTTCGGAATTGGCGCGAGCCAAGAGCCCGATGACATTCCGGCCCGCGCGGCTGCGGGAGTCATCCAGCATCCGGTTCTTGGCGGTCTCGTAGTCGCTGGCAGGCACCAACTCGACAACGGTCTGGATGGTGCTCTGATCACCGGCCAGACTGGTGATGGCGCTGCCGGCCTGGACCTTCAGGCCCGTTGCGACGGCCATCGTGCCGTGGAGGGTGACACGGGGCAGCGGATCGAAGGTCTCACGCAGTGCATCGTTGAAGATGCGTTTCACGTCGACAGTGCGCAGTGCAATGGCGCCGCGCTCCTGTTCGATATCTCGCAGCTTCTCGCTGAGGAATACCAGGCTGCCATCCTTTTCGCCCAGCGGCACATGCACGTCGCCCAGCATTTCTTCAACGGCCTTCTTGACCGTGTCGAGCTGCGAAGCTGCTGTGACGGAGGGATGCATCAGGCTGGCGACGTTCTGCACTGACACCGGCAGGTTGCCCAGAATCTGCAGCACGGCGACGGACTTGGCGATGTCCTGATGGAGCTGCGAATCCGGGAAGCGAATCTGGACCTTGCCAACCGCTTGATGAATAGACGTGAAGGCGCGGCGGATATCCTTTTCCAGCTCGTCGTACAGGGTGACCGTGGTGGCGAGCCAGCCCACGGGCTGATCGGCCATGGCCTTGGAGCCGCCTTCACCCTTGAGGACATCCTGGATCACCTTGATCGCAGAGCGCAGGCCGATACCGCCAGTGGACTTGGCCAGTGCACCCAGCAGGTGCAGCAGGATGTCGAAGTGAGCCGGCAGGAATGGGTAGAGATTGGTGAAGCTCTCTTTGCTGAAGTCCGCGTCGTAATACTTGGCGTCTTGCAGCTTGGTGTTGTGCCGCAGCGCCTGGCCGTGGGCTTCGAACAGCTTGCCCAGCTCAGTCTCGCCAGCCGGTGATTTGCCGAGCAGACGTCGGTAGCAGATCTCTTTGATGTCGCTCGATTCCAGGTCGATCTGAATCGGAAAGCGGTCTTTCAGCTTATAGAGCTTGTCCGAGTTCAGCGCTGCGCGAGGATCGTCCTCAGTAAGGGTCTGCTGCGCAGTGGAGATGATCCAGGCCTTGCCATCGCCCAGCCTCTTGAGGTTCTTGGCCAGACCATCGAGGTTTAGGATCAGGTTGTCGCGCGAGGCTACGTACTGCCCAACTTCGTCGACGATGAAGATGATGTTCTGCTTGCCGCTCTTCTCGCGGACGATGTCGATCATCTCTTGCACGCGCTGGTCTTCGAACTGGAAGAAGCCTTCGGTGCTGGACGAGAATGACTTGGCCTCCGGGAAGAGTGCCGGGTACATCTCATGGGCGATCTTCGGGATCAAGCCATCGATGGCCAGTGGGTTGTTCTGCACGCGAGCCCAGGTGGCACCTGGTAGCGCCTGGGCGATGCGCTCATGGAGTTCGGGCGTGCGGCCGTCCTTCTCGACCATACGCTCAAAAGCGGCAACCTTCAGGTTGCGCGAGTAGCCGGCCCACTGCAGCACCTTGAAGTAGAGGACGGTGGAGACGTCTTCCATGGTGGCGCCGGCGAGCATTTCACTGGCCAGGTCCAGCATGACCACGGCGGCCGGGAAGCGCTGCGCCACGGTGCTGAGGAGAGCCTTGGTCTGCGGCTTGTGCAGGCGGTCCTGCAGGTATTTGATGAACGGAGTGCCGTCGATGGTGCGCTGATCATCAAACGCCAAGCCGAGGTACTTGGTAAACGAGCTCTTACCGGAGCCGTAAAAGCCCGAGACCCAAACGCCCACCTCATTCTCGCCACCGGACTCCATCGCGAGCTGCATGCGATCGAGGAGCTTGCGAAACTGCTCCTCAATGCTCTCGGTGACCACGTACTCGGAGATCTCAGCCTTGAGGCGGCCTTCTTGCGAGGCGCCATAGGTGATGACCTTCTCGATGGTCCGGTAGATGTCCTTGCTTGGGTCGAAGAGTGAGCGAATGGTCATATGGTTTGTCCCAGGGTTCTTTTGTCTGTTCAGCCGCCGACGTGAACGGAGCGGTAATTGCCGTCTTCCGGGTAGAAGCCGAGAAACTTCAGGCGTGTCTTGCCGGTTCGCACGCCGGGGTACAGAAAAATCGTCGGCACGTGAAACTTGCCCTGGAGCTGGCTTTCGATGGCGCCGATGCGCATAAACGGATGCAGTGCCTCAAGATCCGTTACCAACAGCAGCGCGTTCTGCTGGCCTTCGAGCGGCTGCAGGGCATCCTCCAGCCGCTTCAGCAGGCCGTTATCCGCCGTCAGGATGTCCGCCAGCGCCTTGTTGGTACGTGGCCAATCCAAGGGCGCTGACTTGTCCTCCATCACGCACAGCGACCAGAACGGGTCGTCTTTCAGTAGGGCCCAGATCTGTTCAGCGATGGAGAACGTGTGCACATCCCAGCCTTCCTGGTGCAGCTTGGCCACCCAAGCGGGCGTTTGCCGCTTCACCTCGAGGATTTGTTCTGGCGGGAAGACGAGGTAATAGATCGGTTCGAAGCTCGCATGACCGAGCTCACGCCCGTGGCGGATGCGCTCGCGCAACTCGTCGAAATCAGCTTTGAGTGAGGACATCGCAGAGCGCCTCCATGTCTTGTTGTTTCCAGCTGATGCGAATCACGTCGCCAGCAGCCTGGACGATGAGCAACCCCTTCAGCGAGAGCCGTTTGATTTCCTCCAGCACGTCTTCGCGCGCCAAGCCAAATAACTGCCAGTCTTCGTGAGTCAGCAGGGCGTTATCACCGACACAGGAAAAATGCAGTTCGTAGGCCAAGTACGCGGCCACGGCTGGCGAAATACGGAACGGCAGGATGCGACGGCTTGAGCGCAGTCCACGTTCGAGCATTCCGTAGTCGGCGCAGCATCCGGTCAGATAGGCGGAGACACGCCGTACAGTGGTTTCCGACCAGCGCTTGATGGTCTTGCCGTCATCAATGCCGCGCTCGACAAAGGTCCGCGCGTCTTCATTGGTGATCTGTGTGTATCCACCGGCGTATCGAGCCCAGTAAACATGGCGCACGAAGTCGCCAAGGATCGGGTTGGCCCGACTCGTAAAAACGAGCATGAGCTGCGTCAGGTCAGCCGTGGATATCGTTGCGGACAGCCGCTTGAGATGTGCTGCTGGTGCACCACCTGCCACGAGATAGCGTGGAGCGAAGCATTCGACGACGATGTTGCGAAGTCGGCGCGCGGTAACGGTGGGGAATCGACCCGATTCCAGTGCGACCTGATGCAACTGGTTCGCCGACATGCCAGGCGACCACAGGTCGAGCAGCGTCTTGGTTTCGTTGACGAGCCCAAGGCCTGCTTGCAACTGAGTCGTGTAGGGCGTGTTGTCGGCCACGATCACCCCACCAGATACGGATAAGTTTTGGCGTTCTGTGTGAACGCCGATAGATAGGCCGCAGCGATAGCCTTCAGTGTGTCGGTGGAATCGAGATCCTTGATGCCCCCGACCGCCGTTGGACCCACGCTGGAAGTGCCGCCCGTGGCAGCCAATCGCTTCAACGCATCAAGCGCAGCCTCTTTGCTTTGTGGCGCCTGGCTGGCGAGTTCTTCTCCCACGCTACTTTGCACGGTCGCGTGCAGGTCTTGCTCGACCTCTTCGGGCAACCGGAACAGGTGGTAGCTACCCACGCTCAAATGCTCGTCGTGCAATCGTCTGGCTGCTTCCAGCACACCGTGGTACTGAGCGAGGCGAGACGTTTTCGAGAAGACCGGCTCCAGGAAGAGCTTGTTTGATGCCTCATAGAACGCCGTTGGCCACCAGGCGTACTGAGCACGCTCGCCAAGGAAGCCGACAAGCATCCTCATCTGCAGCAATGTCGGTAGGTAGGATTCTTTCATCTCAATTCTCGTCATTCGTTTGTTCTACCGACGCGACCGGCGCCGGCAGTGGTAGCTATTGTTCAGTCACATTCCGCTCCTGCTCGGGCCGCATCCAAGGGTGCATACCCTGGTGCCAGCACGGCGTTCTTGACGCCGTACAAGGCCAAGTGGTCCTTCAGCCATAGTCTGTACTCCGGCCCACGAAGGCTGTGGTCTGCGGTGCAGTCGACGCTCCACTTGCGCAGGATGTAGCCGGCAGTCGCTGCCCGAAGCTTCATCTTCACCATGCCGCCAGTCATGCCGTAATCCATCTCCGCGATCTCGGGACGGGGTTGATTGGGGTGCGGCACCAACTCCAGTTCCACGATCCTGGTCCACTGGATGTCCTGATCACTCATCTCGTGGGGCGCCACTAGCTGCGCCTTAAGCGCCACGGGGCACTTGATCCGGTTAATGACGAAATCCCGGAATTCCTGCGATTTGCGGTCGAAGGCGCGGACGAGCCAGCGCAAGCCGTTGTCGATCAACGCGAACGGGACGATCTCCCGCTCGGTGCGACCACTGGAGATGGAGCAGTACTCAATGCCGAGCGGACACTCCTGGTGGATCGCCCGGGTCACGCTCGCTAGCACGTCCAGATCCGGATGCGCGAGCCGTGACGGGCTCTCGCTCATCACCCATGCCTTGAGCCGCATAGGCTCACCGTCGCCAAAGCCCTGGGTCAACCACGACAGCACCCGCTCCGGAGGGAAGTCGAAGATGGGCTGGAAGTCCGGCCCCAATACGTAGGACTTGACCTTGGAGTCGTAGTCGATGTTGCCCGAGGCCAACTCCTTGTACAGCGCCAAGTCCCTGGATGCGGCGGCGGACTGGATGCCAAACCGCGTGACCAAGTCCTGACGGCGTATCTCCCCGATGAAGCGCACGCGCAATTCCACGAACGCGAGACGATCGCGCTGTGGCTGGGTCAAATCTGTGAAGCGTTCGTTCATCATCCGTGTGCACCCGGAAAGATCGCACATCCGGGTCAGCAATTCCTTGTGGATCCATCGGTGAAAGCCTGCTATCCATCAGCAACTACCCGGACACTAGCATGATGATCGCACAAGGGTTGCATTTTGATAACCATCTTCCTTCGAAGCCCATCTCTACCTGAATAAGCTCGACTAGCGGCCATCAGGCCACAACAGGTATCAAGATTAGCTGCCATAAGCACTGGCATGCGAACGCTTTGACCAGCAAGGCCGATGCGCGCCGCTTATAGGCTCCAAGATGTCCAGAATGGTCCAGCAGCAGCCAGCTTCCCATGGCATACCAGATGGCATACTAGCTAAGCCAGAAATGAAAAAAGCCCTTGAAACTCAAGGGCTTAGTTCAATTATCTGGCGGAGAGGGGGGGATTCGAACCCCCGAGGCGCTATAAACGCCTGCCTGATTTCGAGTCAGGTACATTCAACCACTCTGCCACCTCTCCGGGTGGTCCCCGGCGGACCGGGGACGCGCATCATACGAGGAAGTGAGGCCGACGACAAGTCATTCCGGCCAACGAACTGAAAATTTCCTGGGCGCATGCCTTGCCGGATGCCTGCGGCCACCCGATGATGCCTGTCTCCCCCGGCAATACCCCGCCCTGCCTACCATGATCGAATTCGGACACCTCACCCACCCCGGCATGCGCCGCGAGCTCAACGAGGACACCTACTACGGTGACAGCGAGCTGGCCCTGTGGCTGGTGGCCGACGGCATGGGCGGGCATGCCTGCGGCGAAGTGGCCAGTGCACTGGCACGCGAAACCATCGTGCGCGAGATTCGCCGCGGCGCACCGCTGGCACAGGCCATCCGCACTGCCGACGAAGAGATCATCCGCGCCTCGCGCCGGCGCAACGACACGTTGCCGATGGGCACCACCGTGGTCGCCGCGCGCGTGCAGGGCAACCGCTATGAAGTGGCCTGGGTCGGCGACAGCCGCGCCTACCTGTGGCGCGACGGCCAGCTGGCGCAGCTCAGCCAGGACCACAGCGTGGTGCAGGAACTGGTCGCGCAGGGCAACCTGACCGCCGAACAGGCGCGCGCGCATCCGCATCGCAACGTGGTCACCCAGGCACTGGGCGTGACCGATCCAGCCCACCTGAACGTGGCCACCACCAGTGGTGAGCTGCGTCCGGGCATGCAGCTGCTGCTGTGCAGTGACGGTCTCACCGAGGAAGTGGATGACCGCGGCATCGCCCGCACCCTGGCATTCGAAGATGCCAGCGCGCAGGAATGCGTGGATACGCTGGTCGCCGCCGCACTCGACGGCGGTGGCCGTGACAACATCAGCGTGATCCTGGTGCGCTGCCATTAACCGGTAGAGCCTCGCCATGCGTGGAGGCGGTAGTGCCGGCCGCTGGCCGGCTCACGCGGGGGAACCTGGTATCAGGACGATGCCGGCCAGCGGCCGGCACTACCTCGATGTATTACGCGCTGGCGGGCTCTTCCACCTTCGGGCCATCCCACAGTGCGTGGCCGGCCTTCTTGCGCAGCCGTTCCAGCCGCGCAGCGTGCGCTTCCAGCTCCGACGGCGTAGCCACCACGCGCGGACGCGGCAGCAGCTTGCTGGTATCGAAAGCCTGCAACGCCGCGCCGGCACCGCCGCCATCGTCATCGCCCAGGCCGAAGCCGATCTCTTCCTGGCCCGAGGTCAGTGCGATATAGACATCGCCCAGGATCTGCGCATCGAGCAGGCCGCCGTGCAGCGCACGGTGCGAGTTGTCCACGCCCAGCCGCTTGCACAGCGCATCCAGCGAGTTGCGCTGGCCCGGGAAGCGCTCACGCGCCATCGCCAGGGTATCAATGACCGTGCAGCGGTCGGCGATCTTTCCGTACTGCGGCCCCAGCAGCGACAACTCGTTGTCGAGGAAGCCAAGGTCGAACGCCGCGTTGTGGATGATCAGCTCGGCGCCATCGATGAACGCCAGGAACTCATCGGCGATCTGCGCGAATTCAGGCTTGTCATCGAGGAACTCCAGGGTCAGGCCGGTGACTTCCTGCGCGCCCTGTTCGAACTCGCAGTCCGGCTTGATGTACTGGTGGTAGTTGTTGCCGGTCGGGCGGCGCTTGAACAGCTCCACGCAGCCGATTTCGACGATGCGGTTGCCCTTCTTCCACTCCAGGCCGGTGGTTTCGGTATCGAGGATGATCTGACGCATGGGCTCAGTTTACCGGGCTGGCGTCGCGGATCTGGATCGCCGCGTTGCGGGCCAGGGTATCCACCCGCTCATTGTCCGGGTCGCCGGAGTGGCCCTTCACCCAACGCCAGTCGATCTGGTGCCGCAGCGTGGCCGCGTGCAGGCGCTCCCACAGCTCGCGGTTCTTCACCGGATCACCGCCAGCGGTCTTCCAGTTCTTGCGGATCCAGCCGGGCATCCACTGGGTCAGGCCCTGCCGCACGTACTGCGAGTCGGTGTAGAGCACGATGTTGCACGGCTCGGTCAGCGTCTCCAGCCCGGAAATGGCCGCCATCAGCTCCATCCGGTTGGTGGTGGTGGGCGCTTCACCGCCACTGAGCTCGCGCTCGTGGCCCTTGTAGCGCAGCAACGCAGCCCAGCCGCCGGGGCCGGGATTGCCGAGGCAGGATCCGTCGGTGTGGATTTCGATGGTTTTCAATACAGCTCCAGAATCAGGTAGCAACGGTGCCGTGCCAGCGCACCGGCAGCGGTTTCGGCCCGGGCAGGGCCAGCGTGCGTTTCTCCGCATGGAACAGGCAGGCCGCGCGCAATGGCGCCCAGCCCCCCGGGCGACGGCTGCCGGCACCGCGCCAGAGCGGGCCGAGGTAGCGCATATCGTCGCACTCCAGGCCATGGCGGCCGAGCAGCAGGCGGATCCGCTGCGGCGTGCGCACCACCAGCCCATGCTGCCGCCAGTGCGTGCGGTAGGGGCTGAACGGATTGAGGCTGCTCAGCCACAAATGGCCGCCCGGCATCAGTACGCGCTCGCACTCGTCGAGCAGCAGGTCGGCATCGCCGGTGGTGACATGCTGCAGCACGATCGCATTGACGCTCTCGTTGGCCAGGGGCAAGGGCAGCCCGCAGCGGGTATCGCCGTCATAGCCCGGTCCCGACCCCTGCCGGTACAGGCGCAGGCCACGCCCACCCAGCTGCGCATCCTCCAGCCAGGCCGCACTCGGCGCGATCCACAGCCAGGGCTGCGCGGGCAGCGCCGACAGCTGCGGAAGCAGCAACTGCCGTTCCAGAACGCGCAGCGCCGCCGCCGGCTCACTGTCGAACCACGGGGTCTGGCTCGCTTGACGGGTGCTCTGCAGCGCGGGCATGGTCCAATTCTATGCGACTGACTGCCCTGCCCGCATTTGCGGATAACTACATCTGGACGCTGATCGCCGACGATGGCACTGCCGTGGTCGTCGACCCCGGCGATGCCGCGCCAGTGCTCGCACTGGCCGATCAGGGCCTGCGCGTGGACACGATCCTGCTCACCCACCACCACGACGACCACATCGGTGGCGTGCCCGCACTGCAGGCTCGTTTTCCCGGTGTACGGGTCATCGCGCCGGTCGAAGAGCGCATCCCCACGGCCACCGAACGCGTCGGCGAAGGTGAACGCGTTCAGGCACTGGGCCGGACGTTCCACGTACTATCCGTGCCCGGGCATACCCGCAGCCACATCGCGTTTCACACTGCTGAACATCTTTTCAGCGGAGATTCGTTGTTCAGCCTGGGCTGTGGACGTCTGTTCGAAGGTACGCCGTCCCAGCTGCTGGCATCGATGCGCAAGCTGGGTACCTTGCCCGCGCAACTGCTGCTTTGTTGCGCCCACGAGTACACCGTGTCAAATGCCGTCTTCGCGCGGCATGTCGACCCCGCCAACGCTGCCCTGTGGCAGCGCCAAGAGGAGGCTTTGGCCATGCGCCGCGATGACCGTTCCACCCTGCCGGTAACCCTGGCCAACGAATTCGACTGCAATCCCTTCCTGCGTGTGCACGCGGCGCCGATCCGTGCGTCGGTCTCGGCACACCTGGGCCGTGACGTCGTTGACGACGTCGACGTGATGGCCGGTCTCCGGCACTGGAAAGACGGCTTCCGCGCATGATGCGCCGAAGTCTGCCGCTGGCCCTGGGCCTTGCCCTGGGGCTGGCCGGAACCGCGGGCGCACAGTCGCTGGGCGCCGGCATCAGCCAGAACCTGACCGCTGCCGCGGCCCTGCCGCTGGATCCGTCCGCGCTGCCAGCAGCCTCGGTGCGTAACGGCCAGGAGATCTTCACCAGCTTCCGCGACGGCCTGGCCGAACCCAGCTGCGACGCCGAGGCCACCAGCCCGCGCTGGCAGAAGCAGTTCGCCCACGCCCCATCGCGCCTGGCCAACCAGGATGACGATGCGCTGGTGCTGTTCGGCTACGTGGTCGAAGAGCTGCGCAAGGCCGACCTGCCCACCGAGTTCGCGCTGATTCCCTTCGTGGAAAGCGGCTACCGGCCCAATGCCCGCAATGGCAGCGGCCCGACCGGCCTGTGGCAGTTCATCGCCACCACCGCGCGCAACCATCGCGTGCCGATGACCAACGGCTATGACGGCCGCCTGTCGGCGGTCGATTCGACCCAGGCCGCAGTGCGCTACCTGAAGACCCTGCACGGCATGTTCGGCGGCGACTGGCGCCTGGCCACGATGGCCTACAACGCCGGCGAGTACCGCGTGCTGCAGTCCATGCGCAAGGCTGGCATGAACGCGCAGAACGCCAAGCCTTCGGCGCTGCCCGGCCTGTCGCCGGTCACCCATGCCTACGTCGAGAAGCTGCATGCCCTGGCCTGCGTGCTGGAAGACGTGGAAGACCAGCCTGGCGTGATGGCCTCGCTGGACCGCACCGTGCCGGTGCTGAAGGACCACACCCTGCCTGCGGGCACCAGCGTGCAGCAGTGGGCCGCACAGCGCGCCCTGGACCCTGCCAGGATCGCCCGCCTCAACCCGGCCCTGGCCTCCGGTGGCCGCCCCTCGGGTACCACCCGCGTGCTGGCGCCGGTCTCGGCCGCAAATGCGACGGTAGCGGAGGCAGCGACCGCGCTGGTCGCCACCACCGCACCGGTGGCGGCCGCTGTACCGACGCCGCAGGTCACCAGAACCGTCGCCGCGATCGCCGACCGTCCGCGCAGCCGCCGCCACACCGTGCGTGATGGCGAGTCGGCCTGGACCATCGCCCGCCGCTACGGCATGCCGGTGAAGGCCCTGCTGTCGCTGAACGGCCTGAGCGGCAGCAGCGTGCTGAAGCCTGGCGCGGTGCTGCGCGTCGAGGATTGAAGCAGGCGCGATTCCGGCCGCGCCCTGCCCTGCTTCCTGTAGAGCCGAGCCCATGCTCGGCTTTTTCATGCCTGCGCCCAGCGGATGCAGTCGAGCACGGCTCGACTTTACAAAAGGCGGTCGAGCAAGCTCGACCACTACCAGAGGCCAAGCGCGCCACAAACGACGCGAAGACAAAAAAAAGGCCCGGCATTGCCGGGCCTTCTTCGATCCTGCCCGCCGCGAGGCTTACAGGTTCGCTTCGGTGGTCTGGATCACGAACTTCTTGCGCATCGCCTCGACATAGGCCTTGGCCGCAGCCATGCCATCGATCTGGCTCAGCTGGTCCTTCAGCTGCTTCTGCTGCTCGGCGGTCACTTCCTTCACGTCGCCCGGGTTCACCTTGTTCACCGCGAACAGCAACGCATGGCCGTTGACATCGACCTTGCCGTAGCTCGGCTTGCCATCGGCCGGCACCGGCGCGCTGAAGATCGCGCGGTTGATTTCCGGGGTCGGCACCGGCTGGCTGCGCGGCAGGCCGGGCATCGGGCTCAGCTGCAGCTTCTCGCTGGCCGCCAGCGACTGCAGGGTGGCGCCCGCCTTCAGCTTGGCCAGCACGGCATCGGCCGCCTTGTCGCTGGCCTGGCGCTGACGGTCGGCACGGATCGCGGCGATCACCTGCTCGCGCGCCTTGTCCAGCGGCATGGCCTGTTCCGGGGTGTGCGCGGCCACGCGGATGACCACACTGTGGTTGGTCGCGCCGCCCAGCGCGATCGGGTCGCTGGCGGTCCCGTCCTGCACCAGCACGTCGGAGAAGGCGGCACGCAGCACGCCCGGGTCAGCGGCGATGCCACTGGCGGTGGCACGGGTGATCGGGCCCAGCGTCCGCAGCGGCAGGTTCACTTCCTTGGCCGCGGCAGCCAGATCGCTCGGGCTCTTGTTGATGGCGTCGACCAGACGGCCGGCCAGTTCGTTGAAGCCGCGCTCGCCGTCGGCCTTCAGCTGCTCGGCAGCCAGCGTGTCACGCACTTCCTCGAAGGACTTGCCCTGGCCGCCACGGACCGCAGCAACCTTGATGATGTGATAGCCGAACTCGGTCTTGACCGGACCAATCACGTCACCGGCCTTGGCAGCGAACAACGCATCTTCAAACGGCTTGACCATCGCGCCGCGTTCGACCCAACCCAGGTCACCACCCTGGCCCTTCGAACCCGGGTCTTCCGAGTTGGCCTTGGCCAGTGCAGCGAAGTCGGCGCCGGCGGCCTTGGCTTCGGCGGCAATCTTGTTCGCCTTGGCTTCGGCACCGTCGCCGGTGATCAGGATATGCGAGGCCTGGCGCTGCTCCGGCGTGGTGAACTTCGCCTTCTCGTCTTCATAGCGCTTGCGCAGGGTGGCTTCGTCGGCGGCGGTCGGTGCCGGCAGGTTCGCACCATTGATCTCGACGTACTCGAGCGAAACGCTCTCGGCCTGGCGGAAGTCCTTGCCATGGCTGTCGTACCACTGCTTGATCTGCGCGTCGGTCACCGGCGCGGTATCGGCCGGCACTTCCGGCAGCGCGGCCAGTTCGACATCGCGGGTCTCGCCCAGCAGCTTCAGCAGGCGCTCGGTCTCGGACTGGGTAACGAAGCCCGAGTTCTGCAGGCCCGACGGGATCACCGACTGCTGCAGGCTCTCACGCACCAGTTCCTGGAACTGGGTCGGCGTGCGCGGCGGATTGCCACCGGCAAGCGCCAGGCGGTAGTTGTTCTCGTTGAACTTGCCGTTCGAATCGAGGAAGGCCGGGATGGTGGCGATGTACTCGCGCACCGCGCCATCGCCGATCACGACACCGGCCTGCTCGCCGACCAGGCGCACGACCTGTTCGTCGATCAGCTGATCGAGCACGGCCAGCTTGTTTTCGGTGCTTTCAAACGCGCGCGGGTCGAAATTCTCGCCCTGCTGCTGGCGCTCACGCATGCGCTCCTGCTCGAAGCGGGTGCGGAAATCCTGCGCGCTGATCTCATGATGCTGCCACAGCATGCGCACCGGCCACCACGACGGTGCCGAACGCCACCAGGTCGGCGGCGCGGAAACCTTGGCCACGTTCTGTGCGCCAACGCCACCGAGGTAGCTGTTGTCGATCACGAACAGGAACGGAATCATCAGCAGCCCCAGGATCACGGTGACGATCCAGCCTGAGGTCTTGTCGCGGAGTTTCTGCAGCATGGTGAGGAATCACAAGGCCTGATTGGCGAGCCCGGCAGTGTAACCCGCTTCGTCGCAGGGACCAAAAGCAGCACCGGCGCGGCCTGCGCACCGCTTCCGACGGCACAAAGAAAAAGCCCCCGGCTTGCGCCGAGGGCTTTTAGAGTTGGCGGAGCGGACGGGACTCGAACCCGCGACCTCCGGCGTGACAGGCCAGCATTCTAACCAGCTGAACTACCGCTCCACACTCAAACTTTTACCGCGGTGCTGTGGTGGGTGCTGAGGGTTTCGAACCCCCGACCCTCTCCGTGTAAAGGAGACGCTCTACCGCTGAGCTAAGCACCCCAGCGAGCCGCTTAGTTTACAGCATCCTTCAGGGCCTTGCCAGCCTTGAACGACGGATTCTTCGAAGCAGCGATCTTGATGGTGTCGCCGGTCTTCGGGTTGCGGCCGGTGCGTGCAGCACGGTCGCGGACCTGGAAGGTACCGAAGCCAACCAGGGTGACCGCATCGCCGTCCTTCAGCGCCTTGGTGATGGCAGCAACGACGGCATCGACAGCGCGGCTGGACTCGGCCTTGGTCAGGTCGGCAGCTTCAGCAACGGCATCGATCAATTCGGTCTTGTTCATTCTCTACAACTCCTTTGGCGGTGGGTTCCGCTTATTCGACAGGGAAGCAACCGCATGCCTTCTGCATGCGGCCACCATGTGGAAACGGTTCGCCGATTCAGTCATCGCTGACAGCGATCACTCATTCGCGAGTGCTGCTTTTATACCAGTGGCCCTACCCCCACGCAAGCTGGAAAGCCAGCAATGACGCGGGTTTCGGGCCATTGGACAGCGCGCGTCAATGCTTGACGCGCGCGCTTCCACTCGGTTTGGCCTTGCTGCGCACCGTGACACGCTGCGCACTCTTGCGCGCCTTCTTCGGTGCCAACGGACGCTCCAGCGCCAGGTCCAGGACCTCTTCGATGTACTTCACCGGGACGATCTTCAGATCGCGGGTGACGTTGGCCGGAATGTCGGCCAGGTCCTTGCGGTTCTCTTCCGGGATGATGACCGTGCGGATGCCGCCACGCAGTGCCGCCAGCAGCTTTTCCTTCAGGCCACCGATGGCGGTGACGCGACCACGCAGGGTGATCTCGCCGGTCATCGCCACGTCGGCACGCACCGGCACCCTGGTCAACATCGACACCAGCGAGGTGACCATTGCCGCACCGGCGCTCGGGCCGTCCTTCGGGGTGGCGCCATCGGGCACGTGCAGGTGCACGTCGTGCTTCTGCAGGAAGTCGCTGTCGATGCCGAAGCCGACCGCGCGCGAACGCACCACCGACAGCGCCGCTGAAGCCGATTCCTTCATCACGTTGCCGAGCTGGCCGGTCAGGATCAGCTGGCCCTTGCCCGGCACCAGCGTCGATTCGATCTGCAGAAGATCGCCGCCGACCTCGGTCCAGGCCAGGCCGGTGACCACGCGGGACTGATCGACCTCCGCGCTCAGGCGCACCTGCCGATGCCGCGCCAGTTGTGCGGCGGCGCGACGCCCGGCGCTGGCCAGCGGATGGTCGCGCGCCACGTACACCGACAGTTCGCTGTGGTGGGCCAGCGGCCGGGCCATCAGGCCATCTGGATAGTGTTCCTGTCGCGGCAGCAGGCCCAGTGCGGCGCGGCCGCTTCCGACCAGCTCCAGCACGTCCTCACCCTCCGCATCCAGCCATTCCAGTTCGATCTCCGGGAACGCCTCGGAGAAGCGCTGCAGGATCCGCTGTTCGGGATCGAGCTGATAGACATCGGAGAACACCACGGTCAGTCGCGCTTCGACCGGTGCGGCCAGGCGCACGCTCAACTGTTGCAGGCGCGCATCGGCAGCCAGGATCTCCTGCGCGTGCCCCAGCACCTGGCGCCCGGCCTCGGTCAGCTGCGGGTAGCGCCCGCTGCGATCGAACAGGCTCACGCCCAGGTCGGTTTCCAGGTGGGCAATGGCGGTACTGACCGTCGACTGGGTCTTGCGCAGCCGTCGCGCGGCGGCCGAGAACGAGCCCAGCGCCGCGGCTTCCACGAAGGCCTGCAGGGATTCAGGGGAGTAGGGCATATATCCATCGCTCCTGTCGATGGAATCCATTTTGATTCCACCGTAAAAGGCGATGATACTGGGCGCCGTCGCCCCTGTCTGCGGGGCGTTCCGGACCCTCCACGCTCGGCGTGGATCCATTGATGAGGCGGCGTGGTCCCCGCCCTGCAAGGAGCTTCACATGTCCCGTACTGTTCCCGCCCGTGGCGCGCTGGTCGCCTGGGCCTGCCTGACCGTGGCGATCGTCGCCGAAGTGGTCGGCACCTCGTTCATGGCCCATGCCGCCCGCGATGGCGGCTGGACCGGCTATCTGGTCATGGCCGGCGCGCTGGCGCTGTCCTACTTCTTCCTGGCGCAGTCGGTGCGCCGCATCGCGGTGGGCGTGGCCTACGCGGTATGGGAAGGCCTGGGCCTGACCCTGCTGACCGTGGTCGGCCTCACCGTCTTCGGTGAAGGCCTGTCGCTGCAGCAGCTGGCCGGCCTGGTGCTGGCGGTGGTCGGCATCGTCTGCGTCACTCTCGGGGAGGCACACTGATGAACACCCTGGCCCTGTTTTTCGTGATCTGTTCGGCACTGATCGACGTTGCCGCCAACATGATGGTGGCCAAGTCGGAGGGCTTCCGCCGCTGGCGCTGGGGCGTTGGTGCGATCGTCATGGTCTGGATTGCTTTTGCCCTGCTGGGCCAGGCCGTGCGCTACATGGATCTGGCCACCGCCTATGCAATGTGGGGGGCGATCGGCGTGATCGGTACCGCCACCTGCGGTCGCCTGCTGTTCGGCAACCGCCTGCGTCCGATCGGCTGGATCGGCATCGCATTGGTGACCGTCGCGGTGCTGCTGCTGAGTACCGCGAAGTAACGCGTCGCCGTGCCAACCAAGGTTGGCATCTACCAGTGCTGAGTCACCGTGCCAACCAAGGTTGGCATCTACCAGTGCTGAGTCACCGTGCCAACCAGGGTTGGCATCTACCGGTGCGGAAGCGCTGTGCCAACCCAGGTTGGCACCTGCCAGAGCGTGAGCCGCCGCAGGCAAGCGCCCCGGAGGACCCCTCCGGGGCGTTGCTGTTTCTGCAGCAGTTAGAACCGTGCGGTGAAGTTCAGCCGCGTGGTGCGGCCCGGGCCCGGCATCAGGCTCATCGCCAGCGTGTCCATGTAATAGGTGTTGCGCAGGTTGCTGACCACCAGTTCCACTTCGGCCTTCGGGGTGAACTGCCAGCGCGCATAGAAGTCATAGATCGCGGTCGGCAGGTAGATGTTCTGCAGGCCGGTGGAGCCGGTGGTGTTCCAGGGCTTGTCCAGTTCATGGGTGGGGCCGCTGTTGTAGGTGCGGCGGATGCCGGTATCCAGTCGCTTGTCGAACAGGCGGACGCCCAGCGTGCTGTGGATCGAGTACTTCGGCGGGTTCTGCGCGTTGACGAACGAGGTGCCGAAGCCGCCGTCCACGCAGTCCGGCGTGGTGTCCAGCTTGCTCCACTTCGCATACGGGTCTTCGCGCAGGCGCTTGGCGGTGGCCGCATCGCAGGTGCGCGCCCGCTGGTAATAGCTGGCCGACAGGTCCAGGTAGGCGATGCCGGCGTCATAACCGGACTGCAGCTCGTAACCGGACACCGTGTAGTTGTCGACGTTGTCGACGTAGAAGGCCCAGTTGCTGGAATCGAAGCGGCGGGTGATGGCGTTGTCGATATCGTTCTTGAACCAGGCCACCTTGAACGCCAGCCGGTCACCGTCGCGCCACAGGTCCTGCTTGAGCAGGCTGAAGCCGATGTCCCAGGAGCGGTTCTTTTCCGGCTTCAGGTCGGCCACCGGCGCCGAGGTGCTGTTGCCCAGCGTCGATTCGAACAGGCTGGGCATCTTCCAGCCCTGCGCGTACTTCACGTAGAAGAACGTGTCTGCGTCGAGGTTGAAGCGCGCCTCGGCATAGGGTGCGAAGCCGTGGCCCGAGCGCCGGATCGCCGGCTTGTAGCCCCAGGCGGTGGGAATCTGCTTGGTGTAGAAGCCATTGGCACCACGCGGATCGCGGATGAATCCGTCGAAATCGTAGCTCTGGCCCAGCGTGCTGTCGCCGTACGGCGTGGCCCGCAGCGAGTCGTAGGTGTAGTTGCCCTGTGCATCCGGGTACCACTCCTTGTACCAGCCTGGCAGCAGCTGGCCGCCCTTGCTCAGGCGCGCGAAGGTATAGCGCAGGTCGCGCGATTCACTGACGAAGGCCACGCGGTTGCGGTCGCGGGTGCGGTAGTCGATGAAGCGGCCGCCTGCGGTCAGCGACAGCCAGTCCCACGGCTGCCATTGCAACGACGCCACCACGCTGGCCTCGCGGCGCGTGCCCGATCGCAGGTAACGGTTGTTGTTGTAGTCCACCGGCAGCACCGGCGAGTTGGGTGCGGTGTCTTCATGCTGGAAGGACGCGCCATAGCGCAGCGTCCAGTCGCCCAGATCATTGCTGAAACGCGTGGTGTTGCTGCTGTCCAGGCCCCAGCGCCGGGTCTTCACGTCCGACTGCAGCCCAGGGCCATAGGTCTCGCCCAGCGTGTCGGGCATCTGGTCGGAGGCCATTTCCTTGAACAGCGGCGTGTTGGCGATATTGCTGTTGAACATGCGGCTGGTGGCGGTGGTGAACCACAGCGTGCTACTCAGGTCCAGCCACGGGTGCGCCTCGGGGCGGTAACGATGGCGCAGCGAAGTGGCGTTGACCCGCATCTTCCCGGGCTCGAACTGGAACATGGTGTTGGCCTTGTCCACGTAGGTCACCCATTCGTTGGACTCACCCACGCGGCCGATCGCCGACGGCATGATTTCGCCGAAGCTGGAGTTGAAGAAGCGGTGGCTCAGCTCCAGGCGCTGGTCCGGGTTGGGCGTCCAGGTGAACTTCAGCAACGCCGATTCGTTGTCAGTGTGGGTATTCAGGACTTCATCGCCCGGGTGGTACAGCTTGGAAACGGCCTGGCTGGACATGCCGGTACCGCCGCTGGACAGGTGCTGGTCGTCGTAGCGGTGGGCGCCGTTGCTGCCGGCGAAGTAGTTGCCCTGGCGGCGCCGTGCGTAGGCTGCGACAAGCTGCCAGTCTTCGCCGCGCTGGGCGAAGGCCACGCTGCCGTTCCAGTCGCGCGGGTCGCGCAGGCTGTTGCGGTTGTCGCTGCCGCGCGCGATCTGCTTGAAGGTGCGGGTGCGGTCGATGCTGTTGTCGGCCACACCGCCACGCACACGCAGCCCCCAGGCCTGGCCATCATCGAGGATGTCATCGACGTTCAACGTTTCCATGTAGACCACGCCGCCGATCGCGCTGGCGGCATTGGCGGCCAGGCTCGGCCCCTTCTCGATGCTGACCGCGCTGATCAGGTCCGGGTCGAGGTAGCTGCGCTGCTGCACGCCGGCATAGCCGCGGTACACGTCGATGGCCTGCTGGCCGCCGTCGATGATCACCGGCACCCGGTTCTGGCCCTGCAGGCCGCGGATGTTGACGTCCAGCGCACCACCATTGCGTACGTCTCCGGTGTGCACGCCGACTGCGCCAGCCAGCACATCGCCGATCGACTGGCCGCGGAAGCGTTCCAGCTGCTGGTGGTCCAGGTGCACGCGGGAGCCGCTGTCGCGGTAGACGGCGTCGGCATCGGCCAGCCCCCACGGCGAAGCGCCTTCGCTGGCCTGGCCGGCCACGCGCAGCGTGCCGATCTGACG
>OJST01000008.1_pt1 | contig 71520 bp, 74 predicted proteins | sample 1599491 | NCBI WGS metagenome assembly OJST01 (sample SAMN04436635, study PRJEB24849) | human gut metagenome | biome: human gut; feature: NICU; material: stool | host: Homo sapiens | place: USA: Saint Louis, MO | collected 2010-02-10
GGTTCTCGAACCTGCAGGACCGTTCAATGCAGCTGTCTTCCGTACGTGCCGTGATCACTGGCGGCGTCTCCGGCCTCGGCCTGGCCGTGGCCCAGCACCTCGTCGCCCAGGGCGGCAAGGTGGCCCTGTTCGACCTCAACGATGACAAGGGCGCTGCCGCCATTGCCGGGCTGGGTGCCGACAAGGCCCGCTATTTCAACGTCAACGTCAGCGATGAGGCGGCGGTGACCGCGGCCATCGACCAGGCCCACGATTTCCTCGGCGGCCTGAACGTGGCGATGAACTGCGCCGGCATCCTGGGCGCCGGCCGCGTGCTGGGCAAGGAAGGCCCGATGCCGCTGGCCGGCTTCCAGGGCACGGTGATGGTGAACCTGGTCGGCAGCTTCAACGTGGCCAAGGCCGCGGCCAACCGCATGCAGCACAACGAAGCGGGCACTGACGGCGAGCGCGGCGTGATCATCAACACCGCCAGCATCGCCGCCTATGAAGGCCAGATCGGCCAGGCCGCGTATGCCGCCAGCAAGGGTGGCGTGGTCTCGATGACGCTGCCGATGGCACGCGAACTGTCGCGCTTCGGCATCCGCGTCAATACGATTGCTCCGGGCGTGTTCTGGACGCCGATGGTCGACGGCATGCCCGAAGCCGTGCAGCAGTCGCTGGCCGCCTCGATTCCGTTCCCGTCGCGCCTGGGCAAGCCGGAAGACTTCGCCAGCCTGGTCGGCTTCATCCTCGGCAACACCTACCTCAACGGCGAGACCATCCGCCTGGACGGCGCTACCCGCCTCGCTCCGAAGTGATTCCCCACGGGCGCCGGGACGGCGCCCTCCCCCAACGACCTAGATCACCATGAAAGCCAACGACATCAAGAAGGGCAACGTCGTCGAGTACAACAACGGCGTGTACCAGATCCGCGACATCGAGCGCAGCTCGCCGCAGGGTCGCGGCGGCAACGTCCGCTTCCGCTTCATCATGTACAGCGTGCCGGGCGGCAACAAGCTCGACGCCAGCTTCGATGCCGACGACAACCTGGTCGAGGTCGAACTGCTGCGCCGCCAGTCCACCTATTCGTACAAGGACGGCGACGCGTTCGTGTTCCTCGATGACGAGGACTACACCCCCTACACCCTGGACGCGGACGTGATCGGCGACGACGCCGGCTACATCACCGATGGCCTGACCGGCATCTACGTGCAGGTCATCGACGAGCAGCCGGTGGCGATCCAGCTGCCGGCCTCGGTGGTGCTGGAAGTGATCGAGACGCCGCCGGAACTGAAGGGTGGCACCGCCACCAAGCGCCCGAAGCCGGCCAAGCTCAACACCGGCATCGAGATCATGGTGCCGGAGTACATCGTCAACGGCGAACGCGTGCTGGTGAACACCGCCACCGGCGAATTCGCGGGCCGTGCCGACTAAGCGCCTCGCGCTGATCGGCTGCCTGTCCCTGCCTGCGGCGTGTTCGCCGCAGGCAGGCCATCGGATGTAGCAGTCGTGTAGCACCGAGCCCACGCACGGCTGCTGTGCGTTGGACAGGGACTGCAGCCGAGCGTGGCTCGGCTCTACAGGTAGCTTACGGCTGCTTCGCGCCGAAGTTGCCGCAGCCGTGGTACTGGCGGGTGCCGATGGTCAGGTTCACCTTGGCATCGAACGCCTCGCCACTCATGTCGTCCTGGCAGGTCGTGCGCTGGAAGCTGAGCTTGACGTCGGTGCCATCAGACGCCTTGCCACTCCAGCCGTCAGCACCTGCGGTGGGCTGGGCGACATCGAAACGACGCTCACCGTAATCCACTTCCACCTGCAGGCCCGGCGTGTCGCCGTCGACAACCGCCAGCCAGCCCGGCTCATTGCCGGTGGCACGGAACGCGGCATTGCCGGCGCTGCCATCGCCTTCAGTGGCTTCGACCGCATGGCACTCGCGATCGGCTTCGCCCTTCAGGCTCAACAGGCCGTCATCGCTGCCCTTGGTCCAGAAGCTGTTGCCCTTGCCATCGCCGTACTTGGCACCCGACGCCGCACGCTCGGAGCTCATGGCGAAGGTGCGTTCGCCGATCACCACCGTGGCCGCATCCTCGCCATTGAAGGTCGCGCGCACGCTCAGATCACCACACTGGTACGTGGTCTCGCTGCCACCTTCGGTGCTGGCGCTCGGCTGCGGCGCGGCAGGCGCGGCATCATTGCCGCTCGCAGCGGGCGGCTGGGCCGGCTGGCACGCGGCCAGCACCAACCCGAGGGAGGCTGCCAACAGACTGGGAACTACACGCATGGCTCGACTCCTTGTCGACACTACAGAGAGGCTCGACCCTACCACCTGTCGGTGAGCGGGGCCTGAAAGCGGCCTGACCGCGCTCATGCGGCCAGTACCGCCATCGACAACAGCTGCGCGCCGCTTTCGCCGGAACTGCAGGTCCACACCCGCAGCAGGCGCAGTTTCAGCTCGCGCTCCTGGCCCTGCCCGCGCACCGACAAGCGCACGTCGCTGGACAACAATGCCAGGCGCCCGCACAGCAGCGTTTCCACCGCGTACGACTGCAGGCTGCGCACCTGCAGGTTTCCGGCCAGCCAGTCGCCCAGCCACGGCAGGTCGAGCAAGCGTCCGCCCTGCCCGTCCATCATGAACAATGCCGGCGATACCAGCGCGGTCAGCGCATCGTGGTCGTCATCCAGCAATGCCTGCCGCAGGCGCTGTTCTAGCGCTGCCAACTGCCGCTCATGCAGGTCTTCAACGATGTCCCGTTCCATCCACGGATCCTTCCGGCATCGGCCGGCGCCTGCGCAGGCGTTGCGCGATCCACTGCCGCGCGCCCTGCACCACTACATAGAAGACCGGCACGAAGAACACCGCCAGCACCGTCGCACTGACCATGCCGCCGAACACACCGGTTCCAATCGCCTGCTGGGTTTCCTTCGACGCGCCCTGCGCCAGCATCAGCGGCACCACGCCCAGCGCGAATGCCAACGAGGTCATCACGATCGGCCGCAGGCGCAGCCGCGCCGCCTCCAGCGCTGCTTCAACCAGGCCGCGACCCTGCTGCTGCAGCTGGCGCGCGAACTCGACGATGAGGATGGCGTTCTTCGCCGACAGCCCGATCACGGTGATCATGCCGACCTTGAAGAACACGTCGTTGGGCATGCCCCGCAACAACACCGCAGCAACCGCACCGAGCAGGCCCAGCGGCACCACCAGCATCACCGCCAGCGGGATCGACCAGCTCTCGTACAGTGCCGCCAGCACCAGGAACACCACCAGCATCGACAACAGCAGCAACCACGGCGCCTGCGCACCGGACTCCCGCTCCTGCAGCGACTGGCTGGTCCACTGCAGGGCAAAACCGGACGGCAGCTTCTCCGCCAACCGCTCCATCTCCGCCATGGCCTGGCCGGTCGACACGCCGGAGGCCGGTGCGCCGGACAGGTTCAGCGCCGGGAAGCCGAGATAGCGCTGCAGCTGCAGCGGCGCCTCGGTCCAGTGCGGCGTCACCAGCTCCGACAACGCCACCATGCCGCCTTCGCTGTTGCGCACGTACAGCTTCAGCACGTCCTCCAGCTCCATCCGGTGGGGTGCATCGGCCTGCAGGATCACCTGCTGCAGCCGCCCCTTGTTGGGGAAGTCGTTGACGTACTGCGAGCCCATCGCCGCCGACAGCGTGCTGCTGATCTGCTCGAACCCCACGCCCATCGCCTCGGCCTTGGCGCGATCGATGTCCAGCCGCACGCTGGTACCTGCCGGCAGGCCATCGGCATGCACCTCCGACAGCAGCGGACTGGCCTCGGCCAGCTTCAGCAGCTGCTGCAGGGCCGCACGCAGTTCGGCCTGGCTCTGCCCGGTGCGCGCCTGCAGCGCCAGCGAGAAGCCGGACGAACGGCCCAGGCTGTCGATCGCCGGCGGCATCACGCTCATCACCTCGCCCTCGGCAATCGTCGCCATCGCCTTCTGCGCGGCCTCCACTTCGCCGGCCGCGGTGGCCCCTGCACGCTCGCCCCAGTCCTTCAGCATCGTGTAGGTCAGCGCCGCGCTCGGGCCGGAACCGGAGAAGCTGTAGCCGAGGATCGACTGGTTGGAGCCGATGCCCGGGCGTGACGCCACGTGCCGTTCGTAGGCTTCGACCACGGCCAGCGTGCGTTCGGCGGTGGCTTCGGCCGGCAGCTGGATCGAGGTCATGAAGTAGCCCTGGTCCTCTTCCGGCAGGAAGGCGCCCGGCAGCCAGTGCAGGCCCAGCAGCAGCGCCGCCACCAGCGCGGCGAACACGCCCATCACCCGCCCGCTCCGCTGCAGCACCGACGCCACGCCACGCTGGTAGCGCCCGGTCATCTTCTCGAAGCCACGATTGAAGGCGCCGAACAGACCGCCCCGACCATGGTGGCCATGGGTGTTCGGGCGCAGCAGGGTCGCGCACAGCGCCGGCGTCAGGCTCAATGCCAGCAGCGCCGAGAACAGGATCGACACCGCCATCGCCACGGTGAACTGGCGGTAGATCGCGCCCACCGAGCCGCTGGCCAGCGCCATCGGAATGAACACCGCAGTCAGCACCAGGGTGATGCCGATCACCGCACCGGTCAGTTCGCGCATCGCCTTGATGGTGGCCTCGCGCGGCGGCAGGCCTTCCTCGGCCATGATCCGTTCCACGCCCTCGACCACCACGATGGCGTCGTCGACGATGATGCCGATTGCCAGCACCATGCCGAACATGGTCAGCACATTGATCGAGAAGCCCAGCGCCAGCATCACCGCGAAGGTGCCCAGCAACGCGATCGGTGCGACCAGTGCCGGAATCAGCGTGTAGCGCCAGTTCTGCAGAAACAGGTACATCACTGCGAACACCAGCAGCATCGCCTCCAGCAGCGTCTGCACCACCTTCTGGATCGAGATCTTGACGAACGGCGCGGTGTCGAACGGAATGCTCGATTCCACGCCGCGCGGCAGCAGCGGCGCCAGTTCGGCCATGCGCTCACGCACCGCCGACGCGGTACGCACCGCGTTCGCGCCAGGACGCAGCTGCACGCCGGCGGCGGTGGCCGGATGGCCATCCTCGCGGGTGCCCCAGGCATAGCTCTGCGCGCCCAGTTCAACGCGGGCGACATCGCCCAGCACCACCCGCGAGCCGTCGGCCCCGGCGCGCAGCACGATGGCAGCGAACTGCTCCGGCGTGGACAGCTGGCCATCGGCACTCAGCGGCACGGTGATGCGCTGGCCTGGAACACCCGGCGAATCACCAATGCGTCCCGGCGAGATCTCCAGGTTCTGCTGCTCGATGGCGGTGGCCACATCGCCCATGGTCAGGCCGTAGCCGGTCAACCGGGTCGGGTCCAGCCACACGCGCATCGCCTGCTCGGCACCGAACAGCTGCACGCGGCCGACGCCATCGATGCGGCGCAGCTCCTCGATGATGTTGCGCGCCATGAAGTCGCCCAGTGCGGCCTCGCTGACGCTGGCATCCGGCGAACGCAGGCCGACCAGCATCAGGAAGCCGGAATCGGCGGCCTCCACGAACAGGCCGTTCTGGCGCACGCTGCGCGGCAGGCGCGGCTCGATCGCCTTGATCCGGTTCTGCACGTCCACCTGCGCCAGCTCCGGGTTGGTACCCGGCTTGAAGGTCGCAGTGATCGAGGCTTCGCCGGACGTGTCCACCGACGACTCGAAGTACAGCAGGTGCTTGACGCTGGACAGCTCGCGCTCGATCAGGCCGACCACCGCGTCATTCAGCGTCTGCGGGCTCGCACCCGGGTAACTGGCATAGATGCTGACGCTGGGCGGGGCAACCGCCGGATAGCGCTCCACCGCCAGCCGCGGGATCGCCAGCACACCGGCCAGGATGATGAAGATCGCCAGCACCCAGGCGAACACCGGGCGATCGATGAAGAAACGTGCCATGTTGGATTTTCCTGGAGGGACCGGCCCGGTAGAGGCTCAGCCCTTGCTGCCGGCCTGCACCGCGCCGGCGCTGGCGACCGGCATCTGCCAGTCGCGCGCATCGACCACCACGCCTTCCTGCAGGCGTTCCTGGCCTTCGACCACCACCTTTTCGCCCACCTTCAGGCCGGTGCGCACCAGCCATTGGCGATCGACACTACCGTCCACTTCCAGCGTGCGGATCACCGCCTTGCCATCGCCACCGATCACCCAGGCATAGGCCTGGCCACCGGCACTGCGCAGCACGGCCTGCTGTGGCACGGTCAGTGCGCTGGCCGGCGCACCCCGCGGCACCTTCGCGCGCACGTACATGCCGGGCAGCAGCTGGCGCTGCGGGTTGTCGACCAGGATGCGCAGGATCACATCACCGGTGCGCGCATCGACATTGATACCGGAGAACAGCATCTGGCCACGTTCGGGCAGTGGCTTGCCGGCCGCACCGATGATCGTCACCGGCAGCTCGCCGCCACCGGCACTGCGTTGCAGCGACTCGAGCTGCGCCGCTGGCTGGCGCACATCGACGTAGACCTGGTCGATCTGCTGCACCACCGCCATCGGCTCGGCATCGGCCACGCCGACCAGTGCACCTTCGGTCACCAGGGCCTGGTCGATGCGACCGGCAATCGGTGCACTGACCGTTGCATAGCGCAGGTCGAGCTGGCGGCGGGCCAGGATCGCGCGCGCCTCGTTCACCGCGGCACGGGCCTGTTCGTACTCGGCACTGGCATCGTCGCGGTGCTGCTGGCTGACCGCCTGCGCGGCCGCCAGCGCATGCAGGCGCTGCGACTGCACGCGACTGCGGCCCAGGGCTGCCTCACTGCGCTGCAGCGCGGCCAGTGCCGAGTCAACATCGGCACGGAACGCCGCCGGATCGATCTGGAACAGGGCCTGGCCGGCGCGCACTTCCGCACCCTGCTCAAACAGCCGGCGCTGCACGATGCCGCCCACCTGGGCACGGATCTGTGCGGTGCGTACGGCGGCCACGCGGCCGGGCAGTTCGTCATCGCGCTGCACGAACTGCGGGCCGACCGTGACCACGCTGACGCGCGGTGCCGCTTCGGGCGTGGCTTCGGGGGCGGAGCAGGCCGTCATGGCCAGGGCGAGGGCCGCGATCAACGCGACCGGAGTCCTGAAGGTTCTCATTGCTGTGCACAATGCCGCGCGGGCGGCTGATAGGTTCTGAAGCGTGCAGTCTGCGGGGCGATGATGGGGTTTCGATGGAGGAACTGTGGAGATACGATGGAGGCAAGCACCTTAAGGCCCCGCCCCTGCATGCATGCCTCCCCTGCCCTCGCCGCCCTCGTCCTGATCGTCGAGGATGAGGCCGAGATCGCCGATATTCTTACCGCCTACCTGGAACGCGAAGGACTACGCACCCTGCGTGCCGCCGATGGCCACAGTGCACTGGACCTGCACCGCAGCGCCCGCCCCGACCTGGTCCTGCTCGACGTACAACTGCCGCGGCTGGATGGCTGGAGCGTACTGACCCAGCTGCGCCAGCGCGGCGAAACGCCGGTGATCATGCTGACCGCGCTGGACCAGGACCTGGACAAGCTGACTGCGCTGCGCATGGGCGCCGACGACTACGTGGTCAAGCCGTTCAATCCAGCCGAAGTGGCAGCGCGCGTGCGCGCCGTGCTGCGGCGTACGCTGCGTGGCTCGCGGGTGGACGCACCGACCGCACTGCGCGCGGGCCCGTTGCTGATCGACTCGGCCACCCATGCCGTGCATGTGGAAGGCGACGGCTACAGCCACGAAGTGCTGCTCACCCTCACCGAGTTCAAGCTGCTGCACTGCATGGCGCTGGCGCCGACCCGCATCTTCAGCCGCAGCGAACTGATGCACGAATGCCTGCCGGAAAGCGAGGCGCTGGAGCGCACGGTCGACAGCCATGTCAGCAAGCTGCGCCGCAAGCTGGATGAAGTGGGCATGGTCAATGTTCCGGCCAGCGTGCGCGGTGTCGGCTACCGGTTGATGGCCGACCGCTGATGGCCCGCCTGCGCCGCTCCGGGCTCAGTCGCCACATCATCGTCTCGATGTCGCTGATGGTGATCGGCGTCATCGTGATGATGATCCTGTCGTCGTGGCTGCTGTACGCGGTGCTGGTCGAGTTCTTCCCCGGCAGTGCCGAAGAGCCGGAAAGCTGGCTGCCGACCGGGCCAGAGCTGGCATGGATGGTCGGGGTGATCCTGACCGGCCTGGCACTGGCCATCGCCGCCTCGTTCCGTCTTGCCCATCGCATCCTGTCGCCGTTGAATTCACTGGTTGACAGCGTGCGCGCGCTTGCCGGCGGCGACCTCGGTGCGCGCGCCAGCGCCCAGGAAAACTCGCCCGGCGAAGTGGCCACCCTGGTCGAGGATTTCAATGCGATGGCGCGCCGCCTGCAGCACATGGAGAGCGAGCGCGCGATGTGGCATGCGGCCATTGCCCATGAACTGCGGACTCCGGTGACGATCCTGCGTGGTCGCCTGCAGGGGCTGGCCGAGGGCGTGTTCCAGCCAGACGAATCCCAGTTCCGCAGCCTGCTGGCACAGGTCGAAGGCCTCTCACGCCTGATCGAGGATCTGCGCGTGTTGAGCCTGTCCGACAACGCGCGGTTGGACGTACGACGCGCGCGCACCGACGTGGTGGCCGAAGTGCATTCGGTGATGACCCTGGTCGACCCGCAGTTCCGCGCCGCCGGCTTCGTGCTGGAGCTGGAAACCAGCCGCGAGGAACACAACGCGCACTGTGACCCGACACGCTTGCGCCAGGCCCTGCTGGCACTGCTGGAGAATGCGCGCCGCTACGCCAGCCCGGGCAAGGTGCGGATTGCCGTGCACGACACGCCCGGACACGTGCAGGTGGCGATCGAGGACGAAGGCCCGGGCATCGACCCGGAACTTCACACCGACATCTTCACTCCGTTCATGCGCGCCGACGGCTCGCGCTCGCGCCAGGGCGGCGGCAGCGGGCTGGGCCTGGCGGTGGTCAAGGCCATCGCCGATGCACATGGCGGCCGCGTCTACTGCATGCCCGGCAGCGTCGGCGGCAGCCGCTTCGTCATCGACTAAAAGACTAGTTTTACCATATATATTTCCAAAATTAACTCCACTTACTCTTTTTACTAATTTATCCCATGTTTCAGGTTCAAGTTCAGCAAATTGATTTAACGCTTTTCTTTGTTGTAATCCGAAAGGCTGGCATACTCTCATGTCCCGGTACTTATATCCAATCTTATACATTTTCTCATAGATATAATTATATTCTAGTTCACATTTAAAAGTTGCAGCCCAAATGTCACCAACTTTCCAATCAAATAAAGGATAAAACAAAATATTTCCTTCTAAAGTTATATTTATCCAACATCGATTCTTATATTTATTTTCACCTTTTGTAACAGCACTATGTCTGTGTAAACTTTCTTGTGCCCTTATACCTACACCACATGATATAGCACTTTGGGGATATTGTTCTTTATACCAATTTTGAAAATAGCGAAGAAATCTGTCGGGATTACCATTTGATAATGAATAATATTTTTTTAAACCGTCATCAATATTTTCCAAAGTTATGGCATTTTTAGGAAGAGAATGAATCCATTTTTCTTTTTCGCTTGGATCCCACATTTTCCATTGAGGTTGAAAAAAACTAGTGTTGTTATCCTCAAAAAAAGGTAAGCAAAAATGATAAATATTTTTTACTCTAGGTAACTGTTCAATTTTTTTTATAAAATCAACAGTTGCTGTGTAATTTGCTTCAATATTTAATATTAATAGATCAAAATTTCTATCTAATTTTTCTGCAACTAGATTAGCTAACTGAACCATTAGCCCACTATCCTTACCGCCACTAAATGAAAAATACACCTTATCAAATTCTTCAAATATGTATTCTAATCTCTTTAAAGTAGCATCAAAGACATTCATTTTCCATCCTCCCTAAAAAATAAGCATTTAATATCAATGGTAATACATTAAAAACTTTGTCAATAATAAGGATATATTCCAAAATCCATTCATTGGAAATAGAGACCTTCTTTATTAATGTATTATTACTTACATAGCGAAGCAATACAAACATTATCCAATAGTTTCATCTACAAAAAATAAATTACTTTTAAAACATCTTGATTATGAATTCATTTCCCAAAGGCCTTTTAAAATTGATACAGATGTTCGTTCACTTTTTTTAGACTTATTGTACAAGTCTTTTTAATAGTCCCAGAACAAAATAGTTTGTTTATCCAGCTTCAAACCATTAAAGGCTAATGAACGGTTTATTTTTTCGATTACTTTAGATAAAGCTACAGAAATTTTTATATTTTCACAATGCTCAGTTTGAATTTCAATAATTATATCATCAATTAGTTTTTGAATTTCTTACCTATCAACATATTCAGTCTTAGAAAGAGAATCTTTTAAAGCTACTAGTGATTCAACGATTTCAGACATTTTCTTCCTCCTTTCTAGTGGCCTGTAAAGCCGTGTAGAACAGAGTCCATCGAACCGGTAATTACACTATCTACAGCGCCATTCCAATTTACTCTACATTTTCATTTTTCAGATTTGTCAGCCCATACAGATAGCCTTTTTGACGTTCATATTCGGATTATACCATTCAGCCGCAGAAGCAGATTCGCTCGACACAAACAATCCCATACCAACAAAACCAATACACATCACACTATAGCCAACTAGTTTTTTCCTCTCGTATCCATCTCCTAAAAAATAGAATAGTTCTTGTAATTATTCATAAGATATACTTTTCCGTTTTTTATCCTTTCTGCTTTATAACAACTTTTTTCAAGTAAAGAATGACATACTTCTTCTTAAAAAAACAGTCTGTTTTTTTCTATTTTTTCGGTGTATAATTAATACGAATGTTCATTTTTTGTTTTAATACGCACTCCGTACATAATAGATCTTGATTGCATCAATCTTTTGTACTTTTTGATTTATCTTAAGCTGAATGAATAGAAACCTAGTTACCGCATTACTTTTTTGTTCTCCAAATAACAAGTAATGATCCGTTTGGGTTATATCTTGTGAAACATTATGAATACGACCAATGTTTTTTTGTTGTACATGTGGATCGTTGTCAATTCCATTTTCTTTTATACAACAATCGATTAAATAGTTTTTTACGGATTGATTTCGTTCGTATATGTCCGTGTAATTTACCCATTTTCTTCCAAAATCCTTTAACAAATGTTGAATTACTTCAAATATGTTGGATTTTATTTTGTTTTCCTGATTTCTTTTACTTTCTATACTTAAACTTTCTGCTTGCATCATCGTTTCTCTTGATATTGAGGAAACTGCTGTTTTTTTCTTCAGAAGAAACCCACCTACAACTTCTAAGGACAAACAAAAGCAACCAAGAAAAAACAATACTTTTTCACAATTGTTTCATCTCCCTTTTCTACTAAAAATTTTCATTGAGAGAATTCTTTTATTTGGCTTTACGAATCAAACTTCGAATTTTCGTTTGGTTATAGGTGCGTTGATACAGTGCTATGATTCCCCTTGCTTGGCGTTCTGTTCCACAGTTGAAAAATAATTCTCACTATCTGAAACATCCGTTATGATACCGGTGTGTCCATAGATTCCAGGAGACAATTGGCTTTACCAGTTGGCCATGAAAGGATTCTTTTAAACGACACTGAAATAAAAGAAAAGAAGCCAAATAATTATAAGGCTTCCTTCCTTGAAATTGTTTTCGTGTCATTGAAAAAGCAAATAACCACGGACAAAAAATTTGTCGAGTAATCGTATGTTCCATATCAAATGGAAAAATTCGAAAAATCCCCCCCAAAAAAGCCAATCCTAAACCATACCACAAATGTTTGTGTTACGGGACGAGGTAACGCGACCCCGTCCCACAATTTATAAAACACTCGCTCTATATACCAAATCTTTGTCCAATTGCGTATATTGCTCATTTTATCGCCCCCATGACCGCATGCGATCCAGAATCCAATTGAATACTCCAGACGTATCTCCAACTAACCAAACAGCTACTGCCAGCACAAGAATCAATGGAATGGCTTTGCTTGCTTTTCGTTCAAAGGCAATATAGGCCGCACCACCCCAAGCATCGCCAATATAATCAAATAATTAAAATCCCCAACAAAATTGGTAAACACATTTTGAAAAAAATCATTTGCTTTTTTCCTCCCTGTTAATACACATTGAACTAATGACAATACACATCACCACAGAGCACAACTGATAAAAATTTCACTTGATATTCCTCATTATGCATTTGTTCTGTTCTTTGATTGCTGTTTTTACGTAAGAATTATAAATAATTTCTCACACGGCGATACATTATTTTCACAGGAACATGCGTACAATAAATCCGGTTCTGCGTACTTTTCTTTGTTTTAGGATCAAGTTTCATAGAATAGAAATCATAAAAATATTTACCACTTTTTTATCATATGTTCCTTCGATCACTAGTGAAAAGCTAGGGTGGTAAATCCAACAAATATAATTGATACTTCCCTCTACTGGATAAAGGGACAAAACCAAGTACCTTTAAATGGTCTGATACAGTCATAAACACGATCTATCTCCTCCCAAATAAAACAAAAAAAGGCTGTAATCGCATTTTGATTACAGTCTTTTTTTGTAAATGTATTAATTAAAGCTTTACTTCCGGTCTTTTTATTTAATGACTTTAGTCAGTTGAAATCTCTAAAGAGATTTCGACAAAAAAACCACGCGTAATGCGCGTGGAGGTCAGAGCTTTAGCGATAAAAGTTTAGCACATACTCGTTGGAATTGTAAGTATCATCTTGTGTTTACACCAAAATATAGAAGAAAAGTAATCTATGGTCAATTGAGGCGAGATATAGGGAAAATACTAAGAAAATTGTGTGAGATGAAAGAAGTCGAAATCATTGAAGCGCATGCAATGCCCGACCATATCCATATGTTGGTAAGAATTCCACCGAAGTTGAGTGTATCAGGTTTTATGGGTTTCTTAAAAGGAAGAAGTGCAGTAATCATTCATGAACGTCATGCGAATTTAAAATACAATTATGGAAATCGATCCTTTTGGTCAAAAGGTTATTATGTGAGCACTGTAGGACTGAACCAAAAAACGATAGCAAAGTATATACGAGAACAAGAAGCAGAAGATCGAGTAAGGGATAGTATAAACAAAAGAGAGTATAAAGATCCATTTAGGAAGTAACAGCTAGATAAGAATAGAAAGGTAGCGGTTGGCGGTCTCTAAAAAAGCTCCCTTAAAGGGAGCAGCAGGTAGCGAGCCCTTCTAGGGCTATTAAAAAGCCACCCGCTATGCGGGTGGATATTTACTTAATAAATCAATTTTCCCAAATTATTTTCTTTAGCTTTCTTAACGATTTCTGTTGCAACTACCACATCTAATACAGCCGAACCAACTGTTTTGAAGATCGTGATTTGTTCTCCACTTGTCCGACCGACCAATTCTTCATTGATCAGTTGGCCTAGTTCTCCATGATAGCTGTCTCTTTGAATATATCCATCTTGCAGCGGTGAAATGAAGTCCCCAGCTTCTTTTAGAACACCGTCCATGGTATCAAAAATAACAACATCTGCGGCTTTAATTATTTCTCGTGGAATTTCACACATTTCCGGTGTGTAAGCACCGACTCCATTGATGTGCGCACCTTTTTTGACCCACTCAGCAGAGAATGTCGCACGTTTTGAAGTGGTCACACTTGTGATGATGTCTGCTCCTTCAACGCATTCTTGACTGGTTTTTGTTGGGCGCATCGTTACAGAAAATTGTTGCATCATTTCTTCAGCAAATTGGTTGGCACGCTCAAAATCAATATCAAAAATCCGAACTTCTTCTAATTTACGAACGGTCAACATTGCTTCTAATTGTGACTGTGCTTGTCCACCGGTTCCAATCAGCGCGCCGATTTTAGCATCTTTTTTTGCAAGAAGTTCTGTTGCTGCTCCTTGAACAGCGCCTGTTCTTAATTGTGTCAAATAAGTACCATCTAAACAAGCGGATACCATACCCGTTTCTGGATCCAATACGATCATCGTTGCTGGTACACTTGGTAAGTTTTTCTTGATGTTTTTAGGATACACGGAAACGATTTTGACACCTAGTGCTCCTTCGCCACCTTCTACATAAGCTGGCATATATAAGCTTTGTCCGTTACTTTTTGGCACATCGATATTGGTGCGAAGAGGCACAATTGCCTTTCCTGCTGAATACAATGACAATGCTTTTTTGTCTGCATCGATGGCTTCTCTCATTGAAAAATTTTTGATAATATCTTCTTTTTTAAGAAATAGCATTTGAATCGCTCCTTAATTAGCTGCTGTAGCTTTTTTTAATTGACTGCTCAACATCGTATATGCACTGTATAGTAAGACCAAAATCACGATCCATTTCAGAATATAGGTATCTAAAGATTTGACTAGGAATACAGCGACCAATACCCCTAATACACCGAAGGTTGAAGTGAAAAGTGTGATTTTTCTGCTGTATTCATCAAATTTAATGAATTGAACACTGCCGATCGGTACTGAGAATGTACAAGCCCCCATCATAATAGGAAAGGCTGCAACTGGATTCAAGCCTAGCAAGTAGACAGTTACCATTGTTAACGCATAAGAACCAATGCCGATATTGTTCAATGCGCCATAGACAAAGAGTAAAAATCCTGCCAAGATTAATTTTCCGCCATACAATTCACTGGCTGTTCCGTTTGAGGGAATCCAATTCATTTGTCCCATAAAAATTAAGAATGCAGCAATGACCAATCCTATGCCGACAAACAGTTTGATCGTTTTCTCTGGTAACTTCACGACAAATCTTGGTCCTAAATATGCACCGATAATTTGGCAGATAATACAAACAGCTAATGTCTTGATCCCTACGTTGATAGCAGTGATATAAGACAATGCCATGACGGCTACCGGTACTACACATTGGGTATTCAACGTTCCGGGTAGTTTTTTCATGCTGACCCATTTCAACTTTGGATAAAGGACGGTTCCGATAGCAAAGTCGGAAACGCCAAATGTTGAAAGAAAGAAGGTGATAAATGACGTGAAGGGCAACAGACGCATATCCCCAGGTTCTTCTTTGAAATTTTGTTTGTTTTTGAAAAGGTCTCTTAGAAAGTAAATAATAAAATATAGATTGATTGCGACAATTAGTGCCAGCAAAATATTCCGAATCATAAAAATTCCTCCTACTAGTAAATCTTTCTGATTCCCTCAAAGTTCTCACCATATTTTGCTTTAAGTTCTTCAGAAGATTCTGCAATCACTTTTAGTGTATATGCATCATGTTTGACATATTCTTTAGCTAGATTGACCATGGCGTGGTTTTTTGTCCAAGTGACATCGGTTGATTGCAGTTCTTCATTAATGGTGCCAAACACGACTTCTTGCTCATCGGCGACGATGTTGATCCATCTTGCCCCAAAGTCATCAAGTTTGTCTGTTTCAAAACCATGAATGTAATACTTTTCTAAGGGAAGATCATATTCATGGGTAGAACTGAATAAAATCAGTACAAATTTATCGACTTTTTTTTCGGCCTGCTGCAATGCCTTTAGCAGTGAATCCGTGAGGTTCTCATGCCAAACTTGGATGAGCAAACTTTCTTTTGCATTTTTCACCAAATGCTCTGCTTTATCCAGAACATACTCGATGCCATCAACTTTCCACAGCATGTCTTCTTCATCTTTTTCCTTAATCATTCCTAGATTCTTTGTAAGAAAAGAAAGATCATTTTTAACACTTTTTTCTAATTTCTCTAAAAACTCATTTGCCGAGATGGCATGATAAAGTTTAGGTTCTGATTTATTGACGACAATCAAATTCTTTTTTAATAGTTTTTCCAAAATGTTATATACTTTCGAGCGTGGCACACCTGAGATTTTACTTACTTCATATCCTGTAAGATTACCTTTTTCTAATAGGGTGGTATACACTCTTGTTTCCATCTCTGAAAAATCATATTTTTTCATGATTTGAATCATCGTTTCCATTGATTAATCCTCACTTCATTTTTAGTAGCTACTACGGTAACAACTATAATTTTTTTTTGATCATCTGTCAAGAGTTAGTTCAATAAAACACATATAAGAATTAGCTTAAAAACAAGCTTTTTATTAAAAATAAATAATATAATATGAATATTTGTGAAAAAATACTAAAACTTAGTTATTCTTTACAACGATTTATAGAAAAACAACCTCTTTAAATATAAAAGATACGGGATACAGATTACTTGAAAATCTTTACGTTCCAGTTTTATTCTTTCTAAAAAACGTACTCACTTTTTTTCTTAGACTTCTTTTTTTGATTTTCCTCTTTTAGGTCTTGTCCTTTTTGTCTTCAAAATATTTAAATAAATCCCTTTCAAAAGTATTTATAGGTTTTGGACAATAAGGAATATCTTTTTTCTTCATATAAACACCTCATTAAACTATTTTATATCATCACATTATCAAATTAACAAATGTATTAAAAGAAAGTTTTTTATTAAAACTTTCTTGGCCTTTTGGGAGATTTCAGTGCGATTTCTTTTTATTCCAATACTTTTTTGTTGGTCACTTTCGTATACCCATTCTAAGCGATAATCGGCGACAATGTTTTTACAACGAATGGTAGGACAAAACAATGGGAGAAAAAACTTTTTTGCCCATTTCATAAAAAACTTTTTCTACAGCAATCCCTTGTTTTCACCTACCACATGTTGTGAACCCAAAGCACGCCGACGAACGCTTAGTTATACGAAAATGACCTACCAAAAACAAAAAAAGTGAGGTGAATAGAAACAAAAAGAAATTGAAATCTCCCAAAAGGCCGTCCACCTCGGGGGCAACTTTCTGCCGAAAATAGTAGTTGGGCCTATGAACAAACTAACGTTACTTTTTGGTAAATTATTAAATTAACCGAAAAAACAGCATGGTTTCTCCCCATCAAAAAGCAAACTGTAAAAACATATACTTCTATGAGTGGAGAAACTATGCCAATGCTAAATCAATTTATCGATTATCCACTTGCACGAACCAAAGACAGCATTGTTAGAAAACAAATTAACCCAGCCTTATATACCAATAAATTATACGGTAATCGTAGTTGGGATACATTTTACTACTATGATAATCAACTGGTTTATGAAAGCAGTTATTACTAAGAGGGAATTTTCTTCTTAGTTAGCGTTAAAAATAACAAAAATAAAAGGAACAAGAACAATGAAAACAATAACTCTCTATGAAATCTTAGGTGAAGAAGGGTCTGACAAATATATTTCTGTATTCAAATCTTTAATTGCTTCCAATTTTACAGAGAATGAAGACATTTTATCAAGGTGTCAGCTATTTATACACAATAATGTCAGTGCTGAAGAAAATTTATAAAGATGAACCAGAAAAACTGAAAGAGACGGCAAGCGCAAACTTAGAATTTTATAACACGAATCCACAAATGTTGACATTTATTACCAGCATGCAGTTAGCGATGTATGATAATGATCAAAGTGTCTCAGATACACGCAGCATTAAGATGGCACTTATGGGACTCCTATCAGGAATCGGAAACTCGATTGCTCGATTTGGGATTGCCTCCTTATTTTCAACAATATTTGCAGGATTAGCGATGAATGGTCTGGGATTTGCTCTGATGTTTTTTTGGTTATCGATGTTAATCTCAATGCTAGTCATCAAATTATTAATGGGAGGGATATTTAGGGTTTAAACTTGGAACGAGTGTGATCGAAACCTTAAGTGATAAAATTGGTAAAATTTCTTCAGCAGCAAATATTGGCGGAGTGGCTGTTATTGCGGCATTAAATACTTCTTTTGTTAAGGCAAATATCGCCATTAAGTATTCACATAATGTAGAATCTGGTGAAAAACAAGTAATTGCTATTCAAGATATTTTAGATAAGATTACGCCCAAAATGCTTCCAGTCATTTTAACTATTTTAGTTTTTTATTTGATCAAAAAAAGAAAATGGAACACGTATCAATTGTTATTTTTTTTATTCGTGATTGGGATTCTAGCCTCTGACTTAGGGATTTTAGCATAGTAAGTGAGTGTAGTAAGGGACAGGGTTTTCGATTTCGAGTAAACCTTGTTTCCTTATTTATAAGTTTTCTGAGTGATGGGCATAATATTTTTTCAGTTAACGGAAATAAAATTTGAAAGCGAGAACACGATGAATCTTCAAAAAATCGAAAACTACCAACTAAAGTTTTATCAGAAAGATTTACTTTCAGGATATTTGGAAAAACATTCAAAACTTTTGGAACCACTTTTTGAACGTACTTATTTTCTATTAAAAGATCAGATTATTTACAATGATGCGATGGATATGGAAGCCTGTTCTATTCCGTATTCTCTAAAAGAAAATACACGGAATCGATAACATGGAGATGACCCAGAATGGCTCTTTATGTTGAATTGACAAAGTTTTCTTCTAGATTTATCACAGGCATACGCGTTAATAAAAGAAAAATGCTATTTACAAAAATGGTGCAGTCTGCTTCTTGATTTTATTCAAGAGGAAGGCGAACCAAATTCTACTAATAGGAATGTTTGGCGACACCTTGATGTTGGAATTCGAGTGATGAACTGGATGAAGAGTTTGACTTATATTTCTATTGCTGATTATAAACAATTGGGAATTGATAAAGTGTTGCGAAACGCTTTGCTGGTTAATCTCGAGTATTTGGAGAGGAGCTATATCGATAAGTACAGACTTAGTAATTGGGGAGTATTGGTAACGGGTGGAATGGCTGCTATGGATCTATTTCTTCCAGAACTAGTGAACAGAGTAAACTAATATGGGACCGGTTAACTGACTTACAATTTTATTCAGATGGCATTCATTGGGAACAGAGCGCATTGTATCAATATGAAGTTTTGATGACGTATGTATATCTATTACAGATTTCTGAATATCTTGAAATATCATTGCCATTGGATCTTCGAACGAAATTGAAGATACCTATCTTATCTACCTACTATATAACGGATAATCAAGATGTTCTGAATCCTATCAACGATAGCGATCATGTCAATTTTCGATATGTATATGATAGCTATCGTAATATGAAGAAAGAACTTGGAAAACACTGCAGCCAGAGAAACTTTTTTCGTGGTGAATCAAGTGGTTTAGTGTTTTATAAAACAGAGGATATTTATTTTACGCTTTTTAATGGATTGCATGGAAGCTCACATGGTCATGCTTCTACAGGGAGTTTTACGCTACAATTACAGGGTGATGATTTGATATCTGATAGTGGTTGTTACAGTTATGTCAACAAAGCAGAGTGGCTTCAACCGAAGGAGTGTGATTCGCATAATACAATGTTTATTGCAGAGAATTCTCATACTTTAGTACTGATACATGGGGCTACGGGAAATTACCAACCCCATTATTTCAGCGAATAAAAGAAATTCCTGTCGGTTTTTTTGCGGAATGCGGCTGGATAGATAAAGATGATCAGAACTTAATGATTTTTAAGCGTAGTTTTATCTACTTGAAGGCCATTAATTCAGTAATTATTATTGATAGTTTTATAGGTCAAAAAGAGACTGAAATTACGAGTACTTATAATTTAGCACCTACGCTAAATTGTCAAAAAAGCAGATCAATTCAATTTAACTACAAATTCACAAAAATATAAACTCCTTATAGTATCAGGTCAAACGGATCAAACTACTGTTGAAAGATCAGAGATTTATAATCAGCTGATCGAACTATATACGCTTGACCAATAAATTTCATTATAAAACGGGGAAAGAAGTTCAGGATACCGTGATTTCCCCTTTGGAAGATATCCAGATTATGCCAGTAAAAGTGAACCAAGCGGGAGAAGACGAGCCATTCTGTCAGGCCAAAGGATTTTGCGTGATCACTGGAGAGAAAAAATTTTATATTTTTGTTATATGTGGAGATATTGTTAAAGGGAATAAATTATTAGTGAGTATGGTCAATTTTTTATGGCCGACTTGTTTTGATTGATCAAAATGAAGCGATTATTCGTATTAAATAAAGGAGGAGAAGAATGAACTTTTTAATAACTGGACATAGTGAATTTGCTATTGGAATGCAAAGCGCCTTAACGATGATTGCAGGAGAAATAGAAGATGTGATGTTTATCCCTTTTTTAGCCAATGAAACGACAGAAGAATATCGTCAAAAAATTGAATCTTCAATTGAGATGTATGAACATGTCGTTTGTTTTACCGATTTATTAGGCGGTACCTCATTCAAAAAATGTATTGAATTCTCTATGACAAAAAAACAAGTTTTTGTTATAAGTGGTACAAACATAGCGATGTTATTGGAAGGATTGATGATGCGGAATTCTGGTATTGAGCCGTTTGAACTTGCCAAATCAGTGGTAAAAGTTGGAAAAAGTAATATTGTGCTTTTTGAAAAAAATAATGAAGCTGAAGAACTATCAGAAGAGGTAATATAAAATAATAGTTGTATAGCGATTATCTAAAGTGACTGGTCAAACGTTTCTAATCGTATATCAGTCATTCAGTGAGTATAATTTAAACCATAACCTACCAATTGCCAAGGAAATATAGCGTATTTTACTCTTGTCAATTGACAGTTTATAGTTTAGAGATGGCTATGCCAAACAACTAATATATGAAAAAGGAAACTAAACATCATTCCTCTATTGGAGCAATTTCTTCTTTGATGGCTTATAAAATGTACTAATACTTCATTTGAGGCAGTAGAAAGTTGAGAAATAGTTGTTTCTTGTGCTGTTTTTGTCGTTATTAAGTTTGCCAAAAAGCAACTTTCAACCAACATTTTTGTTTCTTATCATATCAAGAACCTGTTTTTTATTTTTCTATAAAAAATGTCGACATTATTAAGTTATCGACATGATTTTGTTATATTTAAGATAAATTAGTCAAAATTTTTGCCAATATTTTTTCCAAATTTTTCTTTATTTTTTCTTTCCTTACCTTTTTCAATTAATATCATTTGGTGTTAATATATCTCTGATAATACAAAAAAACATTGACCTATCATAAGATAAAGAGTGATAGTTTAATACTAAAAGAGGTATATTAATTTTATTTAAAAATTGACATTAATGACTCTTAATCAGAGGGTCTAGGGTTCGAATCCCTATGCCCCCATTGGGTGCCAAACCCACGAGAACGGTATTCTGTCGGCGTCTTAGGACGTTTCGAAGACGGAGTACGCGTTCTCTTTTTTTACATAAAATGTCGTGTGTCGTGAGAGATACACTAGTTAAATCGGTTAAAGAATGCTACGCTTAGAAGAGCGAGAAAGTACGTTATATAAAAAAAGTTAAAAATTTTTCAGGCTAAAAAAGCGAATTTACCAAAAAGCGCACTTTTTGGTTCCTATGAAACGAAAAAGTACGTACTATACAGCATGTACGGCACGGTATATGATGATATCAGAAAACGTTAAAGGAGCGAATCAAATGATTACATCACTAGCAGATACAGTAACATTAAACAACGGCACTAAAATTCCAGGAATGGGTCTCGGGGTATTCCAAATACCAGATGAAGAGACAGCAAAAGTGGTCGAAGAAGGGATTATCAATGGTTATCGTTTAATCGATACAGCGCAAATCTATGGCAATGAATCTGGCACAGGAGCGGGAATTAAAGCAGGCTTAGCGGCAACTGGTTTGAACCGTGAGGACTTATTTGTTACCTCGAAAGTTTGGAACGCGCATATTTCCTATGATGAAACAATTCAAGCTTTCAATGATAGTTTGGAACGTTTAGGTTTAGATTATTTAGATTTGTATTTAATTCATTGGCCAGGAAATAATTCTTACAAAGAATCATGGCAAGCTTTAGAAACTTTATACGCCGAAGGAAAAGTGAAAGCAATTGGTGTCAGCAACTTCCAAGTTCATCATTTAGAAGATTTACTTTCTTATGCAAAAGTTGTTCCGGTAATTAACCAAGTGGAACTACATCCAAAATTGGATCAAAAAGAAGTGCGTAATTTCTGTGAAAAACATGATATCAAAGTCCAAGCTTGGTCACCATTGATGCAAGGTCAATTATTATCGAACGAAACCATTTTGGCGATTGCTGAGAACCATAATAAATCAGCAGCCCAAGTGATTTTACGTTGGGATATTCAACAAGATATCTTATTAGCCGTGAAATCTGTCCACAAAGAACGGATGATTAGCAATGCAGCGGTCTTTGATTTTGAACTAAGTGCAGATGAAATGGCACAAATTAACCAATTGAATGAATCGTTACGTGTGGGACCAGATCCAGACACGTTTGATTTCTAAAAATTAATTAGGAGGAGATACAATGAGTGAAGCAGTTAAAGGTTTTTCAGTAGTCAACCACGTGGGGATTACAGTCAGTAATTTGGATGAATCAGTGAAGTTTTATGAAGCATTAACAGGAACAAAAATCGCAAATCGTGATGAAATTGGTGGAAAACGGATGGCCCAAACACAAGGGTTAGATGATACATTAATCAAGTATGCCAATGTGCATCTAGAAAACATCAATATTGATTTATTAGAATATGTTAAACCAAAATCAGAAAAAGCTTCTTATTCCAACGAACAAATTAGTGCAATGCATATGTGTTTCGAAGTGGAAGATATTGATGCAGCTGTTGCACGTTTAAGAGCGATTGGCGTAGAACCTGATGGAGAGCCGATTACATTCCAAGAAGAAGATGGCTTGAAGAGCGGTTTTGGTACAGGTGTCGCTTACTTTACCGATCCAGATGGTACAAATTTAGAATTGATTGCTCCTAAAGGTCCATTTACACGAAATTAAGTTAAAAGACTTTCAAACAAACATCAAAAAGAACCCCTCATTCTAGTTACTGGTACTAGAATGAAGGGTTCTTTTTATTTTTTGAGACAGAAGCAGCTAAAGAAAAGATATTCCAAATCCGTAATTGATGGTATACTAAAACATAACAAATAAAGGAGGAAGACAATTGATTCTTAGCGTCTTAACAGTTATTTATTTTATTAATGCAATTATTGCGGGAATTACCATTTTGTTAAAACCTCGAGATGTAGCAGCAATTTGGGCATGGCTACTCGTACTGATTGCTCTACCCGTTTTTGGTTTTTTCTTATATTTATTCTTTGGGCGCGGTTTAACCGACAAAAAGAAATTTTATTTGCAACAAAGTGATTTACGGGAATTAGAGAATTTCCAGAATTTCCAAGAAGAAAGTTTTGAACTTTATAGTCAAAAGATGCCGACGGAGGAGCAACAACAGTTTACAGACTTTTTTTCCTCGTTAAATAGGATGCCTCTGACTAAGAAAAATGATGTTGAAATTTTTACGGATGGTACGGAAAAATTCAATGCGTTGATGGCGGACATAAAAAAAGCTCAGCACTCCATTCATATTGAATATTATGCCTTTGTAACGGATCATATCGGCACCAAAATTTTGAACTTATTAGAAGAAAAGGCGGCTGAAGGGGTTGAAGTGCGGTTGCTTTACGATGCCTTTGGCTCAAAGGGCACCAAGGTTCATCATTTGAATGAATTGAAAAAAAACGGCGGTTTTGTCCAAACATTTATTACTTCTCAAAAAGCACTTTTGAAGTTTCGTTTGAATTATCATGATCACCGGAAAATTGTTGTTATTGACGGAAAAGTAGGCTACATTGGCGGCTTTAATGTTGCCGATCAATATGCCGGAACGACTAAAAAGTTTGGCTATTGGCGGGATACGCATTTACGGATTCAAGGGCCAGCAGCCTCATTACTGCAAATGCGTTTTTTAATGGATTGGAACGTCTCTTCCCCCGAGAAAAATCGTGTGGCGTATCAATTGGATTATTTCTTTAAACTTGAAGCATTGGTGCCAGAGGCAAATACATCCATTCAGATGATTGCCAGTGGTCCTAACAGTGACCGTGAACAAATTAAATTGGCCTTTATTAAATTGATTACTTCTGCCAAGAAAAGAGTCTGGATTCAAACGCCGTATTTAGTTCCTGATGATAGTGTCTTGGCTGCTTTAAAGGTTGCTGCGGCTTCAGGAGTAGATGTTAAAATTATGATTCCAGATAAGCCCGACCATCCGTTTATTTATCGAGCAACACAGTATTACGGCCGCTTATTGATGAAAGAAAATATTGAAATTTTAATTTATAACGGTGGTTTCTTACATGCGAAAACAATGATTATGGATGATGAAGTCTGCACAGTTGGTTCAGCCAATCAAGATATCCGAAGTTACAAATTAAACTTTGAAGCAAATGCTGTGTTATATGATAAAAAAATCATTGATCAATTAGAAGCAATTTTCTTAGAAGATCGAAAAAAATGTACAACAATGACTCCAGAAGTTGTTCGCGACATGTCAAAATGGTTGATTTTTAAACAACAAATTTCACGATTATTTTCACCAATTCTTTAAAACTGTTTTTCACAAAATGACGAACTTCTGATCCGAAGTTCGTCATTTTTCTTCGGGAATTTTATAAAAGTATAGAAAATCACAAAAAAAGTCAAAAAAATTTAAAAGAATATTTTTTAAATTTTTTCGTTATTTTTTTATCTGTAGTTGCTGTTAAAACAAATAAATATTATTTTGAATTCGTTATTTTATTTTTGTGAAAAAGGGACATCTTTTATAAAAGTAAAAAAAATTAAGCAAAGAGTGTTGACAAAAAAAACGAAAAGGAATATGCTACATGTACAAGTTAAATACAAAGCAATGACAGAAAAGCAGTAGAGAAATAACCACTGTTACAGAAAGCTAGTGGCGCTGGAAACTAGTACACGTTATTTATCGAATTACATTCTTGAGCTTCTGCCTACAGGGCACGGGTAACAGCGTTATTTGTTAAGAGGTATATAGTATTTTAAATAAACTAAACTATGTATAAATTTGGGTGGTACCACGAGAAATTCGTCCCTAAGTCGTTTCGACGACTTAGGGATTTTTTGTATTCTTTTTTTGAATACGTGGCAGACCAAAGAAAATTTCGTGAACCCGTGTATACATAGAAATAAACACGGGATATCGTGTAAAAACAAGTGTGTTAATCGTTTGTTTCGTTAAATGAACGATTTCCTATAAAGAGATAATTATAAATATGGAGGGTGATAACATGAATATCATTGACGAGCTAGCATGGCGTGATGCAATCAATCAACAAACAAACGAAGAAGGACTAAGAGAACTTACAGAAAATACGAGCATTTCGCTATATTGCGGTGTCGATCCAACTGGAGATAGCATGCATATTGGACATTTAATTCCTTTTATGATGATGAAACGATTCCAATTAGCAGGTCATCACCCATACATTTTAATTGGTGGCGGAACTGGAACAATTGGTGACCCAAGTGGACGAACAACCGAACGTGTCTTACAAACGATGGAAGCTGTGCAACATAATGTGGACAGTCTTTCAAACCAAATGAAAAAATTATTTGGTAAAGATGCTGAGGTAACAATGGTGAACAACTACGATTGGTTATCAGAACTATCTTTATTAGATTTTTTAAGAGATTACGGGAAAAACTTTAATGTCAACACGATGTTGGCAAAAGACATTGTCGCTAGTCGTTTAGAAAGTGGCATTTCCTTTACAGAATTCACATACCAAATTCTTCAATCAATTGACTTTTACACATTGCATAAAAAACATAATATTCAATTGCAAATTGGTGGCGCTGATCAATGGGGCAATATCACTGCAGGATTAGATTTGATTCGTAAAAAAGAAGGACCAGAAGCCAAAGTATTCGGGTTAACCATTCCTTTAATGCTAAAAGCAGATGGTACAAAATTTGGGAAAACAGCGGGTGGCGCTATCTGGTTAGATCCTAAGAAAACCTCACCATTTGAATTCTACCAATTCTGGTTAAATCAAGATGATCGTGATGTCATCAAATACTTGAAATTCTTTACTTTCTTAGATAAAGAAGAAATCGATGCGTTAGCTGAAAAAGTTGAAAAAGAACCAGGTAAACGTGAAGCACAAAGACGCTTAGCTGAAGAAGTGACACGATTTGTTCACGATGATGCAGCATTAGAAGAAGCGCAAAAAATTTCAGAAGCTCTTTTCTCAGGCAATATTAAAGACTTAACGATTGAGGAAATCGAGCAAGGGTTAGAACATGTGCCAACTGTTGAAATTACCAAAGATGCTAAAAACATCGTAGATTGGTTAGTTGACACAGAAATCGAACCATCAAAACGTCAAGCTCGCGAAGATGTGAGCGGAGGAGCTATAAGTATTAACGGTGACCGAGTTACCGATTTAGATTTTGCAGTCGATCCAACACAACATTTCGATGGAAAATTCGTTGTTGTACGGAAAGGGAAGAAAAATTACTTTTTAGCAAAAGTAATGGATTAGAAATTGATAATAATTTCACGAAGAGAAGACGTGTGATTATTTGATCAAAGTTAAAATTCTATTTCTCCTTACAGGTAGTGGTGAAACCGTTAATACACCTAATAAGAGTGGGATTGTACACACAATCCCACTCTTATTTTTTTATATAATGGTTCTGACAAGACACCTTGTGAAAAAATTATAAAATTAAAGAGCTATGATAACCATTGTTATTTTTCTTCTTTACACTTTAGCCGTTTGGGTGTAAGTTGTGAATGCAAAATCTAATTCATTAAAATTTGTAAGGAGGAATTTTCGTATGAAAAACGAAAAATTAGCAAAAGGCGAAATGAACCTTAATGCACTATTCATTGGGGACAAAGCCGAAAACGGACAATTATATAAAGACTTGTTGATCGACTTAGTAGATGAACATTTAGGATGGCGTCAAAACTACATGCCACAAGACATGCCAGTTATCTCTTCTCAAGAACGCACATCTGAAAGCTACGAAAAAACTGTCAACCATATGAAAGATGTATTGAATGAAATCTCTTCTCGCATGCGTACACATTCAGTTCCATGGCATACAGCAGGTAGATATTGGGGACATATGAACTCAGAAACATTAATGCCTTCTCTATTAGCTTACAACTTTGCAATGCTATGGAACGGGAACAACGTTGCCTATGAATCTTCTCCAGCAACTTCTCAAATGGAAGAAGAAGTAGGACATGAATTTGCTCACTTAATGAGCTACAAAAATGGTTGGGGACACATCGTTGCTGATGGTTCTTTAGCTAACTTAGAAGGCTTATGGTATGCCCGTAACATTAAATCATTACCATTTGCTATGAAAGAAGTAAAACCAGAATTAGTTGCTGGCAAATCAGATTGGGAACTATTGAACATGCCAACAAAAGAAATTATGGACTTATTAGAATCAGCTGAAGATGAAATTGATGAAATCAAAGCTCATTCAGCTCGTTCAGGTAAACATTTACAAGCAATCGGTAAATGGTTAGTTCCACAAACTAAACACTATTCTTGGTTAAAAGCTGCTGATATTATCGGTATCGGTTTAGATCAAGTTATCCCAGTACCAGTTGACCATAACTACCGTATGGATATCAACGAATTAGAAAAAATCGTTCGTGGCTTAGCAGAAGAACAAATTCCAGTGCTAGGTGTTGTCGGTGTAGTTGGTTCTACTGAAGAAGGTGCCGTTGACTCAATCGATAAAATTATTGCTTTACGCGATGAATTAATGAAAGACGGTATTTACTATTATGTACACGTTGATGCTGCTTATGGTGGTTATGGACGTGCCATCTTCTTAGACGAAGACAACAACTTCATTCCTTACGAAGATTTACAAGATGTTCACGAAGAATACGGTGTCTTCAAAGAGAAAAAAGAACACATTTCAAGAGAAGTGTATGATGCATATAAAGCAATCGAATTAGCAGAATCAGTAACAATTGACCCTCATAAAATGGGTTATATCCCTTATTCAGCTGGTGGTATCGTTATCCAAGATATCCGTATGCGCGACGTTATTTCTTACTTCGCAACTTACGTATTTGAAAAAGGTGCCGATATTCCTGCGTTACTAGGTGCTTATATCCTTGAAGGTTCAAAAGCTGGTGCAACAGCTGCTTCTGTATGGGCTGCACATCACGTTTTACCTTTAAACGTTGCAGGTTATGGTAAATTAATTGGTGCTTCAATTGAAGGATCACATCATTTCTATAACTTCTTGAATGATTTAACATTCAAAGTTGGCGACAAAGAAATCGAAGTCCACACATTAACTCATCCAGACTTCAACATGGTTGACTATGTGTTTAAAGAAAAAGGCAACGATGATTTAGTAGCAATGAACAAATTAAACCATGATGTATATGACTATGCATCATACGTTAAAGGAAATATTTACAACAACGAATTCATTACTTCACATACTGACTTTGCTATTCCAGATTATGGCAACAGCCCATTAAAATTTGTAAACAGCTTAGGATTTAGTGACGAAGAATGGAACCGTGCAGGTAAAGTAACTGTGTTACGTGCTGCTGTAATGACTCCATACATGAACGATAAAGAAGAATTTGATGTTTACGCTCCTAAGATTCAAGCTGCTTTACAAGAAAAATTAGAACAAATTTACGACGTAAAATAATTGAATCTTAAACGGAAAAAAGAAATGGTAACCGAACGAGGGAACGTTCGTCTGGTTGATTTATTCAAGAGATAAATCAACCAGACGGCTAACCTCTTAACCAATTCTTTGTCTGGGTAAGAGGCAGTCGAATGACTGTTTTACTCAGCGTATAACAGTCATTCATGCTCCTTATCCAAAATCTTATAAGGAGTGTACAAAATTGGATAAACAACAAGTTAAAAAAATTGAATTAGGTACTTTTATCGGTTTAACAATGGCATTGTGTGCAACTGTACGTAGTATCCCAACACTTGCTGCTGTTGGTTGGACATTAATTTCTTACACAATTTTCGCGGTCTTATTCTTTGCTGGTCCAATCGCATTGATATCTGGTGAATTATCTACGATGCTTCCTCAAGAAGGTGGCCCTCAACTTTGGGTTAAAACTGCCTTAGGTAGCAAATGGGGTTTTGTTGTCGCTTGGTTACTATGGGTGCAAATGTTCCCAGGAATGGTAATGGTTGCTTCTACATTAGGCCCTTTGCTAGGTAATACATTTGGTAATGTTCATTTAGGTGAAAATCATTGGTTCGTATTAGGTTGTATCTTAGTGATTTACTGGATTATTACAATCTTGAACTTGAAATTTGATATGGCGAAAGTTGGCGGAAATATTGGTGTTTGGCTAGGTGTTTACATCCCAGTATTAGTTATGTTTGTTTTAGGTCTTCTTTCAATGATTAAAGTAGGCTTAACACCTGGCGGCTATTTAGGTGCCTTCTCTTGGTCAAAAGTTTTACCAAACTTAGAAAATATGGACACATTTAAATATCTAGCAGGGATTGCGTTTATCTTTGTTGGGATTGAAATGTCTTCTGTTTATATTCCTCGTTTGAAAGATGCAACAAAAAATTATACAAAAGGCGTTTTCATTTCATTAATTGGTTTAGTTTTATTAAACGTTATTAATGCAATGTTTGTTGCTAATATTGTTCCAAATGGCAAAATGGAATTGTCTAACATTACACAACCAATTTTGCTTTATTGTGACGTTTTAGGTTTACCAACAATTATTGGTAATATCTTTAGTTTCATGGTCTTCTTAGGTGTGTTATTACAATTATCTGCTTGGGTTACTGGACCATCAAAAACAATTATTCAAGTTGCTCGTGATGGCTTATTGCCACCAAAATTTGGTTTCCATCGCGAAAATAAATATGGCGTTTCTCGTAATGTTGTGTTAACACAATCTGTGGTTATCTCATTATTCGCTTTACTTTATGGGGTAATGGATGATGTCAACGCTGTATTCTTAACTTTAACAAATGCAACAACAATTATTTATAGTATTGTGTATGTATTGATTGCGATTTCCCTAATTAAATTACGTAAATCTCAACCAGATACACTACGTCCTTACCGAATTGGTAAAAAAGGTAATGGCTTAGCTTATTTAGTGGCAGCAATGTTAATTTTTAGTGTTATCATTGTTATTTTCGCCACATTAGGTACAACAACCGTGACTGATGCAGTCTTAGTTGCATTAATCACTATTGTTATGTTTGTGATTCCGTTAATCATTAATCGCTTTAAAAAAGCAAGTTGGGCAACGGAAGTAAAAGAAGATTTAGGTGAATAAAAAGGCTAGCAATTATTTTGCTGAGTGCCTCTTCACCTGATGACTATAGTAAATTGTCGTTTGGAAACTGAAGCAAGTTCGATTATTGCTTCAGTTTTCGCTTTCCATAAAAGGAGGTTTTCATATGAAATCAACGAAACCCACTGTTTCGTTCGCTGAAAGTTTAGGCATTTTGATTGCCTTGTTAGCGATTCTCGGGTACTTAATTATTGGTCAAAAATTAACCCCTCACATACCGATTCTTTTTGTATTCATGTTGTTGTTGCTTTATGGCAAATGGAAAGGATTTTCTTGGGATGAGATCCACGAAGGCATTGTGGAAGGGATTAAACCAGGGATCATTCCGATTATTATTTTCTTGTTGATAGGTGTCTTAGTTGCTACTTGGATCTTGTCTGGGACGATTCCAACAATTATGGTTTATGGTTTTAAAATTATCTCAGTGAAGTTCTTCTTACCAACCGTTTTTGTGGTCTGTGCACTAGTTGGTGTGACGGTAGGGAGCTCCTTTACGACTGTTTCAACTATGGGGATTGCCTTTCTAGGTATTGGACATATTCTTGGATTCGACAATGCGATGACAGCTGGTGCAGTTGTTTCAGGTGCCTTTTTAGGGAACAACATTTCACCGTTATCTGATACAACAAACTTAGCTGCTGGAATTGGTGGCGTGAACCTTTTTGAACATATACTAAACATGATGTACACTGTTATTCCGGCGTTTATTATTTCGATTGTCGGCTATATCTTCTTGGGGCATCAATCTGGTTCGGCGGATTTACAATCGGTTGATGCAATGGTCCAAACGTTACATCAAGGATTCTGGATTTCACCGATTACATTGTTGCCAGTAGCGGTTTTATTCTTATTCGCCTGGAAAAAGGTACCGGCTATTCCAACGTTACTAGTCGGCTCTACAGTGGCGGTCATCTTAGCTTTTATAAATGATCATCACCTAAGTTTAGCGAAAGTTTCTACCATCTTAATGAGTGGTTATGTGGCAGATACAGGGGATCAAAGTATTGATACACTTTTATCTCGTGGTGGGATTGAAAGCATGTTAGGTTCTGCTGCGTTGATTATTTTGGCATTAGGTTTGGGCGGCTTGTTGATTAAGTTTAACATCGTGGCTACTTTAATTGATAAAATTAAAGGCTATGTGAATAATCCAGCCAAATTAATCGCTTTAACTGCCTTAAGTTCTGTGGGAATTAACTTACTAGTTGGCGAACAATATTTGTCAATTATTTTACCAGGGGAAACATTTAAATCCTCATTTACTCGTTTAGGTATTGATAAAAAATATTTAACTCGTACTTTGGCAGATGCTGGGGCGGCAGTCAACTCGTTAATTCCTTGGGGAGTTAGTGGTACCTTCATTATGGGAACGTTAAAAGTTGGTGCACTAGAATACTTACCGTATGCCTTTTTCCCATTGCTTTGCCCTATTATCACTGTCATTTTGGGGATATTCTTAAAAAAACAACAAGGGGAAAACAAAAAAGCACCAGGGACTAACGTTGAATTGTGAGTTTTTTCAGATAATTAAACAATTGGTTACGATTGAACCTCAGTGTATCTACTGATTGGTTCAATCGTTTTTTCGTCACAGATTTTTTACAATTCTTCATATAATCTTTGAAGCTCCTTAAAGGCAATTTAATTATTCTAAGTTATGATACAAAGGATCAATCAAATAGGTGGATGAACGTGGTGTTAAACTCATAGAGACTAACAGTAGTTTATTCTTGCTCAATGTTGAGGTGTAGGTTCGAATCCTACCGTCCACTTTCTGTTATTTAAACCAACTAGAACGAAACACAAACAAGTGACGGATACACATGATTAAGGTACAATAAGGGTAGGGAAAACAAGGAGGAATTCTTATGAAAAAGATAGGGCTTATTTCTAGTGCTTTTCTTTTAACCCTTGCTTTAGCAGCATGTGGCGGCGGAAAAAGTACAGAAAATACGGATAGTCGTTCCAGTGCTGCGGAAAGTACCACAGTCGAGAGTACAAAAGCATCTGCTACAAAAGAATCAAGTAGCAAAGCAGCAACAAAATCTAGTGATGCGAAACCGTCAGGAACAACAACAGATGATTCGAAAGCAACAGCTTCTTCTACGAAGGAAGCGGCAAATAATGGCTCAGCAGAGAAGCAATCACCAGCGAAAAATGCGAATCCAGATGACCAAGCCAACCAAGTGCTTAACCAGTTAGCAAACATGTTTCCTGGTCAAGGCTTACCGCAGGCAATTTTAACGAGTCAAACGAATAACTTTTTAACTGCAGCGACAACATCACAAGCGGATCAAAACAATTTCCGTGTTTTATATTATGCAGAAAAAGAAGCGATTCCAGTGAATGATGCACGTGTTAATCAGTTAACGCCAATTAGTTCTTTTGAGAAAAAAACATATGGCTCTGATGCCGAAGCAAAAAATGCAGTGAACCAAATCATTGACAATGGCGGTCAACCAGTAGATTTAGGTTACAATATTACTGGGTATAAACAAGGGGCGGCAGGTTCTAGTTACTTATCTTGGCAAGAAGGCAATTGGAGTTTAGTCGTACGGGCCTCAAATATCAATGGTGAATCGCCTGATGATTTAGCGAAAAATGTTGTCAACATTTTGGAACAAGAAACATTACCAGCACCGAATACCGTTGGTCAAATCACACTGAACGTGGCAGGAACCACTGACTATAATCGAAACTCAGTAGTTTGGCAAGCCGGTACAGTCGTTTACTCTGTCCATCATTTTGACCCAATTCAAGCAGTGAAGATGGCAACATCAATGTAATTAATAAAAAGAAAGCGTGCGACAATGCCCATTGTCGCACGCTTTCTTTTATTATTTTTGTTCTGTATAACCTTGTGACTCCACCAATTCTTGGCTTTTCTTCATGCTGATTCCCTTAGAAGAATCTCCATCAATCTGGATACCATCCACTTTTTTGGCTTTATCATAATCAAGTTTTTCATAATTAATCGTCAATTTTTCGATGGCTTGTTTGTCCTCATAGGTCAGTTTGTAATCAAGCCCTTTGATGTCCTCATATTGTTTAGAAACGGGTTCCAACGCTGTTTTTGCCTCTTCTTTTGTAATCCCCAATTTGTCATAAGAAACAATGTTTTTAGCCGTTTGCGTTAAGACTTTATCTCCTTGGTACGTATAGGTTAAGGTGGAATCAATCCCATCTTGTGGCGAACCTACAAAGGTTTTTGTCTCTATTTTTGAACCGCAACTTGCAAGAAAGAATACCCCAATAAAAATTAAAAATACGCGTAAAAACTTTTTCATTTCTAGATAACCTCCTTTAGCTGTTTATTCTTGACTGTAACATAACACGGCAAATAATTACTGTTAAGTAGAAAGCTTGTGAGAAGTCCAGCAAATAAAAAACTTGCCTCTTCTCATAAAAATGAAGAGGCAAGTTTTTTATTTAGTAATATCACTTAAATCTGGTTGTGAGTGAGCCAACCGACTGGCAGCTGCAGCCGCAATTGCGCCCACGATATCATCCAAGAATGTGTGGACATGTTCGCCATCATGCGCATTTAACTCTTTTAAAATGCCTGGTTTTACCTTGTCGATATACCCATAGTTCGTAAAACCGATAGATCCATAAACATTTACAATGGAGAGCGCCATAATTTCATCAATGCCATAAAGCCCTTCATCTTCCGTTAAAATTTCTTGTAACGGTGAAAGTAGCTTGTTTTTTTCCGCCAGAATATCCAGTTGGACACCTGTAATAATCGCGTTGTGTACTTCACGCTTTGTTAACACGGCATCAACACTTTCTAAACAAGTATCTAATGTTAAATTGTCAATATAATCTTTTTGTAAAAATAACACAAGTTCAGCTAAATCATTCATTGTTACGCCACGTTCTTGCAATAAACGACGTGCGCTATTTTCTAACGTATCTCCTTGGATTACCATTTTTTGTCCTCCTAATTTCTGCTTTAGTTGAAGTTCTTCTTTCATGGTACCAAAAAGAACGATAAAGGGGAATTAGAATCTATTTTGGTAGAGAATAATTTAGTTGAAGTGTTATTTTTAGTTAAAAATTACTAAGCGTTCGGTTGTAACGATGCCATCACTTGTTTTAATTGTGTCACTGATTTTTGGAAGAGTTCTTTTTCAGCGGCATTCAGATTCAATTCAATAATGTCAGTCACACCTTGATTGCCAACGACTGCAGGAATCCCTGTAAATACATCTTGTTGCCCATATTGCCCATCTAAGTAAGCTGAGACAGGTAAAATAGCTTGTTCATTATTTAAAATGGCTTTAACAATGCGTGCAGTACTCATACCAATCCCATAATAGGTCGCTTGTTTGCGATCGATAATTTCATAAGCTGTATTTTTCACTTTATCAGAAATGATTGGTAAATCGTCACTAGTTAAGCGCTCTGTCGTATCCACAATTTCTAAAATAGGTTTGGTACCAATCATGGTATGAGACCAGACAGCCACTTCAGAATCCCCGTGTTCGCCAATAATATAGCCGTGAACATTGCGTGGATCAATCGCTAAACGTTGAGACAGTTCTTTGCGGAAACGAGTTGTGTCCAAAGTTGTACCAGTTCCAATTACTCTTGAAACAGGTAAACCAGAAGCTTGCCAGGCCACATAAGTCAGTACATCGACAGGATTTGAGGCAATCACTAAAATTCCATCAAAACCAGATTTCATGATATTGTTAACAATTGTTTTCATAATTTCTGCATTGATTGAAACCAAATCTAGACGACTTTGCCCAGGTTTTTGATTAGCGCCAGCTGTAATCACGACGATATCGGCATCTTGGCAGTCTTGATAGTCGCCAGCCCAGACGTTTACATTTTCTTGACCCCAAGACACACCATCTAATAAGTCAATTGCTTCGCCTTCAGATTTGGCTTTGTCAATATCAACTAAGATTAATTCATTCGCAATCCCTTGGTTGATCATGGAATAGGCAATACTTGTGCCAACAAAACCAGTACCAATAATTGCGACTTTTTTGTTAAATACTTTCATCGTTCATCTCTTCTTTCTGTAATATTTCTTTCTTAGTGAATTATATCACGAACTTTTTAGGTGTGGTTATACCAATCTGTAATAGTCTTTATTAACAATTTAAATAAGGGAAGCGTGCTTTTTTTGTTATGATAAGAGTAGGAAAATAGAGGAGATAAGGAGGCAAAATGACAACGACAACAGTGTATTATGCAAGCAATAATGAAAAACAGCCGAACCGTTTTCAACTAGTTATCGGTAGCTGTAGCTATGAACTTCCAAAAATAGAAATCTACGAAATCCTGGAATGTGTCGCTTCAGCATATGGCTATCAAAAAGAACCATTCATTGAAGAACAAACAGAATGTTTTGTTAAAGGCAACCGTTGTATACATGTTTCCCAACAAGCGACGACGTTGACTTTTGTTGTGAATGATCTGCGTTTAGTAATGGAAAAACAATGCCGGAATCACGAAGAAGTCTTTCAAGAAGTAAATCATATTTTATTGAATATTTTTGAGGAGACCCCTTGTGTTTTTCTCGAAAAGTAGGAAAGAAGGATTAAGATGAAACAGGTGAAAATAACAACTACCTCAGACTTGATTAATGGCGGCTGCAATGCCTGTCCGAATGTGAAGTGTACGAATTATCTTGTTCATGTAGAAGATGAAACAATTGCGTTAGAAATGCTAACCGTTGCAGATTTAGTAACTTTATTAGCACTCAAAGAAGGGTTTCGTCAAAAATTAGTTATGGAAATGTTCGAAGAATATACGATGTTTGAAAGGGAAACTCATCAAGTTGTATTTAAGGAAGAGGAAACGAGAATTCTTTTTCAATCAAAAAAACAGACCATTCAAAGCACTCTTTTGTCTAAAGAGCCACAACAAGTGTTCCAAGAAACCCAGCAAATTTTACACCAACTATTTGAGTTAGAACCTTTTGAATTTGAATTGGTAGAGGAAACTGATGAATAAAAAACAGGAAAACGATTTAGCGAAAGCTAAGTCGTTTTCCTGTTTTTTAGGTTTGTCGTTCACGAATTTTTTCAACGATTCGGTTATAAACTTCAGAGAAGGAAGTATTGGCATGGTGATCGGTCTGGACAATGAAAATTTTTCGAGAAGCAAAGGACTGATCAATTGGTTGCCAAGGGATCTCATCGGAAATAGATAATCGAGAAACAATTGATTGCCCAATGTTATTTTTTAGCAATTGTAACAGGACTTCGTTGTTGTTTAATTCGATAATTGGTAAGTTGATGCTGTGTTCGTTGAGATAAAGCTCATTGAAAAAACGTAAGCCAGAGTTCTTTTCTCTTAAGAGCCAAAATTTTGAAGCGGCATCTCCTGCTAGAACTAGTTGATCTTCATAAACAATTTCTTTGTGTAGATTTTTGGTTTCAATGGGTTTTTCAATTAGTCCAATGTGGGCATGATTATTTTGAACCATATCCACGACTTCGTTTGAATTCATCAGTTGAATCGAAAAGTTGATGAGTGGAAAAGCGGTAACCAAACTCTCCATAATATCTGGCAGTAAATAAATAGCAACTGTATTTGAAGAGGCTATAATGCAGTCTTCTTTAAAATTCTCTTTTTCTGCAGCTTGCGCAAAAGAAGTAGTTAAGCTTTCAATAATCGAGAGCATTTTTGGATATAAAAAATCAGCTTCTTTGGTAGGAATAACCGATTGTTTTCCATTACGATAGAACAGCTTGATCGAAAAGTGTTGCTCTAATTTCTTGATTTGCAAAGAAACAGTTGGCTGAGAAATATACAATTGTTTGGCCGCCGTACTAAAATTTTTGGTTTCATACACAGCAATAAATGTTTTGATCCATTCGAACATAAAATCGCCTCTTTCTATTTACTATCTTAATAGTTGGTATTGCAAATATTTATTTTACAAATATAAATATTTCATTTAGTATAATAACATACTTTTGATTAATATCAATAATAATAAATAAAGACGGAGTGTGACTACATAATGGTAGAAAGTGCGAAAAAATTCTTGCGGAAAGTCCCGATTCCCATTTGCGGACTAATTTTAGGGATGGTTTCTTTGGGGAATTTACTTTATTCCTTGGGATATGCAACAATTGGGACCATTTATTGTGTACTTGGCAGTCTCTTAATGATTTTAGTTATTTTAAAAATTATTTTTACAATGAAACATGCATTAAGCACCTTAGATGATCCAATTATTGCTTCGGTATCACCAACATTTACAATGGCTTTAATGGTTATCTGTGTTTTCTTAGATCGGATATTTACCAATGCTGCTTGGATTAACGTGTTGTGGATTGGCGCAGTGATTTTACATTTTATTTTAATGATTTATTTTGTAGCGGTGCATATTTTTCCAACAAAAATCGAACTGGAACATATTTATCCAAGCTGGTTTATTACGTTTGTCGGCATTGGCGTTATTCCTAATACTTCTCAATTGTTTATCAATGAGTTGGGAAAAATTGTTTTTTGGGTAGCGTTGTTCTTTTATTTACTCTTGTTACCAATTTTAATCAAGAGAATTACGAAGTCGAAAGAAATGCCTGAATCGACCATTCCTTTATTGACGATTATGACAGCGCCAGGTTCGTTATGTTTAGCTGGCTATATTTCAATGGGTGGTCATTTGTATATGCCATTAGTTGTTTTCTTGCTAATTTTATCTCAATGTATTTATGGGATTGTAGTAGTGAATCTATATAAAATTATGCAAGTGACATTCTATCCAAGTTATGCTGCCTTTACATTCCCATTAGTAATTTCTGCGACAGCATTAGTCAAAGTTAAACCTTTATTTGCAGAAAAGGTAGGCCTAACGAGTCTGTTAAATATTTTGTCTACTTTTGAACTTTTATTAGCTGTGGCTATTGTAAGTTATGTGTTCATTCGATATTGCATTTTTTTATTCCAAAGAGAAAATAACACGAAAAAAGTGGAATTAAATTAAAAAAAAGAGAGGAAGCAAAGAGGTGAAGAAACTATTAATTACTGGAGGAGCTGGCTTTATTGGTTCTAATTTGGCTAATTTTTATAGTCAACAGTATCAAGTTTTTGTGATTGATGATTTGTCCATGGGGCGAGTGTCAAATTTGCAACAAACTGAGCAGTTGGTTTTTATTAAAGGAAGTGTGACGGATCAGCAATTATTGGACGAAGTACTTTCAAAGCATTCGTTTGAGTATATCTTTCATCTCGCGGCCGTGGCAAGCGTGGCAAGTTCTGTGGCACAGCCTCTAGAGACCCACGAGGTCAATTTTTTAAGTGTATTGAAAATACTGGAATCAATAAAAAAATATCAAAAAAAGCTCAAACGTTTTGTTTTTGCTTCGTCGGCAGCCGTTTACGGTGCAGAGCCAACGTTGCCTAAAAGAGAAACTTCGGTGATTTGCCCTTTGAGTCCCTATGCTATTGATAAGTTTGCTGCTGAACGTTATGTTCTCAATGAATACCATTTACACGGGGTACCCACGAGCGCAGTTCGCTTCTTTAACGTCTATGGTCCCAATCAAAATCCTGCTTCACCCTATTCTGGTGTCCTGTCCATTTTGATGGATCGTTATATCCAGTTAGAACAAGGGCAAGCGAGCCAATTTCAAATATTTGGAGATGGTCAGCAAACACGTGACTTTATCTACATTGAGGATGTCCTAACTGCATTAAATTTAGTAGCAACCAAAAGTGAAGCGTTGGGACACGTTTATAATGTGGGTACCGAAGTTGCCATTTCCCTTAATCAATTAATTGAAGAAATGAACCAATTAGTGGGACTTTCTTTGCCAGTTTCTTATCAAAAGGAACGAGATGGCGATATAAAATATTCTCTTTCAGATAGTTCTGCTTTGAAAGGCTTAGGTTTTTCACCCGTTTATTCAATTCAAGAAGGACTTCAAAAATATCTTAAGTTTACCCATAATACCCAAAATAGATAAAAAAAGACGAGACTTATTTGTTAAGTCTCGCCTTTTTTTGTGCAAATGTTTCGCCCCAATGGCAAAGTGAAGAGAGGGCATCGTAAAGAGCATATCCTTCCGGAGTGAGCGTATATTCCACACGCGGGGGTAGTTCGTTAAAGGATTCTCGATGGACTAGGCCATCTTTTTCCATTTCTCTCAAGCGATCTGTCAGGACGCGCTGAGTGATTCCGTCGAGCGCACGCATCAATTCACCGTTGCGCTTGGTTCCTTGGAATAATTCATCCATTAATGATAATTTCCATTTGCCGTTAATGGTGGAAAGGGCTAAGTTGATACTGGTTTGTTTATCAGTTGTCATAGTTTCTCCTTGTGACACGTAATGGTTACTTTTTTCTTCCTAGGTGAATAAAAAGTGCGTACTTTTTTTCTCCATCATAGTGAGTAATAATAACTATGTCAAGTAAGGCAAGAGGAAGGAAGAAGAAATATGATGTATCAAGATGTTGTTCGCAGCCGCCGCTCAGTTCGGGATTTTATGTCAGATGTTGAGATTCCTAAAGAGGAATTAATGGCCATAATTGAGGAAGCGATGTTCGCGCCAAATAGTACCAATTTAAATTCATGGCGTTTTTTAATTGTCACAGAAAAAGAACAAAAAGAAGCCCTTTACGAAGTTTCGATGCAACAACCAGCAGTTAAAGGGGCAGCGGCGGTGATTATTTTATTAGGTGATTTGACTGCTTATACAGTGGCCAATGCAGATGAAATCAGTGCTAAAGCTGTCGCACAAGGAACGATGACGGAAGAAATTCGTCAAGGAATTAATGAAAATGTTTCTTGGTACTATGATGTTAGCGAAGAACAAAAAAGAGAGTGGCTAATGTTAGACCAAGGCTTAGTTGCGATGCAGCTGATGCTTTCTGCAAAAGATCGAGGCTATGATACGGTGGCGATGTCTGGGTTTGAAACAGAAGCGGTTCGCAAGTTATTTAATATTGAGGACCATTTAGTGAACGGACTGATTATTCCGATTGGCAAAGCTCAAACACCCGGCTTTGAAACAGTCCGACGAGATGTTTCAGAAGTAGTAACTTGGTTAGACTAAAAAGCTAAACAGTTCTGCAATTGCTGTTTATTAGATTTTGAGCGTGGAACAAACATCCAAAGTGATTGTTGTCCCACGTTCGTTTTTTTGTTGATCATCCGCTTTTGAGAATGGCCAGAGAAGACGTTTAGTGAACCAATTTTGAAAGAAAGTGATACACTAGAAGAAAAAGAAGTGGGGCGACCTTATGCGTTATGTCATAATGCAGTCACGAGATATTCGTGAAAATTTAGCAACGGAAGATTATCTATTAAACACTCTCTCTTTTGAAGAGCCCTTAGTGTTGTTTTATATTCAGGAACCCTGTGTTATTTTAGGCCGAAATCAAAATGCTTATGAAGAAATTGACTTAGCTTATGCTAGAGAGAAGGGAATCGTTATTACTCGCCGTTTATCGGGCGGTGGTGCTGTTTATGATGATCTCGGGAATGTCAGCTTTAGTTTTGTTGTTCAGGAAGGACATCAAGCTTTTGGGGATTTTAAAGCGTTCACTAAACCAATTATTGAAGCATTACATAAAATGGGCGCAACGGGGGCCGAGATTAGCGGTCGCAATGATTTATTAATTGATGGGAAAAAATTTTCTGGCAATGCCATGTATACAAAAAAGGGGAAGATGTATACTCATGGTACCTTGATGTATGATGTTGGTTTGGCAGAAGTTCAACGTGTCTTAACTGTTTCTAAGAAAAAAATTGAATCAAAAGGGACAAAATCTGTTCGGGGACGCGTAACCAATTTACGGCCGTACTTAGACGAAAAATATCAACAATTAACCATTGAGGAATTTCGCAATCGTTTACTGATGGAGCTCTTTGATGTCGAATCTCTAACTGAAATTGCGGAGAAAGAATATGTCCTAACCAAAGCAGATCAACAGGAAATTAGGAAATTGGTCGCTGAAGTGTATGGCAATGAAGCTTGGATTTTTGGTGAAGCGCCTAAATTTACGATCAAAAAAGAAGAAAAGTTTAAAGGCGGCATTGTGGATGCACGTTTGACTGTTGAAAAAGGTAAAATAATTGAGTTAACGATTTATGGTGATTACTTTGCCAAAAAAGAAACAGCGGAAATCGTTGCGGCTTTATTAGGTGTGGACTATCAGTATTCATCAATTTGGCAAGCATTAGCAGCGTTTAACTTTGAAGACTACTTTGTAAATATCACCAAAGAAGAATTTGTTCATTTATTGGTGGATTAATAAACGTGCTGGGACAAAAGTTAAAGAATCTTTTGTCCCAGCACGTTTATTTAATGATGGTTGGCTCTTGCTAGAAAAATTTTCCATGAACGTCCCAATTGCCAGTATCTTTGGCTTTTTTCAATGTTTGCATTCGACGGAAGCCAACAGGATGATCGGATAAGAAGTTACTCAATTTAAGCCAGATGGTATCATCATGTAAATCAATACTGTGAAAGTATTCTTCTAAATCCACACGACTGCCCATATATTTTCCTGAAAATAAATAAATCATGCTTAAAGCACCTTCTTCTGCGTAGTATAAACCTGCGCGATCAGCGGTATATTCTTGCGTTCTTGTAAAACTTTTATCTAACGCAACTGGTTTCAAAATAATGGATAACATTAGCCGCCATAAATTAGTGTGTCCACATTTATGGTGTCCTAGCTCGTGTGCCAAAATAAAGCGAATCAGCGAAAAATCGCCTGTATTGTACGCGATGTCCAACAAATCACTGTGAATGACAACATAGCGTCTGTGTAAAGAGCATTTTGCCGCAAAAGCGTTTAAGACACCATTCCCGTTGATTAAATAAAGACGTGGCATCCTTAATTTTTTAGTGCCAAAGCCCATTTCTTTTGCCAAATCAATATACAAGGAATAAATTTCTGGTAACTGATTTTCTGTAATTTCCACTCCGTTAGAAGCAGTATCCATGTACATATAACGAATGGTAAAAAAAGCAATGACTGGCGCAATTGGTGCAATTAAGACAATTAATAACCAGTCAGGAATCGGCAAATCACTCAATATCAATAAGGCAACTAACCCCAATGCTAAAAACAATAAAACAAAACCAATGATAATCATTGGTAATTCAAAACGATAACGTAACTTAGCAACAGAAATTTCTTTCTTTTTTTCCTGCGGTTGACACATAAACATTCCTCCCCAAACATTTCCCAAACACTTTTTCAAATAAAATGACTTATCTGTTACTTCTAATATACCATTGGTTAATCGATAATGACAATGGTGGGAACTTGAATAAAGGTAATTATATCAAGTGATTAATGAAAGGGACTCGTTGTACGCAGGGAATTGGTCTATCTTGATTAAATAAAATTTTAATAATCTAACTGTTTTAGACGTAATAAAGTAGTTTCTGGAGTTAATTTTTTAATAACATACAAACGCAAAATCGCATGTTCAATTTTTTGTTCTTCTGGTGATAGCGCCGAATTTATATAGGATAACTTCTCGATTAAATAGGTTAAAAATGAGCCAGCACCTTGGCTGCCCACTAAGAAGCCCATTTCTTCCGTTTCGGTTAATTGTTGTTTTTTTAAGTGGTAAATTTCTTGTGCAAGTGCCTCCGAGATAATGATTTCATCTGTTTGCTTGTTCAAATTTGTTAGTAAGTCGCTTTTTGTTGCTACTGTAACAGTTTCCATTGCACTCATCCTTTGCTTTTATATGATACATCTAGTATAACATGGTCTCACTTTTTTTATTTTTCCTCTTGCTCTGGTACGCGTTTCATAAGGTAAGCTATGTGTATCAAAATATTGGAGGGCATGAAAATGAATGTTATAGTGGAGATAAGCGATAGACTTGGTATGGATTACTATTTTGTCTCGGTGACTACGACGGCCAAAAGTCTGCAGTTAAATAGTCCCAAAAAATACTATAAGATTTGGCATCAAGAAATTCCGTACCATCAGATAACGGAGTGGCACTTGACACAGCAGGAGGATATTCAGGAAATTTCTTTTGCTTGGCAGGAGACCTTTTATCGTTTTGTTGATTACGGAACAGGGATTGTGCCTTATTTAACTCAATTTTGTAAAGTAATGAGGTGAAAGTATGACAACAATTCGAGAAATTGCGCGCCTTTCAGGATCTTCAGTTACGACTGTTTCGCGTGTGATTAATCATCATCCTTATGTTTCTGAAGAAAAACGACTGAAAATCCAAGCAATTATCGATGAGTTGGGCTATAAGCCCAATATATTAGCGAGAAATCTTAGCTTTGGGAAAAGTAATACATTAGGTGTCATGGTTCCTTATACGAATCAACCTTATTTTGATGCTATTTTAAGTGGGATTATCCACCAAGCATTTCAACAAGGGATGATGGTCAGTTTATTACCAACGGATTATGATAAAGAAGTTGAAAAAAGTTACTTGGAAAAAATGGCCACGGGTGCGTTTGATGGCATGATTGTTTTGTCAAAGGCAAATCCTTTAAGTGTGTTTGCTCCGTATAAAGAGCAAGTTGTTTTTTGTGAAAAAATAGAAGACCCTAGTTATGCTAGTATCTATATCGATCGTTTAACCGTTTATCGGCGGGTCTTCCAAGCATTGAAACAACAAGGATGTAGTGAAGTGGCAATTACGATTAACCGTGCACCAGAAAAAAGTACAAGCGCACGCTATTTAGTTGACGCATATCAGGAAATTTATGGAGTGATTCCTGAAAATCGGTTATTTAAGGACTGTTTAACCTATGAAGATGGGTGTGAAGTAGGACGACACTGTGGGCAAGATCCAACGCTCCAAGCGGTTGTGACCAACGGTGATGAAATTGCTGCAGGGATTCAAGCCGTTATTGAAAGACCACTCTTTTTAGTGGGACAGGAGCAAACTTTATTAAGTGAAATTTTAAATTTTTCAACAATCTGTCATCCATTAATGGAGTTAGGGGAAAAAGCCACACATTTATTTCAAGAAAAACGGCCGAAAACGATTCAATTGACTTCTACATTTATTAATCGACAACCAGATTTTTCTTTTTCTTAGAAAAAAGCTGGTTGTTTTTTCTTTGGTAGAATAAGGTTTTTCACTAAAAAATAAAAAAACTTACAAAAAGTAAGACAAAAAGCTTTACTTACTTTTAGTAAGGTAGTATAGTAAGTATGTAAACAAAATTAAATGAATTTACTGAGGAAATTCGAAAGGATGAACATATTATGTCAAAATTTACTGAAATGATGAAAAACCGTCGTTCAATCTATGCTTTAGGAGAAAACTTACCAATTTCAAAAGAAGAAGTAACTGCTTTAGTAAAAGAAGTTGTTAGAGAAAGTCCAACAGCTTTTAACTCTCAAACACAACGTGTTGTGTTCTTATTCGGCGATGCTCACAAAAAATTATGGGCAATGACTGAAGATGCCTTAAAACCATTAACTCCAGCAGAAGCATTTCCAAACACACAAGCTAAATTACAAGGTTTTGCAGCTGGTGCGGGCACAATTTTATTCTTTGAAGATACAGATATCGTGAAAAACTTACAAGATAGCTTTCCATTATATGCGGATAACTTCCCTGTTTGGTCTGAACAAGCAACTGGTTTAACACAAGCGAACGTTTGGACTGCCTTAGCGCAAGAAAATATCGGCGCAAACTTACAACACTACAACCCAGTCATTGACGAAGCGGTTGCTGCAGAATGGTCAATTCCTGCAAACTGGAATTTACGTGCACAAATGGTCATTGGTTCCATTGAAGCGCCAGCTGGCGAAAAAGAATACATGGAAGATAGTGCTCGTTTTAAAGAATTCAACTAAATCATTGCTTTAGTAAAATGAAGAGGAGAGGAGTGAAAGCAAATGGTTCAAGCATTACCAAGTAATATTGGGATTCAACAAGTCACTTTGAAAGTGGCTGATTTAGATAAAATGGTAAACTTTTATACGAAAACAATTGGCTTAAAACTTTTAAAACAAGGAGAGGGACGTGCTTGGCTAGCGCCACAAGGCACCAACGATGCAATTCTTGTCTTAAAAGAACTAACAGCTGGGGAAGAAAATCAGGGTACCACTGGCTTGTACCATATTGCTTTCCTGCTACCAACCCGCAAAGATTTAGGCAATATGTTGCTGTGGCTTTTGCAGGAAAATGTGCAAATTGGCGCAGCAGATCATGGCTATAGTGAAGCCCTTTACTTAAGTGATCCAGAAAATAATGGCATCGAAATTTATTGGGATAAACCAGAAGAAGTCTGGGATATTCGTCCAAATGGTGAAATTATCGGTGTGACAGAAGAATTAGACGGTGATAGTTTAGCTGCAGAAGCTGACGGTCACTGGCTAGGAATTTCCGAAGGTTCTAAAATTGGGCACATTCATTTGAAAGTGGCCGATTTAGATGCCACTGAAACGTTCTATAAAAACTTAGGGTTTGGCTTAAAGTCTAACTTTGGTCAACAAGCGAAGTTTTTTGCAGCGGGTCAGTACCATCATCATATTGGGACAAATACATGGAGCGGCAAACAGCTGCCAACGATTCAAGAAAATCAATTTGGCTTAGAAAATTACACCTTCCGTTTACCAACTGCGGCAGATTTAGAGATCGTCCAAGCCAATGCGGAAGAAGCAAAGTTACATTTTATTGCCAAAGATCATTTACTTGCGTTAGAAGATCCTAGCGGCATGATTATTCAATTTACCTATTAAAACCACTCTCAAACTAGCCCTTCGTTAGAAAATGAAGGACTAGTTTTTTTGTCTTGTTTGCATTATTTTGCATTTGTTTGCAAAAAAATGCAAAAGATGCTATCTTTACTTAGAAGAGGTGAGGAAGCATGTTGATTGAAGAACGTTTAGCCAAGATTCAAAAAATAGTGAATGAACAAAAAAGTATTTCCATGGAAGCTTTAGCGGAGCAAGTCTCCGTTTCAAAAGATACTATTCGACGAGATTTAATTCGTTTAGAAAAGGAAGGACATTTAAAGAGAACGCATGGTGGCGCTATCTCAGTGCAGTCTGAAGCAACTATTTATGATTATGCTCAACGAATAATGAAGCATCCAGAGAAAAAACAAGCCATTGCCCAAAAAGTTTGGGCAAATATTCCCAAACAAGCGTCCATTTTTTTTGATTCATCAACCACGGTGGAAGCAGCTATTCGAGCGATGGAAAATAGTCCGATTCACGCGATCACGAACTCTCTCAGTCATGCGCTACTTCTAGCGCAAATGGATCAAACAAAAATTACAGTATTACCTGGGCAACTGCATAAACAACAACTCTTTTTGTTTGGGGCAGAAACAGTCGCTAAGGTTGGGGAATTTGTCCCCGACTATACATTATTAGGTGTGTTTGCGTTATCTGAACAAGGATTATTTATTCACACAGAAGAAGAAGGTCAAGTCAAACGGCGAATGATTCAACAAGGCAAACAAGTCATTGCCTTAGCAGACCAAACGAAATTAAACAAAACGGGTTTATTTAAAATTTGCGAATTAACAGAAATTGATTGTTTAGTGACAGATACACGACCTGATGAAAAATTCTGTGAACAGTTAGCGCAAGCAGGCGTAACGTTGATTGTCGCAGATGAATAATGGAGGATAATAATGAAGCGAAAAATTAATTATACACATATTGCTGAACCTACTGTTTTTGAGAATGTTTTTCCAACGTATTTGACGAATGAAACGATGATGGCGCGTAAGCAGAAAGTATTACAACGAATGGAAACAGAAAAATTCGATCAATTGGTCTTCTATGCAGACAAAGAGCATGGCAGTAATTTTGAATACTTAACTGGCTTTATTCCGAGGTTTGAAGAAGGACTCCTTGTGTTAAATAAGGATGGTATGGCGACACTTATTTTAGGTAATGAAAATTTAAAAATGTGCCAACATGCCCGCATCTCAGCCGATTTAATTCATTATCCAGCTTTTTCGCTACCGAATCAACCAATGGCTGGGGAACAAAAATTGTCGCAGATTTTTGAAACGCTTCTCGATGAAACAGCTCAAAAAATAGGTATTGTTGGTTGGAAAATGTTTACAACACAACAGCAAGAACCTGCTACTATGTTTGATGTGCCATATTTTATTGTCGAAGCACTGAAAAAAGCGCTGCCGAAAGAAGCTCGTTTACTAAATGGGACCCACTTATTGATTGGAGCAAAGGGGGCCCGCACAACAAATAATGCCAACGAATTGGCGCACTATGAATATGGGGCGAATTTGGCTTCTCGCAGTATGTTAAAGGCCTTAAATGCAATTGAAATAGGACAGCGTGAAACGGACATTGGGGCTTTGTTAAATGATGAAGGTCAAACGCCGACGGTAGTAACCATTGCGGCAACTGGTCAACGTTTTGAATATGCAAACATGTATCCGACTGCCAAAGAAATTCAGTTAGGTGATGCCTTATCATTAACTACAGGCTACAAAGGCGGCTTGTCTAGCCGAACAGGTTTTGTTATTGAAAACGAGCAGCAATTGCCAGAAGCGCAACGTGATTATTTAGAGCGCGTAGCAAAACCCTATTTTCAAGCTGTCGTTCACTGGCTTGAAACCATTCGAATCGGACTGTTAGGGCGAGAAATGTACCAAGCGATTGAAGAACAGTTACCAAAAGAAATCTATCACTGGCATTTGAATCCTGGGCATTTAGTTTCGGATGATGAATGGATGTCGTCGCCTATTTATCCAGATTCAGCCATTCGCTTGGAAAGTGGCATGCTCTTTCAAGTGGATATTATTCCTTCTGTACCTGGTTATACAGGGGTGAGTGCAGAAGAATGTGTGGCTTTGGCTGATGAAACACTGCAAAAAGAGATTCAGCAAACTTATCCAGACATGTGGCAACGGATTGCGACACGCAAAGCCTATTTAAAGGAGACATTAAAGATCGATTTACCATCGGAGGTTTTACCAATGTCTAATTTAGTTGGTTACTTACGGCCTTTTTATTTAGCTAAAGACAAAGCTTTGTGTGTAGAAAAACCAGCTCCTAAATGAGTAGGCTCCTTTTTTGAGTTTCTTTTGGGCCTTATTTATAATCAATATAGCGAAGGAAGAACACCAGAAGAGAGGCGTGATGGTAAATGCACTATCCTGAACATCTGAAAAAAGCAGTTTTAGCTAAAGCGAAAGACTTACCATTAGAAGGTTTTGTGGAAGGGCAAGGTTCGCAACAGCCAAAAGTGATGCTGATTGGGGAAGCCCCTGGAAAAGAAGAAATTAAAGAAAACGTACCATTTATAGGGCGTTCAGGTCAATTGTTGATGGAACAATTACAACAAGTTGGCTTAAGTCGTGAAACGGTGTATATCACCAGTGCGGTTAGGAGTCGACCTTTTTCTGTAAAAACAAAGCAGATTGCAAAAACGGGAGAAAGAGTAACCAAATTTCCTAATCGAACGCCAACCAAAGAAGAAATCAAAATTTTTGCGCCTTTGCTTGATTGGGAAATCGCTGTTTGCCAACCTGAACTAATTTTGACACTGGGGAATATTGGGTTGCAACGACTTTTAGGACCAAAGCCAACAATCACTGCAGTGCACGGAACGGTCATTCAGTCGCCCATTCAAACATTTGATGAGCAATCACAAAATTATCATTGGACGCAGAAAACCTATCAAATCATTCCACTCTTCCATCCAGCGGCTGTCTTTTATAATTATCGTTTAAAAGAAGTCGTGAAAGAAGATTGGCAAGTGGTTCAAAAACAACTGCAACTGCTTAAGAAAGTTTAAAATGAGAAAAATAAAAGGATGGTTGTTTTTTCGAAGAGAGAATGCTACCCTAGAAGTATCAATAAATAGACAGATTATTTAATCGCTGGGTTGAATAATTGAAGGATTCTGATTTTTGCGTAAGCCTTGAAGCAAAAAGAATGAGTCCTTTTTTTGTTAGAAGGAGATTTGGGTATGGAGCAAACACAGCAAAACCATTTTACTGCGTTGTTTTATAAAAATGTTCTGTTAGGAATTTTAAGTATGGCGGCGCAATCAATTTTTATTTTGGCGGACACATTTTTCATTGCAAATGGGATCGGCACCGAGGCGTTGGCGGGGCTTAACATTGTCTTACCACTCGTTAATATTATTAATGGATTAGGTTGGATGTTTGGCGTTGGCGGCGCTACGTTGTTTTCGACCACGGTTGCGCAAAAAGAAATCAAAAAAGCCAATCAGTATTTTAGTTTAACGATTGGGTTAGTTTTCGTTATAGGGAGTCTCTTTACTTTAGTGAGCTTGATTTTTTCCGATCAAATTATTCGGGGACTTCAGGGGACCGGTGTCTTGTTTGGTTTGGCAAAGGAATATTATATGATTTACCTTAGCTGTTCATTATTATTTATTTTAAACAATTGCCTGATTACTTTTTTAAGAAATGACCATAATCCTCGTTTGGCAACGATTGCTTTTGTCAGTGGGGGAATTGTCAATATTATTTTGGATTATGTCTTTATTTATCAATTTGGGTGGGGCATGGCAGGCGCGGCCATTGCAACGGTGATGTCACCTTTAACAAGCTTAATCCTGATTACGTTGCATAAGTGGTCGCCGCAACGAGTTTTACGTTTTGAAAAGTTTAAAGTGAAATTTCAGGATGTTCGAGAAATTATGTCGATTGGTTTTTCCTCCTTTTTAAATGAATTTTCTTCGGCCTTTGTCATGTTTTTATTTAATATTGTTTTGTTAAACTTAGTTGGTCATGTGGCGATTTCAGCTTATGCGATTGTTGCCAACCTCAATATTATTGTGATTGCCATTTTTACAGGGATTGGGCAAGGGGCGCAACCATTACTCAGCCGATACTATGGTTTAGGGGAAACGAAGGTGTTGCGTAAATTTGTTAAACTTAGCTTTATTACGTACTTGGTCGCCGGCTTCCTGTTCTTTTTAATCAGTCAAGTGTTTACGGGACAAATTATTGAGGTCTTTAATAGCGAAGGGAACGACCAGTTGGCGCAAATTGCTAGGACAGCCATCCGCTTATATGCGATTTCCTTCTTGTTTACAGGATTGAATTTTATGGGGATTTATTACTTTTCGGCAGTTCGTAAACCGAAAATGGCGCTAATGATTTCCTCTTTGCGTGGGTTCTTTTTAATTGTGCCAGTTTTATTTATTTTGGTGAAATTACTAGGATTAACCGGTGTTTGGTTAGCCATGCCAGTAGTTGAATTTGTTACGTTTGGACTAATGCTTGTAGGCTACCTTGCGTATCGAAACTATTTGAAAAAAAGAGAAGCAGTAACCTGATGTTGGTTACTGCTTCTTTTTTGCTTAGTTTACATAGTTTTCAGTTAAAGTCATGAATTGTTCCACATCTTTTAGGACTTGATCAATGCCGGCTTGCCAGAAATCAGGTTTTGTTAAGTCAACATTTAAATGTTTTTTCGCTAATTCTTCGCTTGTCATCGAAGCAGTGTCTCTTAATAACGCAATGTATTGGTCTTCAAAAGAGCTGCCTTGTTGATTGGCATACGCATAGATACCCATGCTGAATAGATAGCCAAAAGTATATGGGAAATTATAGAAAGGCACATCATCAATAAAGAAGTGCAATTTGCTCGCCCAGAAATGAGGATGATAACTGCCAAGACTATCTTTGTAGCTTTCTTTTTGCGCCGCTAACATTAATTCAGTAATATCTTCTTCCGCTACTAAACCTTTTTGGCGCGCTTGATAAAAATTATTTTCAAAGATAAAACGCGCATGAATGTTCATAAACATGGCAATGGCATTTTGCATTTTTGTGTCTAAAAGGTTAATCTTTTCAACATCTGATTTGGCCTCTTTTAAGGTGGCGTCAGCAACAATCAATTCTGCAAAGGTACTAGCCGTTTCTGCTACGTTCATGGCATACTCTCGATTCAATGAAGGTAAATCCCACATCACGCTACTATGGAAAGCGTGACCTAATTCATGGGCTAAAGTAGCTACTTCGTTGATTGAATTGCCAAAGGTCATGAAAATCCGTGATTCTTGTGTTTCAGGTAATTCTGTACAATAACCCCCAGGACGTTTGCCTGGACGATCTTCAGCTTCAATCCAACTTTTTTCAAAAGCCATTTGGGCAAAATCGGCCATTTTCGGACTGAATTTACGGAAATTTTCTAAAATAAAGGCAGCGGCTTGATCAAAGGAATACGTTTTTTCTTCTAAATCACCTAAAATAATTGGTGCATCTTGGTCTTGCCAATCCATTTTTTCTTTGCCGAATAATTGCGCTTTGCGCGTTAGAAAGTCGACGAATGGTTGTTTATTTTTTTGGATGGTTTCCCACATAACCGTTAATGTTTCTTGACTCATTCGATTATAGTTTAAGGGATTTTCTAAATAATCTGTAGTGCCATGCAATTTGTAATCAGATAAACGGAACCCATCCAAGTGATTTAGGGTGTCTGCCAAAATTGAAGCTTTGCCACTCCAAGCTTTCTCCCAGGCTGTAAACAAACGTTGACGAACCTCTTTGTCAGGATCTCCCATCATGCGGTTAAAGGCTTGGCCTGCAGATAGTTCTGTCACAGAGCCATTTTTTTCTTCAAAAGGAATCACAATGGAAGCAACAATCGTATCGTAATGTGTACTCCAAGCATTTAAACCATCTAGAGAAAGCGTATTGATGATATTTTCTTCTTGTTCGGAAAGCAGTTTTTTTCCATCACGGCGTAATTCATTTAAGCGAAAAGCCATTGTTTTGAACGGTTCTTCGGCTAACAGGGCTTGCCAATGTTCTGCTGAAATCTCGGTGATTTTTTTAGTAAAAATGGTTTCAGCTAATTGAATCGCTGGCAACAGATTGTATAAATCGCCTGATAAAATTTTGGCCTTGGTATCATTAGTATTAGCAGAAATTAAAGCAGTTAAAAAACTATTACATTGTGAAAAGCCATTTGAGATTTTCCCTTGTAACGTTAAGATTTCAGCAAATTGTTCTTTGCCTTGGGCACTTTCTGGTGTCCATTCTGTGATTAATTGATGATACTCTTTTGTTTGTTCGGTTAATTGAGTCATTCGTTGGCTAAGTTCTTTGGACTCGCTCCCATTGGGGAAAATACTGTCTAAATCCCATGTAATAGAATAGGTCATATCCAATCCTTCTTTCATTTTTTTCTTTTCAGTATATCATAAGACCTAAGAGAAGTTGTTTCTTTTTCCCTCGAAACCGACTATAATAAAAAAGAATTTTCCGTGGCAGGCACGGGGCAACTTGAAACCAAGAAAAGAGGATTATATGAAAAATTATTTGAAAGATAGCAATTTATATTTAGTCATTGCGTTTGTTATTATGGCCATTTTATTTTTCAGTTCATCACAGACATATGAACAGCAATCACAAGTTGGTCTTTTAGATAAACTTCTGAGCAGTCATCCTTTTGAAGAACAATTAAAAAATATTTCTTTTCAATATGCTGGCAGTGAAGTGAGCATTCAAGCTAGTGGTTATAGTAAATTTGTTGAATTTTTTATTCGTAAGGGAGCCCATTTTGGTACGTATTTTCTATTAGGTGGTAGTTGGTTCATTGGATTAGTGCCAAGAATCAAAGGCCTGTTTTTAACAGCTGTTGTTTCCTGGCTAGCTGCTACTGGCTATGCAGGTTTAGATGAATTTCATCAAATGATCACAGGCGGAAGGACCCCTCTTTTTCAAGATGTTATGTTGGATGCCATGGGTGCTTTGACAGCCATCGTTATTTGTTTGGTGGTTCATGGTTTGAAGAAAAATAAAAAAAGAAGACGCTAATTTAGAAGAGCTTCGTTTATTCGTCAGAACGGTGGGTAAGCGAGGGTCTTTTTTTGTAGCGCTTGTTCCTAACTGAAAAGAAGAGTAGAATAAAGGAGAATAGTAACGAAAAGTCAGGAGGAATCAAGGATGTCAGGACACAGCAAATGGAGCAACATTCAAGGGCGTAAAAATGCGCAAGATGCCAAACGTGGGAAAATTTTCCAAAAAGTTTCAAGGGAAATCTATATGGCGGCAAAAGCAGGTGGCCCTGACCCCGCAATGAATCCTGCTTTACGTTTAGCAGTCGATAAAGCTAAGTCAGCCAATATGCCCAATGATAATATTGCTCGCGCCATAAAAAAAGCCAGTAGTGCTGGTGAAGGGGAACATTATGACGAGGTAACTTATGAAGGATACGGGCCAGGTGGCGTGGCAGTTTTAGTTCATGCACTAACAGATAACCGCAACCGAACGGCCACCAATGTTCGCGTCGCGTTTACTCGAAATGGTGGCTCTTTAGGTGAAACGGGTTCGGTTAATTATATGTTTGATCGTAAAGGCTATATTGTCATTAAGCGAGAAGATCATGCAATTGAGGAAGACGACATGCTAGAAGTCGTTTTGGAAGCAGGCGGCGAGGATTTAGAAACATCACCAGAAGTATTTGAAATTTACACAGCACCAGAAGATTTTACAGCGGTTCGCGATGCTTTAGAACAAGCAGGTTATTCATTAGCACAAGCTGAATTAACAATGGTTCCGCAAACCTTACTAACCTTGAACGATGAACAAAAAGCGCAATTAGAGCGCTTGGTTGACAAGTTAGAAGACGATGATGATGTGTCAGAAGTATTTACCTCTGCAGAAAATCTATAAAATAAAGGGATGCTTGGCGTCCTTTTATTCATAAAATGAAAGCGAATACAGAATGGAGGGCATTTTGAAAAAGAGAATTTGTTTACAAGCAATCAGGGAAGAAGCGGAAGCCTATTATCGTAACGGTGATTTTTATTGCTCGGAAGCGATTGTGGCGACCATTCGGCAACACTTCGATGCGGAGATTCCCATTGAAGCTGTGGCCATGGCTTCTGGGTTTCCTGTAGGTGTTGGAGGAGCGAAGTGTATTTGTGGTGCTCTTTCAGGCGGGGTTATGTGTCTGGGCTACTTTTTTGGTCGGACAGAAGCCAAAGGAGAACAAGTAAATAAAACGATGGCTTTAGCCAACGAATTGCATCAAAGTTTTCGACAAAAGCATCGAGTGGTTTGCTGCAGTATTTTGACAAGTAAAATGACGATGGGTTCACCTGAACATATGGAACAATGCATTGGCTTTACTGGAGAAATCGCTGAAACAACCGCAAAAATTATTGCACGAGAACTTGCTTACGAATTAGTCTAGTAAAAAATGAGAGAGGAGCAACCAGATTCATTCACCTGAATCTGGTTGCTCCTCTCTCATTTAATGCGTAATCAATTAACCAAGTACTTTTTCATAAGCTTCCACTTGAGATAAGACACGTTGGAGCTGTAATTCATTTTCAATATAGTTGATTGAATTACCTAAATCTTCTTGGCGGTTTGTTTCTAAACGATCGACTTCTTTTTTTGCTTCGTTCAATAAGTGTAGAACTTCTTCCTTAGATAACATGTACTCACCTCCTTGCGCAGTTCATCTACTATTAGTGTACTCCTTTTTTTCAAAAAAGGGCAATAATAGGATATTAAAAAACAAAAATAGCGGTCCTAACCGCTATTTTTGTTTACTCATGGCGTTGTTGTGCTAAAATCGCTTCGATTCGTTCTCTTTGATCTGCCAAAAAGTGAGGCAAATAAAGGGGGATTTCATCAAAGTTTGAGCTTTGATTTTCATAGGCTTCGGCATCTAGCAGGCCTTTTTGTGTGGCTACTTCAAATAACAAGTGGTTCGGTTCTCTAAAATACAATGATTTGAAAAATTCGCGGTCTTTAATTCCTGAGTTTGTAAAATTCTTTTCCTCTAACAGGCTATCAACTTGCGTTAATTCTTGCGTATCTTCCACCCCAAAGGCGACGTGATGAACGCCACCAATTCCTTCAATGGCAAGCGGATTGGTACGATCATCAATGATGTGCACCTCTTGATAAAACTGTGGATGATGATTTTCCAGAACGGTTACTTCATGCGCAGTTTCAAAAAAAGGTACTGTTTCTTTTTCATGCCAATGTAAATAATCCACTAAAGGTTGTTTGGTAGCTGCGGCATATTGGACGCGTAATTGAATTGCATCAATGCCTAAAATTGCATGTTCTACTGGAATTTCAGCATGCTCAGCTGGAAAATAATCTTCCGCATTTTCAAATTCACGTAACGGAACAAGCGCCATTTGCGTATTATCGGGCGCTTCAAAACGCAAAATTGGGTGTTGGTTAAATGTTTCCACACCATAGTGGCAGATACCCGCTTGCTCAAGACGTTCTGCCCAAAAATCCAAAGAGGCGCGCGTTGGTACTTTTAAAATAGTTCGTTCAATTGTATTTGTCCCAAATGATTGATCTTGGCCATCATTCAATTCAAAAAAAGTTAATTCGGTACCTGTTCGTTGCTCATTATCTGAGAAAAATAAGTGATACATGGTGTGGTCATCTTGGTTGATCGTTTTCATTAGTAATTTTAATCCCAGTGTATTATGATAGAAGTCAAATGTAGGCTTTATCAATCGATTTAAAATAGAGATGTGATGAATTTGTGCATACATAGTAAAATTCCTTTCTTGGAGGTTTATTAAATGAAACAATTTTTTCAAAAAGGGTCGAAACCTAATCAATTAGTTGTCGCTTTCCATGGTACTGGTGGCAATGAATATCAATTATTAACCACCATCGCAACCCTTTATCCAGAAGCGAGTGTTCTAAGTTACTTAGGAACAGAAGGTGTAGGCGAACAGCGACGCTTTTTTGCGCCATTAGTCAATGGAGCATTACCTCGTGCTAACTTTGATGAGCGAGTGACGGCGTTTCTAGAAGAAGTTTGGCAACCGCAAAAGTTATACGATGAAGTTATTTTTATAGGGTACTCTAACGGTGCCAATTTTATTTTAGGCCTGTTAGAAAAGAACCCGACTATTGCTAACACTGTTATTTTACTGCATCCAAGCAATTTAGGCTATCAATATGTATCTGGTGAGTTTGCGACAAAAGTGATTGTCACAACAGGGGCTCAGGATGAGTTGAGTATTCCGGGACAAGTTCTTTCTTTAGCTAATCAATTAAAGAAACATTTTCCAGTCGACTTTTTACTAGTGGATGGCGGTCATGGGTTATCGGAAGAAGAAGTAACGAAAATAAAAGAAGTTCTTTAAAAAACAAGCTGCAACCTTTGTTGATAAGTGGTTGCAGCTTGTTTTTTTCATGTGTGTTTAAATGATTTAGTTCTTTTTATTAATGAAAGCTTCCGCAAGGGCAAAGTCTCCTGCGTAAGGTTCATCTACGCCGTTTACTTTTTGATAAAGGTCGGCGCCTTTACCAGCTAAGACAATCGCATCATCAGCCGTTGTGCTTAAAGATAATGCGTGAGCAATTGCTTCGCCACGATCTAAAATGGTGTAAACAGGCATTTCTTTGGTAATATGGGCTTGAATTTCTTGGCAAATTTTTGCTGGATCTTCACTGGCTGGGTCATCGGTTGTTAGGACTGCAACATCAGCCAATTCAGAAAGAACCCTACCAAAGTCTTTGCGGCGAGAAATCGCTTTGTCTCCCGTGCTACCGACAAGAACAATTAAGCGGCCGTCAGGATGTTCTTCACGGACAAAGGTTAAAAGATTCTTCAAACTGTCATAGTTATGAGCGTAATCAACATAGACGGTTGCACCGTTGGTATTCGTTAAAGATTCCATCCGGCCAGGGACGGTGGTTGCTGCGATCCCTTGTTGGCACTCTTCTTTTGAAGCTCCCACAAGGACACTAGCAATCGCCGCACTTAACGCATTACCTTTGTTAAAATCACCACCTAAACGAAGGTGATAAGAGCCAGCCAATCCTAACGCATCTGCAGGACTTTCAACGATAAAACGTAAGGAATCCTCTGAAGAAACAGCGAATGAATAGTCAACTTCTGGAGCCGGCTGACTGCCATAGACAATGGCTGGGACTTTTTGCTGTTGTGCAGTTTCTTTAAGTAATGGAAAATAATCAGCTTCGTGATTCAACACAATGACTTTAGAATGTGTAATCAATTGACGTTTGCAATAAAAGTAATCGTCAAAGGTTGGATGTTCAATTGGACTGATATGGTCGGGGGTAATGTTTAAAAAAATGCCGACATCAAAAAATAGCTTGTAGACACGATTAGTTTTGTAGGCTTGGGAAGAAACTTCCATAATAAAATGAGTCATCCCGTTAGCAACAGCGGTTGCCATCATTCGATACAAGTCCAAAGATTCGGGTGTAGTCAAGGCAGATTTAAAGAATGTTTTGCCATCTAATGTCGAATTCATGGTAGAAAGCAAGGCTGTTTTTTGTTGTGTAGCAACATCTAAAATATATTTGGTGAAATAAGCCGCTGTTGTTTTACCTTTGGTTCCAGTAAAGCCAATCAGTTTTAATTTATTTTGTGGATAATCATAAAAAGCCATGCTTAACACAGCCATTGCTTTTTTAATGTCAGTCACGATAATTCCTAGTTGTGCAGGAACCTCATAAGGCACCTCAGAAACATAGATTTCTAGGCCGTCTTTTACAGCATTTTCTAAATAGATTTCTTTAAAGTTTAATCCTTTACAAAAAAAGAGTGTTTCTGCTGTTACGTCTCTCGAATCGTAAGAAAGAGCCGTTACTTCTCGTTGACCTAACGTGTCGGAAAGAGTCAAGTGCCAGCCTTCTGGTGAAATAAATTCTTTTAATAAATCTTCTTTTTCTAAGCAATCGCGAATTGCGAATAATGAAATCGTCACTTTTTTTGCCTCCAAACGTTTCAACGAAATTTCAAAACTGATGTCATTATAGCATTATTTTTCTTTTAAAAAAACCATCTCGTTAGCGTGAGAAAATCCATGAGAAATGTTAAAATAGGATAATTCTTCGAGAAAGTCGTTGCATATCCCAAGATGAACAATTAAAATAAAGAAAGCATACTCAAAGAATATTGGAGGACAAAATGATCAATCAACCAAATTCAGTTGATCAACCAATCCTGACGAACCAAGAAAAAATGGTCAAAGGCTCAGCTTGGATGACAGCTAGTAATATTATCTCCCGCATGTTAGGGGCGATTTACATCATCCCCTGGTACGCTTGGATGGGCGAGCACGGAAACGAAGCGAACAGTTTGTTTTCAATGGGGTATACGATTTATGCCTTATTCCTAATGATCTCTACCGCCGGAATTCCAGGTGCGATTGCCAAGCAGACCTCGCATTATAATTCATTGAACGAATATAAAATTAGTCGACAGCTTTTTTATCGTGCCTTACAACTAATGGGTGGCTTAGGTGTGGTTTTTGCTATTGTGATGTATTTGGCATCTCCGGCATTAGCAGCTTTGTCTGGCGGAGGTCCTGAATTAGTTCCAACGATGCGTTCATTAAGTTTAGCCGTTTTAGTTTTCCCAAGCATGAGTGTCATTCGCGGTTATTTCCAAGGAAATCAAGAAATGATGCCCTTTGCTTTATCACAAATTGTTGAACAAGTAGCACGAGTTTTTTACATGTTATTAACTGCTTTTATTATCATGAAAGTCTTTGAAGGTAATTACGTTACAGCGGTGACCCAAGCCACTTTTGCGGCATTTATTGGGATGCTCGCAAGTTTTGCGGTTTTAGGTTATTACATGTACAAACAAAAACCATTATTTGATTATTTAGAAGAACACAGCGCCAATGAACATGAAATTGCTCCAAAAGAGTTATTGATTGAAACTTTTAAAGAGGCGATTCCTTTTATCGTAGTTGGCTCAGGGGTGACGGTCTTTAAACTTGTCGATCAGTTTACTTTCTCAAACTTTATGCGTTTGTTTACGGATTATTCAGATACCCAATTACGAGAGCTTTTCGGTATTTTTAATGCCAATCCGGACAAATTAACCATGATTGTCGTGGCTTTAGCAACTTCGATTTCGGCTACTGGATTACCGTTGATTACAGAAGCGGTCACCTTAAAAAATCACCGTGAGTTAGCGCGTTTGATTAGTAATAATTTACAACTTTTTGTGTTTGTAATGTTGCCAGCAACGTTTGGTATGATTGTTTTAGCGCAACCACTATACACTGTTTTTTACATGCCAGATGCTTTAGGCACTTCTTTATTAGTGCAAGCTTGTTACGCTAGTTTATTCTTGGGCTTGTATATGTTAGTGTCAAATATGTTGATGGGGATGTATGAAAATCGTGACGCAATGCGTTATTTAGGAATTGGTTTAGCAGTGAAATTAATCGTGCAATTCCCCGCAATCCGTTTATTTGAAGTTTACGGTCCGTTATTAGCAACGATGATTGGCTTTACGGTTTCTTGCGTATTGATTCTAAGAAGAATTCGTCAAGTGACACGTTTTAATTACAAATTAACCTTACGGCGAACATTGTTAATGTTCTGTATTACAGTCATCATGATGATTATCGCTTTGATTTTCCGTCAGTTCTTGTATCTATTTTTAGATCCAACTAGACGTTTCCAAGCCTTCATTATCGTTGTAATTGTGGCTGCTGCAGGAGGCGCTTTTTATGGCTATTCGGTCTTGAAGATTCGCTTAGCTGATCGTTTATTAGGGAAAAATGCCGCAAAATTACGTGCAAAATTCAATATTAAATAATAGCTGATTGAACTCCTTTCAGCAGATTCTCTTAAGAGACAAGGCTTGAGACATCGATCGATTCGATTTATGTCCCAAGCTATTTTTTTAAAGGAAAGAGGAATGACGATGCGTTTAGATAAATTTTTAGCCGATGTTGGTATCGGTAGTCGTAAAGAAATCAAACAATTGTTAAAGAAAAAAGTCGTTACGGTGAATGGTGACGTCGTAAAAGAAGCCAAAACACAAGTAAATGAAGAAACAGATCAAATTGCCTTGATGGGAGAAATTCTTACGTATCAGAAATTCTTTTATTACATGTTGCATAAACCACAAGGTGTCATTTCTGCGACGGAAGATCAGCGAGATGAAACGGTAATTGACTTGTTAACTGATCAGGATTATCGTGCCGACTTGTTCCCAGTTGGTCGATTGGATAAAGATACTGAAGGCTTGCTTCTATTAACAAATGATGGCCAGTTAGCGCATCAATTATTATCACCCAAAAAGCATGTGGATAAAGAATATTTAGCTGAAGTTGAGGGACTTGTGACAGCGGAAGATTGTCAACTGTTTGCGCAAGGATTTGCCTTGAAAGATGGAGAAATGGTTAAACCAAGTCGTTTAGTCATTGAGACGATCAATGAGGAAGAAGGGACTTCCGTAGTCCGTTTAGTGATTCAAGAGGGGAAATTCCATCAAGTCAAACGGATGTTAGCCACTGTAGGCAAACCTGTGACGTATTTAAAACGACTACGAATGGGCGAACTATGGTTGGATGAAACGTTAGAACTAGGGGGATATCGGCCCTTAACAGAAGCCGAATTGCAACAACTACAACCTAAACAATCATACCTCAATTAAAATAAACAAAAACCCAGCCCTTTCTGCGGAAAAGATAAAAATTTTCTCGAAAAATAGTGTCGGGTTTCTTTCTTTTTCTGCATAAAATGGTATGATTGACTATGTAGAACTTTATGAATAGGAGTGACAACAAATGACAATTGATTGGACAAAAGAAGTCGAAGCACGTAAAGACGACTTATTAGAAGATTTACAAAACTTATTACGGATCAACAGTGAACGTGATGATGCACAAGCAACACCTGAAGCGCCCTTTGGACCTGGGCCAGTTGCTGGCTTAAAACACATGTTAGCGTATGGTGAACGTGATGGCTTTACGGTGAAAAATGTCGACAATTACGCTGGACACATTGAATATGGTGAAGGCGACGAAACGTTAGGGATTTTTGGTCATATGGACGTTGTTCCTGCTGGTGATGGTTGGGAAACAGATCCTTATGAACCAGTCATTAAAGATGGCAAAATTTATGCACGTGGTGCAAGCGATGATAAAGGCCCAAGTATGGCTGCTTATTACGCAATGAAAATTATCAAAGAATTAGGCTTACCCGTGTCTAAAAAAATCCGTTTCGTAGTAGGAAGTGACGAAGAAAGCGGCTGGGGCGATATGGATTACTATTTCCAACATGAAGAAGCGCCAGACTTTGGTTTCTCACCAGATGCTGAGTTCCCAATTATCAATGGGGAAAAAGGAAATGTGACTATTCGTTTAACTTTCCGAGGCGGTAACGGTGCTGATTATAAATTAGAAAGCTTCAAATCTGGTTTACGTGAAAACATGGTTCCGGGAACAGCAGATGCTGTTGTAACGGCTGCTTCAGCAGACGAAGCGGCTTCACTAGCTGCTAGCTTTGAAACATTCATCAAACAAGAAGCAAAAATTTCAGGTAACGCAGAACTTTCAGATAAAACAGTGACTTTCCATGTAGTTGGTAAAGGTGCTCACGGTGCTAGCCCACAATCTGGAATTAACGCAGCGACTTTCTTGGCAACTTTCTTAAATGATTACAGCTTTGCAGAAGGCGCATACAGCTTTATTAATACCATTGCTGAATTTATCCATGAAGATTTTTATGGCGAAAAATTAGGTGTGGCTTTTGAAGACGAAAAAATGGGTAAATTGACAATGAACGCTGGGATTGTTAACTTTGATCCAGAAAATCCTGAAAATAGCTTAGTAACATTAAACTTCCGCTATCCAAAAGGAACTTCAGCAGAAGAATTACAAGCAAAAGTTCAAGCAACAGTCGGTGAAACGGTCACTGCAACACAAGGAGATCGCAACCAAGAACCGCATTATGTACCAGTTGATGATCCATTGGTGGCAACGTTACTACAAGTTTACGAAGACCATACAGGCGAAAAAGGCCAAGAACAAATCATTGGTGGCGGTACTTATGGCCGCTTATTAAAACGTGGTGTTGCCTATGGCGCAATGTTCCCTGGCTACACAGACACAATGCACCAAGCCAACGAATTTATGGAATTAGATGACTTATTCCGAGCAGCTGCTATTTATGCAGATGCGATTTATCGTTTAGCGAAGTAAAGTAAAAAAGCTGTTTTCGATTTTCGAAAACAGCTTTTTTTGCAATTTTTGCCTTTTAAAAACCCAAAATCAGAACCGTCAATTTACTGAAAATTTCTTGCAAATCAAAGGATCCCACGATACGATAAATAGGAGAAAAGGCAATGAGTGAAACACTTATTGTTAACTATTTAATCAAAGGACGTGTGAAGATGAACGTAGAAGAATTAGTTCAAAAAGCAAAAGATTTAATTGGAGAAGGCAACGTGGAACATGCGCAACAATTCATTGAAGAACATAAAGATGAATTAGGCGAACACTATCATAAAATTACAGCGATGTTAGCTGATACAACGACCGATGGTTTGTTTGATAAAATTAAAGGATTGTTTCAATAGTCGTAATTAAAAAGGCAAAACACAGTTAACCACGCACTGTGTTTTGCCTTTTTTGCCATGTAAAGTTTGACAACATCAACAAATAGTAAAAGATATTACCATACAATAAATATAGATTCGTTATTTTAAGGAAAGTAAAGAAATTAAGGTAAGAGATTCTTAAATAGATAATGTTATTTTTGTTATGTATATAATTCTATTAGTTTACAAAAACTATAAATACCCCTTTTTTTAAGAAAATAAGAATGGTAAACTTTAAGTAGCGGTATTCAGTTTGATTAATTTGAAAGCGATTACTTTCTGGTTGTAAACAAAAAAAGCGCCGAAACAGCGCCACTTTACAGTTGATTACGGTTAAAACCTTATTTTAACTTGCTATGTTGTTTAGAATAGTCCCAAAAGAACTTAACTAAATTATAGCATAGAATAAAAATCATTCAAGTAGTAATTTAAAAAAAGGAGTGGAAATAAAATGAAGAAAGACTACGTTATTGGGCTGGATATAGGGACTAATTCTGTCGGCTGGGCAGTTATGACAGAAGACTATCAGTTGGTGAAGAAAAAAATGCCTATTTATGGAAACACTGAAAAAAAGAAAATCAAGAAAAATTTTTGGGGTGTGCGTTTATTTGAAGAAGGGCATACAGCCGAAGATCGCCGATTAAAAAGAACAGCACGACGAAGAATTAGTCGTCGACGGAATCGTTTACGCTACTTACAAGCTTTTTTTGAAGAAGCGATGACAGCTTTGGATGAAAACTTTTTTGCTCGTTTACAAGAGAGTTTTTTAGTGCCTGAAGATAAGAAGTGGCACAGACATCCGATTTTTGCTAAGTTGGAAGATGAAGTAGCTTACCATGAAACGTATCCGACAATCTACCATTTACGCAAAAAATTAGCAGATTCATCTGAGCAAGCAGATTTACGACTAATTTATTTGGCGTTGGCACATATTGTCAAATATCGTGGACATTTTTTAATTGAAGGAAAATTAAGTACAGAAAATATTTCTGTTAAAGAACAATTTCAACAATTTATGATCATTTATAACCAAACCTTTGTGAATGGAGAGAGTCGCTTAGTTAGTGCGCCATTACCTGAATCTGTCTTGATTGAGGAAGAGTTGACTGAAAAAGCTTCTCGTACTAAAAAATCTGAAAAAGTCTTACAACAATTTCCTCAAGAAAAAGCTAATGGCTTATTTGGTCAGTTCTTAAAGCTAATGGTAGGGAATAAAGCTGACTTTAAAAAAGTTTTTGGTTTGGAAGAAGAAGCCAAAATAACTTACGCTAGTGAAAGCTATGAAGAAGATTTAGAAGGCATTTTAGCAAAGGTTGGGGATGAATATAGTGACGTGTTTTTAGCTGCTAAAAATGTGTACGATGCAGTTGAATTATCAACGATTTTAGCAGATTCGGATAAAAAAAGTCACGCGAAATTATCTTCTAGCATGATTGTCCGTTTTACAGAACATCAAGAAGATTTAAAAAATTTCAAACGATTTATTCGTGAAAATTGTCCAGACGAATATGATAATCTCTTTAAAAATGAACAGAAAGACGGCTATGCAGGCTATATTACACACGCAGGTAAGGTTTCACAGCTTAAATTTTACCAGTATGTTAAGAAAATCATTCAAGATATTGCTGGAGCAGAATATTTTTTAGAAAAAATTGCTCAAGAAAACTTTTTAAGAAAGCAACGGACCTTTGATAATGGGGTGATTCCTCATCAAATTCATTTGGCTGAGTTACAAGCAATCATTCATCGTCAAGCGGCCTATTATCCATTTTTAAAAGAAAATCAAGAAAAAATTGAACAACTGGTTACATTTCGAATTCCTTATTATGTCGGACCATTATCAAAAGGAGATGCAAATACCTTCGCTTGGTTAAAACGTCAAAGTGAGGAACCAATTCGTCCTTGGAACCTTCAAGAAACCGTTGATTTGGACCAATCAGCGACAGCCTTTATTGAACGAATGACCAATTTTGATACGTATTTACCTTCTGAAAAAGTTTTACCGAAACATAGTTTGTTATATGAAAAGTTTATGGTATTTAATGAATTGACCAAGATTTCTTATACGGATGATCGAGGAATCAAAGCCAATTTTTCAGGTAAGGAAAAAGAAAAAATCTTTGATTATCTGTTTAAGACGCGTCGAAAAGTTAAGAAAAAGGATATCATTCAATTCTATCGAAACGAATATAATACGGAGATTGTCACGCTTAGTGGACTTGAAGAAGACCAATTTAATGCTAGTTTTAGCACGTATCAGGATTTACTGAAATGTGGTTTGACAAGAGCAGAATTAGACCACCCAGATAATGCCGAAAAATTGGAAGATATCATAAAAATTTTAACTATTTTTGAAGATCGGCAACGAATTCGGACGCAACTTTCCACATTCAAAGGGCAGTTCTCAGCAGAAGTACTAAAAAAATTAGAACGCAAGCACTACACTGGCTGGGGAAGATTGTCGAAAAAATTAATCAATGGTATCTACGATAAAGAATCGGGTAAAACAATTTTGGACTATTTAATTAAAGATGATGGGGTCTCAAAACACTATAATCGCAATTTTATGCAACTGATTAATGATTCACAATTATCTTTTAAAAATGCTATTCAAAAAGCACAGTCCAGTGAACATGAAGAAACATTAAGTGAAACTGTCAATGAATTAGCTGGTAGCCCAGCAATAAAAAAAGGAATTTATCAAAGTTTAAAAATTGTCGATGAACTAGTCGCGATTATGGGTTATGCGCCTAAGCGGATTGTTGTCGAAATGGCACGTGAAAATCAAACGACTAGCACTGGCAAGAGAAGATCCATCCAACGCTTGAAAATAGTTGAAAAAGCAATGGCCGAAATCGGCAGCAATTTATTAAAAGAACAACCAACGACTAATGAACAGTTACGAGATACCCGTCTTTTCCTTTACTATATGCAAAATGGTAAAGATATGTACACGGGAGATGAATTATCGCTTCATCGTTTATCTCACTATGATATTGATCATATTATCCCACAAAGTTTTATGAAAGACGATTCATTGGATAACCTAGTTTTAGTGGGCTCTACTGAAAATCGAGGGAAATCCGATGATGTACCTAGCAAGGAAGTTGTTAAGGATATGAAAGCTTATTGGGAGAAATTATATGCTGCTGGCTTAATTAGTCAACGGAAATTCCAACGTCTGACCAAGGGGGAGCAAGGTGGCTTGACTCTCGAAGACAAAGCGCATTTTATCCAACGACAATTAGTAGAAACTCGTCAAATTACCAAAAATGTTGCAGGGATCTTAGATCAACGCTACAATGCCAAGTCAAAAGAGAAAAAAGTCCAAATCATCACCTTGAAAGCTAGTTTAACGAGCCAATTTCGTTCGATTTTTGGCTTGTATAAAGTTCGTGAAGTGAATGATTATCACCATGGACAAGATGCTTATTTAAACTGTGTGGTCGCAACCACGTTATTAAAAGTTTATCCTAATTTAGCACCAGAATTTGTTTACGGAGAATATCCTAAGTTCCAGACCTTTAAAGAAAATAAAGCCACGGCGAAGGCTATAATTTATACAAATTTGCTGCGCTTTTTCACGGAAGATGAACCACGGTTCACGAAGGATGGCGAAATTCTTTGGAGTAACAGTTATTTAAAAACTATCAAAAAAGAATTAAATTACCATCAAATGAATATTGTCAAAAAAGTAGAAGTGCAAAAAGGCGGTTTTTCAAAAGAGTCGATTAAACCCAAAGGACCATCGAATAAATTGATTCCTGTCAAAAATGGTTTGGATCCCCAAAAATATGGCGGTTTTGATAGTCCTATAGTTGCTTATACAGTGCTATTCACGCATGAAAAAGGTAAAAAACCTCTTATTAAACAGGAGATACTGGGCATTACGATTATGGAAAAAACAAGGTTTGAACAAAATCCTATTCTTTTTTTAGAGGAGAAAGGCTTCCTACGGCCTCGTGTATTAATGAAATTGCCTAAGTATACACTGTATCAATTTCCAGAGGGACGCCGGCGCTTATTAGCCAGCGCTAAAGAAGCACAAAAAGGGAACCAGATGGTTTTACCTGAACATTTACTTACATTACTGTACCATGCGAAACAATGTTTGTTACCAAATCAATCAGAAAGTTTGGCTTATGTAGAACAACATCAACCAGAATTTCAAGAGATTTTAGAGAGAGTGGTTGACTTTGCTGAAGTGCATACATTAGCCAAGTCAAAAGTCCAGCAAATTGTGAAACTTTTTGAAGCAAATCAAACAGCAGATGTGAAAGAGATTGCGGCATCCTTTATCCAACTTATGCAGTTTAATGCGATGGGCGCACCAAGTACGTTTAAATTTTTCCAAAAAGACATTGAGCGAGCACGCTACACGTCAATCAAAGAAATTTTTGATGCCACTATCATTTACCAATCGACTACGGGCCTGTATGAAACACGCAGAAAGGTTGTCGACTAGATGGGCTGGCGAACGGTAGTGGTTAACAAGCATTCAAAATTATCCTATAAAAACAATCATCTTGTTTTTAAAGCAATTGATCACCAAGAATTAATTCATTTGTCTGAGATTGATGTTTTGTTGTTGGAAACAACGGACATTTCGTTAACCACGATGCTATTAAAACGATTAATTGATGAAAAAATATTAGTGTTATTTTGCGATGATAAGCGTTTGCCAATTGGTAAAATTTTGCCCTTTTATGGACGGCATGATAGTAGCTTGCAATTGACACGCCAGTTGGCTTGGACGGAAGAACGAAAAGGTCAAGTTTGGACAGCGATCATTGCACAAAAAATCACCAATCAGAGTTTACACTTAGCGCAACGAGACTATGGTCAAAAGGCTGCTGCTTTGTTAGCTATGCGCGCTGAATTACGTCTGTTTGATCCAGCCAATCGAGAAGGTCATGCAGCTCGAAGTTATTTTAATACTCTCTTCGGCAATGATTTTACACGTGAACAAGAAAATGACATTAATGCTGGTTTAAATTATGGTTATACGTTGTTATTAAGTATTTTTGCTCGAGAGTTAGTCCAGACAGGTTGTTTTACACAACTAGGACTAAAACATGCCAACCAATTTAATGACTTTAACTTAGCAAGTGATCTTATGGAGCCTTTTCGTCCATTGGTAGATCAAATCATTTATGAGAATAGAAAAGAAGCATTTCCGATAATGAAACGTAAGTTATTTGCTTTGTTTATGAATACGTATATGTACAAGAAAAAACAAATGTTTTTAACCAATATTGCTACCGATTATACAAAACATGTAGTAAAAGTTCTGAATCAAGAGGAGGAAGGAGTTCCAGAGTTTGGGATATGAGTTATCGATATATGCGTCTATTATTAATGTTTGATATGCCGACGGACACAGCCAGTGACCGCAAAGCGTATCGGAAGTTCCGGAAATTTTTGATTAATGAAGGATTTATTATGCATCAATTTTCGGTTTACAGCAAAATTTTGTTGAATGATACTGCTAATAAAGCAATGTTGGCTCGCTTAAAGCAGAATAATCCGCAAAGAGGACTAATTACACTATTAAATGTAACAGAAAAACAATTTTCTCGAATGATTTATTTGCATGGAGAACAAGACAATCGAGTTGCTAATTCAGATGAACGGATTGTCTTTTTAGGAGAAGAATAGATGAGAGTTAATTTTTCTTTATTGGAAGAACCCATTGAAATTGAAAAAGCCACCTTTTTAACGATTAAAGACGTTCAAACCTTTGCCCATCTAGTGAAGTTAATTTATCAATATGATGGGGAAAATGATTTAAAACTATTTGATGCGCAACAAAAAGGGCTGAAACCAACGGAATTATTTGTTGTTACGGATATTTTAGGCTATGACGTTAATTCGGCTGCTACGCTGAAATTAATCTATGGGGATTTAGAAGCACAATTAAATGATAAACCAGAAGTCAAATCAATGATTGAGAAGTTAACTGGAACAATTAGTCAATTAATTGGCTATGAATTGTTGGAACATGAAATGGATTTGGAAGAAGATGGCATCACTGTGCAGGAACTTTTCAAAGCTCTTGGAATCAAAATCGAAACAACGAGTGATACGATTTTTGAAAAAGTTATGGAAATTACACAAGTACATCGTTATTTATCAAAGAAAAAATTATTGATTTTTATTAATGCGTGTACGTATTTGACAGAGGATGAAGTGCAACAAGTGGTAGAATATATCTCTTTAAATAATGTGGATGTCCTGTTTTTAGAACAAAGGGTGGTCCAGAACAGATTCCAATATATTTTGGACGAAAACTTTTATTTGAGTTATGAAAAAGCTTAAATTGTTATTGATTAGTGGTTCATTCTAAACTGAAATCTAGCTATGGATAAGTGATGCGAGTACGGAACTTTGGAGAAAAAATAATTCTCCGAGGTTTTAGAGTCATGTTGTTTAGAATGGTACCAAAACACTGCTCATTCGTTTTCTCCTCCTAACACGCTGTTTTAGAGTCATGTTGTTTAGAATGGTACCAAAACCAGCGCCGGAAAAGTAGCAAGCCCCACAGTGTTTTAGAGTCATGTTGTTTAGAATGGTACCAAAACACGTGCCTTCAAATCCAAAAAAGGTTTGTTGTTTTAGAGTCATGTTGTTTAGAATGGTACCAAAACTGTTTTAAATTCATACATAACGAAACATGTGTTTTAGAGTCATGTTGTTTAGAATGGTACCAAAACTTAGAAAAGACGTGACAGAGCAAACAGCGCGTTTTAGAGTCATGTTGTTTAGAATGGTACCAAAACAGGTACAATTTATGGATTGTCACATGTCATGTTTTAGAGTCATGTTGTTTAGAATGGTACCAAAACTGATGAAAACCGATGGTATTTACTTTCACAGTTTTAGAGTCATGTTGTTTAGAATGGTACCAAAACCTCGTTAGAATGCCCTTCACAGCTGTTAAAGTTTTAGAGTCATGTTGTTTAGAATGGTACCAAATCTCTAATGAGCATTCATTACATATGTAGAACGTTTTAGAGTCATGTTGTTTAGTTTTCGCAAATACGATATGATTGATGTAAAAATATCATTGATATGTATAAATATGGTTATTATATAAAAAATATAAGTAACGAATTAAAGCTTTGCTAGAGCAAGTGATGCGATTACGAAATTATTTAATTTTAGAGTCACGTTATTTATTACTCCCCGGTGGTTGCAGCAGCAACCGAAAAAATTGGCCATGATCGGCTGACCCCCACGTCGTACGGCCCGCCCGTTCCGCCAGCCATGCCCGAATACCGTTCCCGCACCTCCACCGCCGGCCGCAACATGGCCGGCGCCCGCGCGCTGTGGCGTGCCACCGGCATGAAGGACGGCGACTTCCACAAGCCGATCATCGCCATCGCCAACTCCTTCACCCAGTTCGTGCCCGGCCACGTGCACCTGAAGGACCTCGGCCAGCTGGTCGCGCGCGAGATCGAGCAGGTCGGCGGCGTCGCCAAGGAATTCAACACCATCGCCGTGGACGACGGCATCGCGATGGGCCACGACGGCATGCTGTATTCGCTGCCCAGCCGCGAGATCATCGCCGACGCCGTGGAGTACATGGTCAACGCGCACTGTGCCGACGCGCTGGTGTGCATCAGCAACTGCGACAAGATCACCCCCGGCATGCTGATGGCCGCGCTGCGCCTCAACATCCCGGTGGTGTTCGTTTCCGGCGGACCGATGGAAGCGGGCAAGACCAAGCTGTCCGAGCACAAGCTGGACCTGGTCGATGCGATGGTGGTGGCTGCCGATGACAGCGCTTCCGACGAGAAGGTGGCAGCGTTCGAACGCAGCGCCTGCCCCACCTGCGGCTCCTGCTCGGGCATGTTCACCGCCAACTCGATGAACTGCCTGACCGAAGCACTGGGCCTGTCGCTGCCGGGCAACGGCACCACGCTGGCCACCCATGCCGACCGTGAGGCGCTGTTCCGCCGTGCCGGCCGCCTGATCGTCGAACTCTGCCATCGCTGGTATGGCGGCGAGGACCCGAGCGCGCTGCCGCGCGGCATCGCCACCCAGGCGGCGTTTGCCAATGCGATGACCCTGGACATCGCCATGGGCGGCTCCACCAACACCATCCTGCACCTGCTGGCCGCAGCGCAGGAAGCGGAGGTCGACTTCGACCTGACCCACATCGACGCGCTGTCGCGGCGCGTGCCGCAGCTGTGCAAGGTGGCGCCGAACACACCGAAGTACCACATCGAGGACGTGCACCGCGCCGGCGGTGTGTTCGGCATCCTCGGTGAACTGGACCGCGCCGGCCTGCTCGAAACCACGGTGCCGACCGTGCACAGCGCCAGCCTGGCCGAAGCACTGGAACGCTGGGACGTGGTGCGCAGTGACAACGACACCCTGCACACCTTCTTCAAGGCCGGCCCGGCCGGCATTCCCACCCAGGAGGCCTTCAGCCAGGCCACGCGCTGGCCGACGCTGGACGTAGACCGCGCCGAGGGCTGCATCCGCTCGCTGCAGCATGCGTATTCGCTGGAAGGCGGGCTGGCCGTGCTGCGCGGCAACCTGGCCGTGGATGGCTGCGTGGTGAAGACCGCCGGCGTGGACGAGTCGATCCATGTGTTCGAAGGCCCCGCGCGCGTCTATGAAAGCCAGGACGCCGCCGTCGCCGGCATCCTCGCCGACGAAGTGCAGCCGGGCGAGGTGGTGGTGATCCGCTACGAAGGCCCGAAGGGCGGCCCCGGCATGCAGGAAATGCTGTACCCGACCAGCTATCTGAAGTCGAAGGGGCTGGGCAAGCAGTGCGCACTGCTCACCGATGGCCGCTTCTCCGGCGGCACCTCGGGCCTGTCGATCGGCCATGTCTCGCCGGAAGCCGCCAGCGGGGGTGTCATCGGCCTGGTGGAAGATGGCGACCGCATCCGCATCGACATCCCTGCCCGCCGTATCGACCTGCTGCTGGACGAGGCCGTGCTGGCCCAGCGCCGCAGCGACGCCGATGCGCGTGGTTGGAAGCCGCGCGCACCGCGCCCACGCAAGGTCACCAGCGCGCTGAAGGCTTATGCACTGCTCGCCACCAGCGCCGACAAGGGTGCCGTACGCAACACCGCACTTCTGGGCGATTGACCGCCATACGGTAATGCCGGCCGCTGGCCGGCATCTGGGAAAAGGGGACGGAGGGAATTAAGTCGTTTGTGCCATAAACGACTTAATTCCCTCC
>OJST01000011.1_pt1 | contig 68447 bp, 59 predicted proteins | sample 1599491 | NCBI WGS metagenome assembly OJST01 (sample SAMN04436635, study PRJEB24849) | human gut metagenome | biome: human gut; feature: NICU; material: stool | host: Homo sapiens | place: USA: Saint Louis, MO | collected 2010-02-10
CGGCGCGCTCTGACGTCGCCACGCTGCAGGCCCAGATCGAGCAGGCGCTGACCCAGGTGGAGACGGCGCGGATCAACCTGGGCTACACCCGCATCGTCTCACCTTCCGACGGCTACATCGTGGCCATCGTCACCAAGGCCGGGCAGACGCTGAACTCGATGCAGACCACGCCGACCATCGTAATGCTGGCACAGATGGACACGATGACGGTTCGCACCGAGATCGCGGAGGCCGACGTGGAGCTGATCGCGCCTGGCCAACCCCTGTGGTTCTCCACGCTGGGGCCGGGCGGACGCCGCTACGAATCGCACCTGCAGCAGCTTGAACCTGCGCCATCGTCGATTGCCGACGTGGCCACCGGCAACACCGGTGGATCGGCGCAGACGCCGAAGGCGGTGTACTACGCCGGGCTGTTTGACGTACCCAATCCAGGCCTGAAACTGAAGCCGTCGATGACGGTGAAGGTGACGATCCAGCTGGCGCGCGCCGCCAATGCGCTGCAGGTGCCGTTGACGGCAGTTTCCGAGAGCGACGACAAGGCGGGCAACCGCGCGACCGTACAGGTGGTCGATGCCAAGGGCCGTGTCCACGAGCGCGCGGTGACGACCGGCCTGCGCACCGCTACTGCGGTGCAGATCCTGTCCGGCCTCAAGGCGGGCGAGAACGTGGTGGTCGGGCAGGCGCCCAGCGGCGCGGAAGCCGAGCCCACCAGCCTGCTGGGGATGTGAGCATGGCTGACGCGCTGCTGGAACTGCATGGCGTATCGCGCGCCTACCGCTCGGCCGCTGGCGAGGTGGTGGTGTTGAAGGACGTGTCGCTGCGCATCGCGGCGGGCGAGTTCATCGCCATCATCGGCCCGTCCGGTTCGGGAAAATCCACGCTGATGAACATCCTGGGCTGCCTCGACCGGCCAACCGAAGGCAGCTACCGCGTGCACGGCGCCGCAACCGAGCAGATGTCGCCCGATGAACTGGCGCACCTGCGTCGCGAGCATTTCGGTTTCATCTTCCAGCGCTACAACCTGATGGAGAACCTGAGCGCTACCGAGAACGTGGCCCTGCCCGCCGTCTATGCCGGGGTGGAGGCCGATGCGCGCACCACGCGTGCCCGCCTGCTGCTGGAAACGCTTGGCTTGGGCGAGCGGACCGCGAACCGGCCCAGCCAGCTGTCCGGCGGCCAGCAGCAGCGCGTTTCCATTGCGCGTTCGCTGATGAACGGCGGCGCCATCGTGCTGGCCGACGAGCCGACCGGTGCGCTGGATCATGCCAGCGGCAGTCAGGTGATGGCCGAACTCAAGCGCCTGCATGCGCAGGGCCATACCGTGATCCTGGTGACCCATGATGCGGCGATTGCCGCGCACGCTTCACGCGTGATCGAGATCGCAGACGGCCGGGTCGTATCCGACCGTGGTACGGGTGATCCCGCGGTTGCACGCAAAGCCGTCGGGCCCGAGCGCAGCACGGAACCGGGCGCCGAGCGCCGCGCGCGCCTGGATGCGACCAGGGAAGCTGCACGGATGGCGGTACGTTCGATGCTGGCCCATCGCCTGCGCACCTTGCTGACCATGCTGGGCATCATCATCGGCGTGGCTGCGGTGGTGACCGTGGTTGCGTTGGGCAAGGGCGCACAGGCGCAGGTCGAGTCACAGATCAACGAACTGGGTGCCAGTACGCTGGAGATCTTCCCGGGTGCGGATTTCGGCGACCCGCGCTCGGCCGAGATTGAAACGCTGGTCGTGGACGATGCCGATCACCTGGCCGCATTGAGCTACGTAGACAGCGTAAGCCCCAACCTGAGCAGCTCGGTGGCCGCTCTGCAGGGCAACCGGCGCGCCAACACACAGGTGCTTGGCGTGGGCGCTGATCTACCCCGCGTGCGCGGGCTGCGCCTGAAGGCGGGGCGGTTCTTCACCGATGCCGAGGTGGAGGGGCATCGCGCGGTGGCCGTGCTCGACCAGAAGGCGGCCAAGGCATTGTTCAACGGCAATCCGATCGGCGGCACGGTGCTGCTGGGCGGCATGCCGGTGGACGTGATCGGGGTGGTGGGTGCCAGTGCATTCGCAGGCGGCGCGACGCCCACGGTCTACGTGCCTTACACCTCGGCGGCCTCGCGCCTGCTTGGCAGCCAGCGGCTGGAGAGCATCACCGTACGCGTGCGCGATGACGTACCAACCCGTGCAGCTGAAGCCTCGCTGGGCGCAGAGCTGCAGCGGCTGCATGGGCGCCGCGATTTCTTCATCTACAACTCGGACCAGATCCGCAAGGCGGTGATGAAGTCCAGCCAGACCATGGCGGCGCTGGTCTCGGCGATTGCGGCGGTGGCGCTGGTGGTCGGTGGCGTGGGCGTGATGAACATCATGCTGGTGTCGGTGAAGGAGCGCGTGCGCGAGATCGGTGTGCGGTTGGCGGTGGGGGCTCGGCAGGGCGACATCCTGCGCCAGTTCCTGATCGAGGCCGTATTGATCTGCCTGTTCGGCGGCGTGCTGGGCGTGTTGTCCGCGTTGGGTGTGGGAGCCTTGTCCAGTCTGCTGTCACTGGGCGTGCCGTTCCTGTTCACGCCTGGGCCGGTGCTCGCCGCGCTGGCATGTTCGTCTGCAATCGGGCTGGGTTTCGGCTACTTCCCGGCCCGCAATGCCGCACAGCTGGACCCGATCCAGGCACTGGCGGCGGAGTAGCGTCGTCCGCGGTGGCACCGTAGAGCCGGGCCCGCGCTCGGCTGCTCTCCATTCAGACCGCGATGCGCCCTGCGCCGCGCGCAGCAAGCCGAGCATGGGCTCGGCGCTACAGCGACTCAGCGCGCCTTGCCTTTGATCGCCACGCTTGCTGGCAGCTGCGCATAGCCGCTGTCGCCCCAGTGCCGGGTGATGCGCTGGAAGAACAACGAGTTGGGCACGCGCAGCAGGCAACCGCGCGCGCCTTCGCCACGATCACTCAGCGTGGTGTAGATCAGGTTGATGTCCACCACCTGACCACACAGGCCCGGTTTGTCCACGCTTTCCAGCACTTCGATGGTGTCATTGATGCGGAACGGGCGCGTGGCGACGATCAGGAACGAACAGAACAGGTTGGACAACACGCTCCACGCGGCGAAGAACGCCACCGCACCGACCGCCATGAACCCGGTCAGCGCGGTCCACAGCACCGAGCGCGAAACGCCCAGCCGCTCCAGTATCAGCAGCGCAGCCGCCAGATACAGCAGCAAGGCACCGCCACGGCGCAGGCCCACATGAAGCTCTGGAGCCAGCCTGCCGCGCTGCCGGGCCTGCACCAGCAGCCACGCCAGCGCACGCACCATCACCCATGCGACGCCGAGGATGGCCAGCACCTCGGCCACCGGCACAACCACGGTCAGCCAGTCCTCGATCCATGCAGGCAATCCGGTCATGGAGGCTACAGCGTCGCCGCGCCGCCAGAAATGGTCAGCAGTGCACCAGAGGTATAACTGGCGCTGTCCGAAGCCAGCATCACATAGGCCGATGCAAGTTCGGCTGGCTGCCCGGGGCGGCCAAACGGCGTCTGCGAGCCGAACTGCTCGACCTCCTCGGCGGCCATGCCTGCCGGAATGAACGGCGTCCAGATCGGTCCGGGCAGCACCGCATTGACGCGGATCTGGTGCTCGGCCAGCAGGCCCGCCAACCCCAGCGTCAGGTTGGCCACCGCGCCCTTGGTCGCGGAGTACGGAAGGATGTTCGGGGTCGGCCGCTCGGAATTGACCGATGCGGTGTTGATGATCGCGCCGCCACCGCGCAGGTGCGGGACGCACAACCGGGTCAGATTGAACACGGCATGGACATTGGTATCGAACGTCCGCTTCCAGTCATCCAGGGTGATGTCGTCGAAGTGCTCGTAGTAGCGCTGGTAGGCCGCGTTGTTGACCAGGATGTCGAGGCCGTCCAGTTCGCTGGCCACGCGGTCCACGAGCGAGCGCGCCTGTGCCGGGTCGCTGATGTCACACGGCACCAGCACGGCCTTGCGCCCGGCCTGTTCGATCTGCTGCTGCACATGGCGGGCATCGTCCTGCTCACCATCGAGGAACGCGATGGCAACGTCGGCGCTTTCGCGCGCAAAGGCGATGGCCACGGCTGCGCCGATGCCGCTGTCACCGCCGGTGATCAGTGCCTTCTTGCCCTGCAGCAAGCCATGGCCGCGATAGCTGCTCTCACCGTGGTCCGGCCGCGGCTGCATCTGCGCGGTCTTGCCGGGGAAGGATTGCTGCTGGGCGGGGAAGGGCGGGCGTGGGTAGTCGGGCAGGGCCATCGTCACTCTCCGGAAGGAAACCGGCGCCAGTCTCCCTCCATGCGGGTAAACGGCCGGAGGGCGCGGTGTCGTTGCAGCGTGGACGCCTGCGCGGAGGACTTCACAACGGATGGGCGATCGTGGTCATGATGCTGTTGGCCGGTTGCCGTGAATCCAGCCGCGTGTGCTGCACGATGATCGGCTGGTCGGATTCAACGAGGGTGGCAAAGCCGGTGCCGCGCGGCACCGGCGCCGGATCCTGCAGGTCGTTGAAGCGCAGGTGACAGGTGCGTCGTGCCGGCACGGTGACCCGGTAGGGGCCCACCGGATCACGGTCTTCGAAGTAGAGGGTGAGCGTGACATGCGCGGGCTCGTCGCCGGCATTGAGTACGCAGCAGGTTTCGTGACTCTGCATCTCCGGTGACGGGCCGTTGCTCCAGGCTGGAATGTAGCCCTCGGCGATAGCCCAGCGTCGATGCCCGATGCAGGAAGCGTTCGTTTCCATGACGCGGTTTTAGCTGGAGGGGTGTTGCCATCGTGTCCAGTCCCCGCACGGAATCCGTGATGACCATCGGCTACCACGCATCGCATGAGCAGTTCCCGCCCGCCACCTTGCTGGGCCTGGCGCTGCGCGCCGAACAGGCGGGATTCGAGGCCGTGATGTGCTCGGACCATTTCCATCCATGGACGACTGCGCAAGGGCAGTCCGGCCACAGCTGGGTGTGGGCCGGCGCGCTGGCGGTGCAGAGCGCGTTGACCCTGGGCATGGTGACCTGCCCGATGCTGCGCCAGCACCCGGCATTGGTGGCACAGGCAGCGGCGACGCTGGAGCAGTTGGCGCCGGGCCGGATCTGGCTGGCGCTGGGTACCGGCGAGGCACTGAACGAGCGCATCACCGGCCAGCCGTGGCCAGCCAAGCGCGAGCGGCAGAAGGCACTGCGCGATGCGGCCGAGGTGATGCGGCGGCTGTGGGGTGGCGAGCAGGTAGACCATGACGGTGGCTTCCAGGTTCGCCAGGCACGCCTGTACAGCCGACCGGCGCTTCCCCTGCCGCTGCTGGGTGCAGCGGTCACGGAGGAGACTGCACGTTGGATGGGGGGCTGGGCCGATGGGCTGATCACCATCAGCCAACCGCTGGCGCGGTTACAGCGTGTGGTGGCAGCGTTCGAGGCAGGCGGTGGCAGGGGCAAGCCGATGTACCTGCAGGCCAAGCTCTCCTACGCGCGCGCCGAACAGGCTGCGCTGGAAGGTGCGATGGAGCAGTGGAGTGCCAACGTGCTGTCGCCGGAACTGGCCGAAGGCCTGGACCAGCCCGAACAGTTCGAAGCACAGGCCCGATCGGTCAGCGCCGAGGTGGTGCGCCAGCACGTGCATGTCTCGGCAGACCTGGGCCAGCATCGGGCCTGGCTGCAGGAGCTGCAGGGACTGGGGTTCGATCGCATCTACCTGCACAACGTGAACCGCGAGCAGGAACGCTTCATCGACGACTTCGCCGAACACGTGCTGCCCGCGCTGCGCACTCAGGCACGTTCGGGAGCCAGCCACGTATAGCCGTGGCCCTGCAGGTAACAGCGGCGACCCTGCAGTTTTGCGCCGTGGCCCACCAGCGTGTTCAGCGGGCCGCGCAGGGGCACGTCCACCTCGACCGGCTCGTCGCCGAAGTTGATCAGTGCCAGTGCCTGATGGGGTGCCTCACCGTAGCGGAGCATCAGCAGCGCAGGTGAGGGCGGGTCGAGCGTGTGAGGACCCTGCTGCAGCACGGGATGTGCATTGCGCTGCTGCAGCAGCTCGCGCACCCGCAGCAGCAGTGAACCTGGCGTCGCGCGTTGCGCCTCGACGTTCACCGTGCGGTAACCGTAGGGGCCGTCTGCCGGTGGCGCGCGCCAGGCATGCCGCGGTTCGTCGGTGAACCCAGCCCCTGGGCCGTTATGCCAGTGCATCGGCATGCGCACGGCATTGCGTTCGGGCAGTTCCAGGCAATCACCGAGGCCGATCTCTTCGCCATAGCGGATCACCGGCACCTGGCCCAGCGACAGCAGCGCCGCCCAGGCCATGGCCTGCCATGCGATGTCGCCCTCCAGCATCGGTGCCAGCCGGCGGCGGATGCCACGGCCATAGATGCGCATGCCACGCTCAGGGGCGAAGCGTTCCATCACCGCTTCGCGCTCATCCGGCTCCAACTGCTCAAGGTCCAGTTCATCATTGTTGCGCAGCCAGGCAATGCGTGTGTCCGGCGGCGCGTGCGGGCCGTACTCGGCCATGACCCGCGCCACTTCGCTGGCATCGCCACGTGCCAGTGCGAGGAAGAAATGATTGTTGAGGTGGAAATCCAGCAGGTGCGAAAGCCGCCGCCCGTGGCACAGGAAGTCACCGTAGTGGGACGCGCGGACATCCGCTTCGCCGATCAGTGGCAGCCCTGGTTGCTGCGCGTCTGCCGTGGCGCGCATCGCCTCCAGCAGCCACAGCCCGTCGTCGCGCGGGTCGGCGTGGCGGGCGCGCTCGACCATGTACGGAACGGCGTCCACGCGGAAGCCGGCCACGCCACGCTGCAGCCAGAACGTCATTACCCGCAGCAGTTCCTCGCGTACCGGGGCATGGGCCAGGTCGAGGTCTGGCTCGTGCCGGTAGAACATGTGCCGGTTGAACGCGCCGGCCGTGGCATCCCATGTCCAGACAGCGGCCTCGATCGGCGGGAACATCGGCTGCAGGCCGTCGTCAGGCATGTGGTCGCTCCACAGGTACCAGCGGCGCCAGGCCGGGTCGCCCTGCTGTGCGGCGACGAACCACGGGTGCGCGCTGGCGGTGTGCTGCATCACCAGTTCGACGATGATGCCGATGCCGCGCGCGTCGGCCGCATCGACCAGGCGCTGGAAGGCGGTCTCGTCGCCCAGGCGTGGATCGATGCGGTAGTGATCGGTGACATCGTAGCCGCCATCACGGCCGGCGTTGCAGTAGAACGGCAGCAGCCACACATGGCTGATGCCGAGCCACTGCAGGTAGTCCAGCTTTTCGGTGATGCCATCCAGGGTGCCCCAGCCGCGGCCTTGGCTGTCGCGGAACAGATACGGGTCGACCTGATAGATCGCGCGCAGCGGACGCACCGCCATGGGGCTTCTCCGGCACTGTTCACGGGTGACCAGCCTGCTGTGCGCCGTGGCAGCGGTTCGTGAACCGAATGGCACCGCATCATGACGTGGCATCCACGGCCCGTGCATGCCCGGGCGCGCAGAGTGAATGCTCGTCCCGCTGCGCCGAGGAACCTTTATCCATGCCCCGCCGCAAAACGCTTCGTATTGCGACGTTCAACGTCAACGGCATCGGCACGCGCCTGCCGCAGTTGCTGGACTGGCTGCACAGGGAATCGCCGGACGTGGTTGCCCTGCAGGAACTGAAGGCCACCGACGCCGCGTTTCCCGCTGCGGCATTGGAAGAGGCCGGCTACGGTGCGCTCTGGCAGGGTGAGGCGCGCTGGAACGGCGTGGCGCTGCTGGCTCGGGGAACCATGCCGGTCGAGAGCCGCCGCCGATTGCCGGGCGAACCCAAGGATACGCAGAGTCGCTACCTGGAGGCGGCGGTGCACGGCGTCATCGTGGGTGCCCTCTACCTGCCCAACGGCAACCCGCAGCCCGGGCCCAAGTTCGACTACAAGCTGCGCTGGATGGAACGCCTGATCCGGCATGCACACAGCCTGGTCGAGCTGCCGCACCCGGCGCTGCTGCTGGGTGATTTCAACGTGATTCCCACAGACGCCGATGTCTATGATCCCAAGGCCTGGCGGCGCGATGCGCTGTTCCAGCCCGAGGTTCGCGATGCCTTCGAACGGCTGCTCGCGCAGGGCTGGACCGATGCGCTGCGAAAGGTGCACGGCGACGCCACGATCTACACCTTCTGGGACTATTTCCGCCAGCACGCCGAGCGCGACCGTGGGCTGCGCATCGATCATCTGCTGTTGAATCCCATATTGGCGGAGCGACTGAAGGATGCGGGCGTCGACCGTTGGGTGCGGCTGCAGGAAAAGGCCAGCGACCACGCGCCGGCTTGGGTGGCGGTACGGGCGTGATCAACGCGCGGCAGGGTCTTCGCGTCGCTCCCGACGCACGCGCGCGCGGGTTCGGTACAGGCGGCTGTCCGCCTTCTGGATGGTGTCGGCCACGGGCTCACCGGCCGTGTTGATGGCCGCACCCATCGAGAACGCGCTGGGCGAAAGCGCGGCGTGGTCCTGGTACCAGTGCTCGAGTTCGCTCAGGCGGCCATTCGCTGGCGCGACCAGCACTACCATGAACTCGTCGCCACCCAGCCGTACCACGGTCTCGTCCTTGCCCAGCGGCGAGCGCAGGAAGGTGGCGAACTCGACCAGCACGGCATCGCCACGGCGGTGGCCCTGGGTGTCGTTGATGTGCTTGAAATGGTCCAGATCGAACATCACGCAGGCCCAGCGCTCGTCAATCAGTTCATCCAGCCGGTGCAGGTAACGCCGGTTGTAGCACTGCGTGAGCGGATCCTTGAAGGACATGTCGCGCAGCTGCTGCTCCTGCATCCTCAGCGCGGTGACGTCCTGTGCATGCCCCAGCACGTAGGGCGGGCTGGCTTCGTTGTCGAGCACGTTGTGGTACGCCCAGTAGTGGCGCGTACCATCGGCGGCAATCAGCTCGATCACGCCAGCGTCGGTGTGGTTTGCCTGGATCCGGGCGAGGTAGGCCCTGAAACCTTCGCGTTTTTCCGGCGGCATCAAGTCACACAGGCTGCGCCCGATCATCTGGCTTTCCTCGAAGCCCAGCGACTGCACCGCCGCCGGATTCACCGAGGTCAATGTGCCGTCCAGCGTGTGGGTGCAGATCAGGCCCAGGCTGTAGTGGAACAGCCGACGGTAGCGGGTTTCGCTCGCTTCCAACGCGTCCAGCGCGGCTCGTTCGTCCGTGATGTCCTGGATTGCCCCGACCAGGCGCGGATGGCCGTCGACCTGTTGCCGGCTGCCGACCACCCGGGTCCAGATCGCGCGCCCGTCGGCCGTGGTCATCGGCAGCTGTACTTCCCAAGATGTCCCCTCGTCGATGCAGCGCTGTACCGCCGCCTGGATGATATTGCGGCTGTCCTCGCGATAGAACGAGAGTGCGGTCTCCAACGTGGGCGTGAAGTTGCTGCGTACGCCATGCAACTGCTTGGTTTCCCGTGTCCAGCGCACCTCGTTGGTCAGCAGGTCCATCTCCCAGCCGCCCACCCGTGCGGCACGGTTGGTACGCTCCAGGAAGTCCTCACTGCGTTTCAGCTCGCGATGCAGCGCCTTGGCCTGGCCAACCTGCGCCATCAGGGTGCTGCGCTGTTCCAGCACCTGGGTGGTGACCCGAGCCAGATGCACCATCAGTTCGCGCTGGGAGGGTGACAGCACACCGGGCATCGGGTCGAGCAGGCACAGCGTGCCGATGCGTGCGCCGTGCGTCGATCCCAGGGGAATGCCGGCGTAGTGGCGGATGCGCGGCCCACCGGTGACCAGCGGATTGGTGGAAAAGCGTGGGTCCTGGCGCGCATCGGGTATCTCGAACAGCTCGTCCTGGCGTATGGCATGGGTGCAGAAGGAAATCTCGCGGGCGGTCTCGCTGACGCCCTCCAGGCCGATGTTGGCCTTGAACCATTGGCGGTCTTCGGCCACCACGGTGATCAGGCCCATGGTCAGTCCGGTCGCGGCGCGGGCCGCGGCGACGATGGCATCGAACACCGGCTCCGGTGGCGTATCCAACAGGTGCAGTCGTTCGATTTCGAGCAGTCGTTCGGCTTCGTCCATGGCGCTTTTCAGGGCTGGGTGGCGAGGGCGGTTGCGGCGGCTGGCTGGCGCTACGCTAGTGTGCGCGCCGTTATGTATCGCCACGGCGGGGTGATGCCGATGTGAGGTGGGCGCGCCGGCTCAGTGCTGTTGGAGCGATGCCTGCAAGGCGGTGGCCAGTGCAGCGTCTCCGGATACCAGGTCCTGCCAGCGCAGTGTGATGCCCTTGCGTCGCCCCTTCTCAACCAGCTTGAGGCCCTCAGGCGCCACGGTGAGAGTGTAGGGTTGGCCGTCGATGTGCAGTTCGCGGCGCAGTGGCTTGTCGAGCGGGGTCATCATCGTTTCCTCGCTGGGGCGGAAGCGCGACGTGGCTGGATCGATACGTGACGATGATCACGGATGTGCCAACGCCAGGGGAAATCAACAGCGCGGGTGATGCCGATGCGGGGCCCGACCACTGGATCCTCCGGCGGCGGCACGCCGTCGCTGGCGATGACAATGCCGTGGTTGCCGGTCACCAGATCAGCGCCGTCGAAGCTGCGGTCCAGCCCGAAGGCCTGCGAGAGCTTGCCGGGCCCGCTGGCCAGATCGTGGTCGCGGCGCGCGGCGGAACGCAGTTCGCGCATGCGCTCCAGGCCCACCAGCGGCTCGATGGCCCGCAGCAGCACCGCCACGCCTTCACCCACTTCGCCGCAGACAACGTTGCTGCCCCAGTGCATGCCGTAAGTGAAGTAGACATACAGGTGGCCGGCCTCGCCGAACATGCTGGCCGTGCGCGGCGTCTGCCCGCGATAGGAGTGCGCCGCCGGATCGACGCTGCCCGCGTACGCTTCGACTTCAACGATGCGACCCGTTCGGCCATCGTCACGGACCAGGAGTTTGTTGAGCAGCTCGGGCGCAACCTCGACGGGCGGGCGCCGGTAGAAGCTGCGGGGGAGGATCTGAAGAGAGGCGGGCAACCAATCCGGCACGGTAGAGGCAGGCTCGGGAAAACGGTGATGGCACTGTGGCACCAGACAGGTGAAACGGGCGCAGACGCAGTGTCATTCCTGCGCAGGCGGAACGGCCAGTGCCGCGCGGCGGGAGGCATAGACCTCGGGTGTCTGCGGCTTGATGAACAGTGCCACCAGTTCCGGATACTCGCGCTTCACGGCTGATTCGATGCGGGTGATGCACGCCTCGATCTGCGGTGTCTTCCGGTCATCTTCGAACTCGGCGCTGAGCATGGCCACGACCTGTTCGGGGCCCATCTGCATGGTGGTCACGCCATTTGCGCGGCGCAGGTCGGGATCGGTTTCCGCCACGGCCATGATCCGCTCGGCCACGGCCGGGTGGGCCGGCTCACCCACCAGCAGTCCCTTGGTTTCGCGTGCGAGAAGAAAGGCGGTGGCGGCAAGCACGCCGGCGATGCACAGCGACGCCACACCATCAAGCACCGGCATGTCCAGGGCCTGGGCGGCCACGAGCCCGATCAGTGCGAAACCCAGGCCGAGCAGGGCCGCGCTATCCTCCAGCAGCACGGTGAAGGTGGACGGATCCTTGCTGCGACGGAAGGCTTCGAAGTAGCCCAGTTTGCCCTTGGTACGCCGGAACTCCCGTAGCGCGACCCACCATGAAGCCCCCTCGAACAGGATGGAGATGCCCAGCACGCTGTAGCTCAACGCGTGGTTGGTGGCCGGCTCCGGCCGGCGGATGTGCTGGATGCCCTCGTAGGCCGACACACCGGCGCCGGCGGCGAACACCAGCAGGGCGACGATGAAGCTCCAGAAGTACAGCTCGCGGCCGTAGCCGAACGGATGCACGGGGTCTGGCGCCTTGCCGGCGCGGCGCAGGCCGTACAAGAGCAGGAGTTCATTCAACGTGTCGACCAGCGAATGCACGCCCTCGCTGAGCATGGCCGAGCTGCCGGAGATGCCGGCAGCAATGAACTTGGCGATGGCGATGGCCAGATTGCCCGCGAGGGCGGCGTAGATGACCAGACGGGAACCGGTGGGAGCGGACATTCGGGTGTGGATAGACACAGTCGGAGTGGCTCATCCTCCGCGCCTGGCCGTGCTCAGCACGTCGACGGCCCCCGCGTGGCGGGGCGAGAAGGGCTGCCCACCGTCGACGTTTCCCCGAGCAAGTGCATCCGACACCGTGGCTTCAGCCGCCATGCATTTTCTTGGGCAGTTTTTCCTTTGGCGCGATCTTGGGAGGGGACGTCGAAGAACGTGGCGCATACTCGGCCAAAGGTGTCGCCGAGGGAGGCGTTGCGTACCATGTCACCACATCGCTGGCCGGGATCGGAACAGAGCGAGATGGCTTCTTTGGCGTCCAACCGGACTCTGCAATGACCATGTGGCTACCAAGGCGATTGAGAACGAAGACGTCGTGAATCTCATAGAGTTCCTTCCCTGAGCCTTGCACCGTGCTGCATGAAGCAATGACCGAAGCGGCCTTGGCGATGCGGCAACCTTCACTTGATACAACGACATTCTGATGCGGGCGCAGGCCCAGTTGGAACGTCGCCGCAGCACGATCGAGTGCCTCGAACATAGTGCCTGCCATTGAGAGCAGATAGATGATTGTAATGGATGCGGCGATAAGCCTCTGCTGCATGGGCAGAGCGCGAAGAGACAGAAAGAGGAAGTGGAGCAAAGGGAGCGCGAGATAGATACACACCAGTTCGGCGGTTGTTAGATTCTCTGCGGCTGAATGCGTGCCGAAAACTACAAGGGTCAAGAAAGGAAAGAAGAAGAGGTAGAGCCCTGTCGAGAACGCAACCAGTCTCAATGACCATGCGATGCGGCTGACCGGCGTGGATGCATCGCGTTTTAGAAGGATAGGGGCGAACGAAAGCAGCGCGCCAAGAAGCAGGAGTAGCGGAAGTGCCCACAAATTTTGCTCGCCAGTTTCAGTGAACAACGCGGCCCAGAGGAAAATTAGAGCGATGACGCCGCCCACCAGTAGCAGCACCAAGCTGAGTCCAGTGGGTGCAACCCAAGGTCCATTGCTATTCCTGGGGCTGAGCTTGTCTGTGATGGCCCCGGCCGCATGCCACTCGCGCAACAAAGCGACGGGTAGCAACGCGTAAACAACGAGCAGAACTATCATCAATGCCGAGAATGCGACAATGGCAATTGCAACCAGCCCGAGGTCGGTCAGCGTCATTGCAGGCAGATAGCGAACACGCCAGAAGAACGCGACCATTACGAGGGTGCCGAGCAGCAGGAACAGCCACTTGTGCGTGTAGATTTCAACAAGCAACTTTGAAATCGCTGGCCAAAGTGGGCGGGGCGGTGGCGGGGTCGTGTAGGGGTAGGGCGGTGAGAAAGACAATCTGGTTCTTCCATGGGGGGAGTTCCAAGAAGAAGTATCGGCTGCAGTGCGCTTTGCTTGAATGTTCGATCTTCGCAGGCAGCCGCATCGTTCGCTGCGGCCAGAACCAAGCGCAGCTTGGATGTTGATTTGCACTGGCACTGATGTAACTGCGCCAATGCAAGCTACAGGCGTGGCAATGATGACTTCCTGGAACTGATGCGAGTCAGTCAGGGCAGTTCTGCCCTTGGAGTTGCGGCCAGCGGCCGGCACCACCGTTCAATCCGCCATCACGCGTCCAATTGCATCGGCCAGCAGGGCGCGTACCCGTTCCGGTGGCAGGTCGGGATCGCGCACGGCGCGCATGGCCAGGCCTTCTACCAGCAACCGCAGCAGCAGGGTGCGGCCGGCAATCTGCTCTTCGTCCAGAACCCGGCCAAGGCTCGCATCGCGCTGGCGCAGCCAGGCCTGGATGGCGGCGCTGGTCTGCTTGTCATGGGTACGCAGCACACCGGCCAGCTCCGGATCGCGATGGGCTTCGGCATTGATTTCCGCGTACAGCGCAACGCTTGCAATCGCATTGCCGTGAATAGGCAGCACTTCACCGCGCGCCCATTGCTGATAGCACGCGAGCAGGCCATCGACCAGGTCCGAGGCCGCCGGCATCTCGCTGATCGAGGCCTGGTCGTGACGCAGCTGGCGCTCGATCAGCGCCAGGATCAGGGCGCGCTTGTTGGCGAAATAGCGGTACATCAAGCCTTGGCTGATCTCGGCCTCGGCGGCGATATCGCCGATGGAACCGGCATGGAAACCGCGGGTGATGAAGCACTTCTGGGCGGCGTCGAGGATGCGCCGGCGCTGGGCCTCGGCATGGGCTGCAGCAGGATCTTCGGCGGTCGGGGCTACGGCGGATTTCGGCGTCATTGCGTGAGGTCAGGGCGTCCAGAGGGGGATAGTACGTCACAAAAGGTGTGAATGAACGGTCATTCATTTGTAATTCCCGCCTCCCAGACTGCGCCGGCCTTCTCCTTCCGCGAATGAGTCCGATGCGCCACGCTATGCTGCACCGCCCGCTGCTCACCCTCGCCATCGCCGCCGCTCTGCCGGCGCTGGCCCATGCCGAAGACAGCCCCAGCGCCGACGCCAGCGCGTCCGCCGATGCCGCACTTACTGTGGTCGCCCTCGACCAGGTAATGGTGACCGCCCAGAAGCGCGCCACCAACCTGCAGGAGACGCCGATCTCGGTGTCGGTGGTCGATGCCGAAGCGCTGAAGGATCGCAGCGCGATCTCGCTCGGCAGCCTGTCCGATGGCTCCATCCCGTCGTTGCGGGTCACGCCGTTCGCCACCCGCAGCTCCGCACTGAATATCGGCATCCGTGGCATCGGCGCCTCCGGCGACGCCAACCAGCCGGCGCGCGATGCCGGCGTCGGCATCTACGTCGATGGCGTGTTCATGGGCCGCGCGCAGGGCCTGGGCAGCATGCTCTACGACGTGGAGCGCATCGAAGTGCTGAAGGGCCCGCAGGGCACGCTGTTCGGCCGCAATACCGAAGGCGGCGCGGTGAGCATCGTGACCAAGGCGCCGACCGGCGAGTTTGGCGGCAGCGTCAGCGCCGGGGTGTCCAACTTCAGTGGGTACAACAGTGCGCTGCACCTGGACCTGCCCAAGGTGGGCGATGTCAGCTTCAAGATCGACGCCGTGCAGGCCAAGCGAGACGGCACCACCGACAACCCGATGCGCGGCGAGCGTGACTTCAACAGCTACGACAAGCGCGGCGCACGCCTGAGCGCGCTGTGGCAGCCGCGCGATGACTTCTCGCTGCTGTACGCCTTCGACCGCTCCTACGATGCCACCACGCCGTATCACACCCAGGTCCTGGTACCGGGCGCCTACCTCAGCCCGCTGCAGAAGGCAGGTGCCAGCCAGGACCGCCGCGACAGCGCCATCCTGGGCGGGCCGCAGGAAGACAACATCGGCCGAACCAGCGGCCATCTGTTGAATGTGTCGTGGGCATTGAATGACAACCTTGAGCTGAAGTCGATCAGTTCCTACCGCGAGCTGACCCAGGGCCAGTTCGACATGGGCCTGGTCGATGCGATCTCGGCCTATGGTGGCGCCGGCACGCCGTTCGGCCGCTACAGCCTGGCCCAGGTCTACCAGCACCAGTACAGCCAGGAATTCCAGCTGATCGGTAACACCTCGCAGGTGCAGTTCCTTGGCGGTGCGTTCTACTACCACGAGACCGCTGGCGACAATGCACAGACCCCGAACATGCTGGTGTGGGGGCCGGGTGGCAACAGCTACACGGTGAACCCCGCGACCAATCCGCTGGATCTTTCCCGGGTGCGTATCGACCGTGCCAGCAAGGCGTGGACCGACAGCCTGGGCGTGTTCGGCCAGGCCACGTGGACACCGGAAGCACTGCAGCGCCTGCACCTGACCGCCGGCGGTCGCTACACACGTGATGACAAGAAGGGCAACCTGTACATCGTCAACGGTGCCGCCACCAACCTTGCGTTCAAGGACCGCTGGAGCCGCTTCGACCCGATGGTCAACATTGCCTACGACCTTGGCGAGCACGCCATGGTCTATGCCAAGTACAGCACCGGCTTCAAGGCGGGTGGCGCCAACTCACGTTCGACCAATTACGCGGCCTTCGGTCCGGAGGAAGTGACGGCCTATGAGCTGGGCTTCAAATCGCAGTTCTGGGACAACCGTGCACGCCTGAACCTGGCCGTGTTCGATTCGACCATCGCGCACAAGCAGATGGACTTCTCGCTGCCGTTCGACCCGAACAGCGGTGAAACACGCACCACCATGGTCACCACCAACGCACTGAGCGATGGCAAGTCCCGGGGTGCGGAGCTGGAATTCAACGTGATGCCGGTAGACAACCTCACCCTCGGCCTCAACTACGCCTACACGAAGATCGATGCGCAGACAGCAACCGACCCGTTCGGCGCTGGCGTGCAGGTGACCGTGCAGCCGCTGCTGGCACCGAAGAATGCGGGCAGCCTGTCGGCCGACTATCTGGTGCCGTTCGCCAACTTCTCGGCACTGAAGTTCCATGTGGACGGCAACTGGTCCGACGGCTACTACACCAGCGAGTACGACCAGATGCTCACCGACAGCTCGTTCGTGGTGAATGCACGGGTGGCATTGGTGGATGTGCCAGTCAACGGCACCGGCACCACGATGTCGTTCTCGCTGTGGGCACGCAACCTGCTGGATGAGCAGCACCTGTTCTACAAGATCAACAGCGCGGCGCTGGGCCAGAGCGGCATCTTCAACGACCCGCGCACCTTCGGCCTGGATGTGGCCGTCAACTTCTGATTCGACCGGAGAACCCCATGAAGACCCGCCATACCGAACTCGCCCTGGCCCTGATGCTGAGCCTGCCGCTGGCCGCGACGGCTGTTGCCGCTGATGCGCCGCAGGCCGTCGCCGCGAAGGCGCCCGCCGCTGCCAACGTGAAGCCGGTCGCTGCCGATGCGCAGCGGGTGATTCCGCTGCAGGGCGCCTGGAACGTGCGTACGTTCGCCGGCCTGCAAGGTCGCCACGGCCCGATTCCAGCCGATGCGTTCGTGCGTACCGCTGATCTTGGGCGCCTGACCGAAGCCGACCGTGACGCTTTGGCTGCCGCTGGCGTGAAGCTGGACATCGATCTGCGCACCGCCGATGAGGAAGCACAGTCGCCGGACCTGCTGGCCAGGGACGACCGCTTCGACTACCAGCGCATCTCGCTGATGGGTACCGAGAAGATCGACCTGCAGAAGATGATGACCAGCTTCCCGGATTCGCTGGGCGAAGCCTACGTGCAGTGGCTGGGCCACAGTCAGCCGCAGTTCAAGCAGGTGTTCCAGCGCATTGCCGCGCAGCAGGACGGTGCGGTGCTGTTCCATTGCACGGCCGGCAAGGACCGCACCGGCATCATCGCCGGGCTTCTGCTGGACCTGGCCGGCGTGCCCAAGGCCGAGATCGTGCACAACTACGCGATCTCCGCGCATTACCTGGAAGGGCAGCCGAAGGACAGCGCGATGAACGCGCAGATCATGGCGCTGGTCAAGCAGAACCCGGAGATCGGTCGCAAGATGGCGGGCATGGCCGGTACCGCGCCGGACAACATGGAGCAGTTCCTGGCAGCGCTGCACAACCAGTACGGTGGTGCGGAGGGCTACCTGAAGTCGATCGGGGTCAGCGAACAGGAGATCCAGCAGCTGAAGGTGCGGCTGGGGCAGGCCGGCTGAGGCGGGCCGTGGCCAGAAGGGCTCCCACGCAGCGATCCGCAGGTGGGTCCACGGCTTCCACATCGGTCTCGACCGGTCGTGGACCGAGGCCCACACCAGCTACATCATTTCGAACGCCGCCAGTTTGCAGGTGGCCAAATAGCGGAACGCGATCGAGGCATTTCCCGGCGAGCTGGCTCCCTGGCCATCCTGGAAGGTCGCCTGCACCAGGCTGCCATTCAATTTTGCTGCAAGAACCGCCGCGTACATGGCTTTTCCACCTTCTGTAGCGGTATCAATCCAGATCATGGCGTGATCGCAGGAGCAGCCGGTCAGCGGCACTGTCATGCCGAAGCCGGCGACGCCCTGCGACGGAATCAGGCCCGCGATTTTTCCGATGACGTTGCACACCTTCTGGGCATGGGCGGGGCCCGTCGTGGAGGCTGCCGCCATGGCGACCAGAAGTCCCGCAACTGCTCTCCTAATGCGCTGCATGAACCTGCTTCCTTGTTGGGTTGTGCAACAGCGTAGCGCAGGGCGGAACCGCTGTCCGAGGTTTTTCAATCCCCGTCCGGCTTCACCCTCACCACCCGTTTCCGGTACTCATACACGTTGTCACCGCGGATGCGCTTTTCCTCGGTGCCGGTGACCCGGCCCACCTGCTGGTCCGAACCGGTCACGGGCTGCGCCTCGATTTCGGTCTCGTGCTCGAAGGAATGTGATTTGTCGGTGTTGCGGTAATAGCGGTACAGCGCCCAGTACAGCGCGGTTGCGCCGGCTGGACCTGCCGCCAACAGCCAGAGGCCACTGTCGTCGCTCATGTCGATGCCACCAGGAAGGCAATTGCGAGGGCTTCAATGACGGTGCCGGTGGCCAGTGCCGCCAGCAGCATCTTCCATTGCTGCACGGGCACGCTGCCCATGGTTTCGCCGGTACGGCCGTTCACCGCGATGTAGTGCAGCATGCCGCCGTTCTTTCCGGGCTGGTGGTACGAGTACAACCACACCGGCAGGTACATCGACACCCAGCGGGTGCCATGCACCTCCAGCTGTTCCTGCTCCCAGCGCACGCCACGGTTGTAGCGCTTCACCGAACCTTCCACCTGTGCGCGGGCAATCGACAGCAGCTGGTCTTCCAGCCGCGGCCGCAGCTTTTCCACATCCAGGTTACGCTTCTCCGAAGTAAAGCCGGCCAGGTACGAGGCGTTCCACTTCACCGCGTTCTTGGTATCGAACGGCAGGATGGTGTTGATGATGTTGTTGGTGTTGGCGCGGATATCAAGATTCCCGCGCTCGGCCGAGGATTCCAGCGGCAGGTCATCAACGGTGAAATCCACCTGGCGCTCCACCTGGTAGACATCTGCATCGTAGAGGGTGCGCTTGTTCTTCTCGCTGCCCACCGTGTACTCGCGCGTCTTGATCTCGCCCTTGCCGGCCACGGCCGCGCTGACATTGCTGTCGACGATCATGTAGGGGAGGAACACGCCCACCACGTTTTCCGGGGTGAACTGGTCCTTGAAGGCCTTCAGCGCGAACATGCGGCGCTTGTCGACGAACTGGCGGATGCGCGCGACCGCGTCGTCCTTCTTGATATGGAAGGGCAGCACCGCATCAGGCACCGCGCCATTGCTGATCTGTTCGTTGACGCCGAACACGTGGCGGCACCAGTGGCAGCGCGCCGTCATCGTGCTTTCGGTATTGACCGTGACTTCGGCGCCGCAGCCGGTGCACTTGAACGTCATCAACGCCGAGGTGTCGGCATCGATGTCGCGTGCGCCGGACGCGATGACGGTGCCGCGCAGCTGGTCGATGGCCTCGCCCAGCCCGAATTCCTCCTCGACCCGCGCGCCATGCCATTCGTGACGGCAGTACAGGCAGACGAGGATGTCGGTGCCGGCCTTGGGCCGGATGTCGGTGGCGCCGCACTTCGGGCAGCGGTTGAGGCCGTCCTTCAGCTCGCTGGCCGAGGTATCGATGGCCACGGGATCGGGCGCTTCCACTTCATCGCGGATGGCCTGCGGCAGCTTCGAGGTGTCCAGCGGGAAGCTGCCGGGCAGGGGAGGGACGTCCTGCGGCGAACCGGGCCCATCCAACGACGCCGCCGGCAAGGGCGGCGGCGTCGCGGGCGCGGATCCGGGCAGCGGCGGTGGGCCGTTTCGGGGATCGGACATGTCGGTTGTGCGTCCTGCTGTTACAGGCCCAGTGCCTTGGCCTTGAGCGCGTCGTAATCGCTCTGGGTGATCAAGCCCAGGTCCAGCATTTCCTTGGCCTTCTTCAGCTTGGCGACCGGATCGTCGGCAGCCGGGGTGGCCGGCTGCTGCATGCCGCCGACACCGAACATGCCCGAGGCCATGCCGACACCGACCAGGCCCGCCGCACCGCCGTTCTCGCCGGCCGACTGGATGCCCTGGGCGACGCTGGCCTGCAGGTTGGAATTGCCGCGCGAACCGGACAGCGCATCGGCGCGCTGCACGGTCTTCAGCAGTTCGCGGGTGTTGGCGTCGTACTCGATCGAGACGATGGCGGTCTTGACGATGGCCAGGCCGCGGTCGGACTTCCACTGGTAACCCTGCTCGACGGCGGCCGACAGGCTCTGCGCGAAGCCCAGCGAGTCCTGCTGCAGCTTGGTGATGCGGTTGCCCTTGCCCGGATCGTTGGTATACAGGCTGAAGGCCGGAGCCAGCGAACCGACCACTTCATTGAACAGCTGGCTGGCAGCGGCGTTGTCCAGATCGGTGAAGTCGAACACCTGGCCCGGCCGCAGGTAGCTGGCCGGTACGAAGTTCTTCACGAACAGGATCGGGTCGACGATCTTCAGCGTGTACGAGCCGCGGGTGATCGCACCGACCTGGGTATTGAGGAAACCGTCGTCCCAGTAGATTTCCGACTGGGTGCCGAAGCGGTTGTCCGGCAGTTCCTTCAGCGAGACGAAGTAGGCCGCCTGCTGCGAACCCGGCTGGCCGCCGAACTTGAAGCGCTCCCAGCTCTGCTTGATGAAGGTGCTGACCAGACCGTCGCCGGCGAAGATCGACTGCGAGTTCAGATCGTCGGAGCGCCACTCGTAGCCACCCGGTTCGGCGACGAATGCGGTGATCGCGCCGTCCTGGAACAGCAGCAGGCCGTAGCCCTCCGGCACGATGATCTTCGAGCCGTTGGTGATGATGTTGGACGAGCCGCTGGTGTTGGAGCCGCGGCCGGCATTGGTGCCCTGCGGCACCGCCGCGAACAGGGCGGCCGTGGACGGCAGGCCCGCCGGCACGGTGTAGAAGTCCTTCCACTGGTCGGCCAGCACACCGCCAACCGCACCCTTCACCGCCTGTACCAGACCCATGTCCAACTCCCTGTGATTCGAGGGCAGGCACCATGCCTGCCGAGCTGGACTGAATATAGCAGCGGGCAGGGACCGCTGTGGTGCCGGAAGATGAATCCGGGCCATGCCGATGCACGGCGCAGCGCCGTGCCTGGCGCTGTTGCTACAACATGTACGGAATCTTGAACGCCAGCGTGAAGTCCGGCGCATCCGGGGTCAGCCCGATGCCCAGCAGCGTCACCAGCGTGGTGTGCTGGTTCAACGCATATGTCACGCCCAGGTTCAGGGATGCCGCATTGGCATCACTGCCGATCACCTTCATCCACTTGCCGCCCTGGAAGCGGGTGGAGGCGCGGGCGCTGATGCGGTCACTGAAGGACAGGCTCAGGCTGGTCCGCTCGTTGAACGCAAAGGCCACGCCTGCGCCGAAGTACACCGAGCCACCCAGCTTCACGTCGCCCGGATTGACCGTGTCCGGATTGCTGTCGATGTCGTTGAATCCGCGCGGGATGGAGTGCACATAGCCGATATTGGCGAACAGGATGGCCGGGTCGGCGGTCTTCACCATCGACAGGCCGAGGTTGGCCTGCCATACGCCGTTGCCGGTGGGCTGCTCGCGCGGCACGGCGAAGCGGATGTAGTCATCGTCATCGCGCTCGATCACCTTCCAGTCCAGGCCGTAGGGTGCGCGCCCGGTGGGGGCGGTGACGCCGGCCGTGAGCACGGTCTCCGGGCGCCAGCCGCGTTCGCCGAACAGCCGGTAGTTCGCGCTCAGGCCAATGTCGCCCAGGCCGTTGCCGTTGGTCTGCTCCTGCGCGATGGCGGCTGCTGCACCGCCGGCGCCGCCTTTCTGGTACACGGTGCGCCGCGCCAGGTAGGGCACATCCAGGTTGAGCGTCAGGTTCGGGCTGACGCCCCAGCGGGCCGCCACGTTGTAGGTCAGCGAGTCGGACTCCACGTTCTCGATGGCGATATTGCCGAGGAAGATGGCGTCCAACGCGAGGAAGCCGTTGAGGGTGAGCTGCTTGCGGTCGTAGCGTGCGTAGGTGAGGCTGTTCTCGATGGTGAAGCGGCGCGAGAACAGGGCCGATTGCTGCTGCTTCACATCGTCCACGCTGCGGCGCGACTCCTGCCTGGCCTGTTGTGCTTCTGCGGCGGTACTGGCGTAACCCTCGCTGCTCGGTGGAGCCGCGGCGGCCGCTGCCTGCGACAATGGCGCGGCCGGTGGGGTCGAGGCTGGGCCAACCCGCCCGCCCAGGCGCGCCTGCATGGCCTGCACCTGCATGTCCAGTTCGCGCAACCGCCGCACTTCCTGTGCGTAGTTGGCCTTCAGCTGTTCCAGCTGGTTGGCCAGGGCCTGCACGTCAGCGCCATCGTCCGGCGTCGTCGGTGCGGCAAGGGCGGTGCCCGCCAGCGCCGCCAGCGCCAACGGGGTGATCCTCATCAGGGTGTGCATGTCCGTGTCCTGCGTTGTGGAGCGTTTCCCCCAATGCCAGGCCCTGCTACTGGCCCGGCCCCATGCCGCGGTTCAACGCAATCGCCTGGGCCACGTTCTGGCTCAACGGCAGATTGCCGCCCACGGCGTTGCGCACCAGCTCCAGCCGCAACTGGTTGCTGGCGATCTGGCCGTCACCGGCGAGGGCGATGCCCTGGCCGACGCTGCCATTGCGGATCCACTGCTGTACCAATCCCTGGCCGTCCACCTGCAGCAGCAGGCGTGCCTGGTTGCCTTCCAGCACCGCCGTCGCGCTGGCGCCGCCCTGCTGCGCGCTGACATTACCTGCGCCATCAGAAAGAGCTGCCGGCACGCCACCCTCGCGAACCGTCAGCGTGGTGACGTTGCGCGCGAGATTGCCATCGCCGGCCACCTGCACGCTCTGCACCAGACCGCTGGCGTTGGCCAGGCCGCTGCTGTCGATCCTGCGTCCGTGGGTATCGGGCAGCGGCGCATCGGCTGCCGTGACATGCACGCTGGGCTGGAAGCTGAGTTTCGGCGCGCCACCGCCACGGAAGTCCATGCCCAGGGTCAGGCTGCCCTGCAGGGTCGTGCCGTTGCTGGCCTGCCACTGCGACACCATGGTGACCCCGAACCAGGCGACGTTGTTACCGCCCACGGTGTAGCGCCCCCGCATCAGGCTCAGCTCCGGATCGGGGATTTCCGTGAGGCCACGCCCGGTCCTGCCGTCGGCGGCCTGCAGGGGCAGGACAGGGGCCATCAGCAGCAGAGCCATCCATACGTGTCGGCGGAACATGGTCGTACCTCCTCAGAACAGGTCGGCGTGGCTGAAGCCGAAGTCGACCAGTTCGGCATCGGTGATCGGCCCTTGCCGCGCGAAGAGCGCGCGGGCACTGGGCCGTTCGCTGGGTTGCAGAAGAGCGGTGTTGCGATCGAAGTCGCTGCCGATCACCACGAAGACCGCGCGCGATGGCCAGGCGGCCAGGAACTCCGGCAGCGCCAGGCTGCGGTTGCCGAGGATCGGGTCAGCCACTTCCACGATGCCGTTGCGCACCTGCTTGAGCACGACGAAATGGCGGAAACCACGCACGTCCATCAGCACCAGTCCCGGCACGCGAAGGGTGCGCAGTCGTGTTTCGTCGATGCGGTAACCCCGGCCACGCATGCCCAGCGACTCCACGTAGCGCTTGATGTCGAGCAGGGAGAAGCCGCGTTCGGCTACCAGCGCTGGATCGGACACCCCCATCATCCCTTCAATCACCGTCGCCTCGTCGGTCTGCAGGTGGTAGGCGTGGCGCAGGATGGTCGCCAGCGCCGCAGCCCCGCAGCTGTAGTCGGTGTGCTGGCGTACCACGTTGCGGTAGCGCCGCTCCTGCATGCTCTCCACCTTCTGCTGCAGCAGCGCTCCATTGGGCAGTACGCCACTGAAGCGCACGTCGCCCGCCCACGCAGGAACAGTGGCCAGCAGCAACAGGCAGGCCAGCAGGCACATCGAAAGACGGCAACGGATCATCACAGTCTCCGGCAGCAGGGGGGAGCCCCTGCCCCAAGGGGGAGGAGGGACAGGGGCTCCCGGGAACCCGGCCATTGGCGGACGGCCGGGGTGGTGCGCTTACTCGCCGTTGCCACCGCCGCCGCCGGTGCTGGGCTGGGCGACTGCCAGGGCCAGGCTGTTGGCCTGCAGGTTGCCGGTGCCTGCAGCCACGTTCACGCCGATGTTGCCGGAGGCGCCGGAGAAGGCGCTGCCGGACAATGCCGAGGTGTTGGTGGCGTTGACGTTCACCCAGCGCGTGGTGCTGACCGTGCCGCTGAGGCTGGCATACAGGTCGGCCACGCCCAGTTCGACGAACTGGCTGGTGCCACTCTCACGCGTATCGAAGCCCAGGCCGCCCACCCCCGGCCGGTTGGGGTTCATCGTGGCGTTCTGGATCTGGTTGTCCAGGTCGATGTGGCCGGTGCTGTTGCCACCCGGGTGTGGCAGCTCGCCACTCCACGTATCCAGGTAGTAGTTGGCCATCTGGTAGGCGTTGCCGGTACCGCGGTAGGTGCCCGCGCCATAGGCCAGGGTCAGGCCACTGACGCCGCCACGCATGCCGACCTGCACGGTATCGGTGTAGGACTGCACGAAGCCGGCGTTGCTGACCGTGTTGCCGGTGGAGACCTGGTTGGAGCTGATGCTCGACTGGGCCACCGCGGTGGTCGCGACCGAGGCCGCGAGCGCGTTCTTCTGCTCGTTGTTGTTGCCCGAGGCGATGTTCACGCCGATGTTGCCGGACGCGCCGCCGAAAGCGTTGCCACCAAGACCTGCGGCGTTGGTGACGCCGGAGTTCATGGTCGCGTTGCCGAAGCCGGCCTGGTTGACGAACACCTCGGCGTCAGCCATGCCGAAGCTGAAGGACGCATCGGCAGCGGACAACGACGCGGCATTGTCCTGGGCATTGTTGTCGCCGGAGACCACGTTGAAGCCGAGATTGCCCGATGCGCCGGCACCCACGCTGTCACCGATGGACGCACTGTTGGTGACCAGGCTGTTGCTGGTGGCGTTGTTGCTGATCGACTGGCGGTTGTCGATCACGGCAATGGCCGCCGAGTCGAGGTCGATGTCGCCGGTGATGTTCGGATCGCCGGAGAAATTGATGTCGGTGCTCAGCCGCAGGTCCTTCTCCAGGTTCACGTCGACGCCGTGGTTGTTCTTCTCCTTGCGTTCGTCGGCCTGGATGTTGCTGTGCTTCTGCACATTGACGTTGACGGTGCGGTTGCGCACGTCGTTGTCGGTGTGGTTGTGCGTATCGTTGCGGGTTTCGCTGACGGTGTGGTTGTGGTTGATGTTCGCGTTGGCGTTCTGGTTGTCCCAGCCATTGGCCGCAGCGGCGGTCGAGGCAGTGGCAATCGCCATGGCGAGCATGGTCTGTTTGACGGTCGCTTTCATGGTGCCCTCTCTCTCATCAGGTGGTGCATCGGTTGGGTGGTTGTCACGGGCGGTCCTGCACGACCAGGCCCAGCACGTTGGCCGTATCGTTGCCGTTGCCCGCGATCTGATTGAGTTGCAGGACCCCGTCGAATCCCCGCAGCGCGGTGCTGGCTACACCGGCGCTGCGGGTGCCCGTCGCGACGCCGCGACCGGTGTCGTCCCGCCCCCCTGCCAACGCGGAACCCTCGGCGGCCAAGGCCGTATCGTCGGTTTCGCGTATGCCCTGTCGGGCCAGCGTCGCCCTGACGACGTTGAGCGTCGTGTTGGCGATGCCGCTGGCCTGGTTGATGGATGCGATGCCACTGGCACCGGCCAGTGCGTCACCGCCAATGAATGCAGTGGCCTGCAGCGACCCGGACAGCACGCGGCTGCCCTGCTGCAGTTGCCGCGTATTGATCGCTACGTCGGCGCGATCGCCCTTGGCGATACCCCGCAGGTTGGCCTGCACATTGAGGTCGCCGGCGGCCTGGTTCACGGCGATGGCGCCATTCGCCCCGGCCAGCGCGCGGCCGTCGATCCGGGCCACGTCGAGATAGGCGAGCATGCCGCTGTAGTCATCGGCCCGCGTCGCCCAGGGTGCAGCAGCGAGCAGCAGAAGTACGCCGTGCAGAGGCTTCATTTTCCACCTGCCGGGGCCGTGCCCTGCAGCGGGAACTGGGCCAGTGCGCCGCGCACGGTATCGGCGATACCGCGGGTGCTGCTGCCGACCGCACCGAGCGGCCCACTCATGGCGCCCCCCAGGCTGCTGCCGACCATGCCGTCGCCACTGCGGCCCAGCGTGCCGCCCAAGGCCTGCTGAGTGACCCGTTCAACGGTGGTTCCGCCCGGCGCCGCGATGGACGCGGCCTGGCCGGCGCCCATGCCGGCATAGTCCTCATCGCTCAACTCGTCCATGCCGGTCGTCGTGCCGCCGCCCCCCAATGCGGCGGCGATCTCGCGCTGCGGCTTCGGGTCGGCTATCAGCGCCATGCCCGGTGGTGCCATGCGATAGGCCGGCCGCGCGGAGACGTCCCGCAACAAGACGATTTCGCCCGGTTGTGCCTTCACGCCCTGGCGGGCGCCCGACGCGGACGCGTCGGCGCCAACCGACAGCAGAGCTATTGCCAGCGCTGCGGCCAAGCCGCGAATCAGGGTGGTGCCGTCCATGCCGATCTCCCGCGATGGGTGCGGCGGAACCACGCATCAACCGTGCCAACTTCGAAGTGCCCACGCGCCAACAGGGTGACCGTGCAGCACCTGACCGGGCTGCTGCCATGCTGTTACACGCACGTCGCGGAATTGTTGGGGTTTCGAAGCCCCAGGCACCGCAGGGCAAGGGCGGCGGGCGACTGTCGCATCGGTGTTACAGGTGGCGTCGCCGTCTGCAACGGTGCCGCTTCAGCCTCGAATTTCTTGACGCACTGCTCATTGCGCCGCCGTTTAGGGAAGCGCTAGGATCCGCCCAACAAAGGCCACCCCGGTGGCCGTAGAGGTCCCGGCGGGGGGCGGCACGCCGGTGATTGCCTGACAGTCCGCCGACGGTGTCCGGATGCTGGGGGAAGCATGGCAGCGGTCCCGGAGGCTTCTACGTCACGTTGCGTGCTCTGGTTTGGCGAGCCGCTGGCAAACGAGCGCAGTGCGCTGGCGGCAGCGGGCTGGTATGTGCGCAGCATCCATCCCGATCCCGCCATGGCGATTGGCCTGCGCGGGCGCGATCGTTTGCTCGCCGTGCTCGATCTGCGCCATCTCGATGCGGTCGCGCTGCAGCTGCTTGCGCCGTGGATCGAGCAGCACCAGCATCTACCCTGGCTCGCGGTACTGCCACCGGGTGCCGGACCCACATCACCGGCTTGGCTGCCGTTGCTGCAGCGATGCTGCGCGCGCTTCACGCTGCCGTTCGGCCTGCAGGACCTGGTGTGCGCAATGCGCCAGCAGTTCGACGCGGATGATCCGCCTGTCGACGCAACCTGCGGTGGGCACGGACCGCACGCGCTGATTGGCGAAAGTGCCGCGTTGCATGCGGTGCGCACGGTGCTGCACAAGTTTGCGCCGGTGGAGCTGCCGGTGCTGGTCACAGGTGAAACCGGTACCGGCAAGGAACTGGCCGCACACGCGCTGCATGCGCTGTCGGGGCGTGCCGGCAAGCCTTTCATTGCAGTGAACTGCGGTGCGATTCCGGCCAACCTGGTGCAGTCGGAGCTGTTCGGCCACGAGCGTGGCTCGTTCACCGGTGCCGACAAGCGGCAGATCGGCGTTTTCGAATCGGCCCATGGCGGAACGGTGTTTCTTGATGAGGTGGGCGATCTGCCGGCAGAGGCACAGACCAGTCTGCTGCGTGTGTTGCAGGAGGGAACCTTCGAGCGCGTGGGCAGCAGCCAGCCGCTGCGCGCAGACGTGCGTGTGCTTGCCGCGACCCACGTCGAACTGGAACACGCGGTAGCGCAGGGGCGGTTCCGCAGCGATCTCTACTACCGCCTGAATGTGCTGCGCCTGTTGATGCCACCGCTGCGCGAGCGCGGCGCCGACGTGCAGCTGCTGGCCGAGCACTTCCTGCGCTGCTTCCGGTTGCGCCACAGCGTGCGTGCACGCGGCTTCGCACCGGCCGCAGTACAGGCCATGCGGCGCTTCGACTGGCCCGGAAACGTGCGCGAACTTCTCAACCGTGTGCAGCGTGCAGCGATCATGGCCGAAGGCGAGCTGATCAGTGAGCGTGACCTGGAGCTGGGCGCATCGGCGGCGGTCCTGCCGGCGGCGATGCTGCACGATGCACGGGGGCAGGCCGAGCGCGATGTGCTGCTGCAGACCCTGCGCCAGACCGGCTACAACGTATCCGAGTGTGCGCGGCAGATGCAGATATCGCGGGTGACGGTGTATCGCCTGTGCCGCAAGCACCGGCTGGAGCTGCCTGCGCAGCGCTGATCAGCCGGCCGCGAGGTGCTTGAACAGGCGCAACGGCTTGCCCGCGACACGCTCGATCACGCCCTTGGCTTCCAGGTCCAGCTGCACGGCCTTCAACCACCAGCCAGCGGTGGCACCTGCCGGGAACAGGGTGGCGGGCAGATGTGGCAGCAGTGCCTGTTTTGCCTGCGCAACGGTCAGGCCGGGCGGTTGCGCAGGCAGGACCCACAGCAAGGCGTGGCGCATGGCGAGATACTTGGCCCGATCCACGCGCTGGATGTGCCCGGGCGTGGTGATGCTCTCGATCTCGATCCGCTCGGGCTCAGACATGGGTATCTCCCGCGACTTCGATGCGCGGGCTGCGGAAGCCCATGGCGATCCACGCCTTCATCAGGCGGGCGTAGAACCGCAGCGAGTGGGTCTTCAGGTTCGGCACATCGTCTGGAAGGACAGACGGGTCAGGAAGATCACGGACCATGGTCCGCATCTCCACGGCGGGTCTTGCCGACGCCGGCCACAACAGGCCATACAGGCTCAGCCAATGGCCACCGCTGAACTCCAGGAACAGCGGTGTATTGCAGCAGCCCGCCACGACGCGGCGGCTGCCGCCCCTGCTGGACAACCGCAACACGCGCAGCATGGAATGTCCGGCATCGATGCTGACGCGATCCTTGCGGTGCATTAGGAAGAGCGTCTGGCCGTGCGGGCCCAGTACGTCCGGTGCTCGGGGCATCGACTGCAGCATGGCGCCGGCCTTGCGGCAGCTGTCGCAGCAGCATTCGACGGTGGCGATGGGTTGGCCCGTGGCGGTCAGGCGCACCTGGCCGCAGGCGCAGGCAAGGGACTGGTGTGAGGCCATCTGCGTTTTCTCCTGGGGTAGTCATCCTCTCGACGAACCGGGGCGCCGAAAATCTACAACATCTGCCTTCAAGGGCGCATCATCCGATAGCGGATGCGGTACAGATCCAACCCTGCGCCGTCCGCGCGCCGCGCCGAATAGGTCAAGGTGTCGGGTTGCGAGCCATCCAGCATCGCGCCGTAGCTGTCGCCGGAGGCCTCGTTCAAGGGGGAGGGCAATGCAAGGCCCGCGTCATAACGGTCTCCACGCGCGTAGGCAATGAACTGGCGTACCGGTGCACTGCCGAAGTCCAGGGCGCGGGCAAACACCAGCGTCCGGCCGTCGCCCAGGAAGGTGGCATCGAACTCCTGCGCTGCGGTATTGAGGTCTCCCGGCAGCGGCCGTGCCGGCTGCGCCATGCCACGGACCATCGCTGCGACGTAGAGGTCATGGCCACCCGCACCGCCTGCGCGATCGCTGGAGAACAGCAGCGTGGCTGCGTCGGGCGAGAGCATCGGCGCGAATTCATCGGCCGCGCTGTTCACTGATGGGCCAAGATTGACCGGCTCCCCGAATCGACCGTCGCTCCCCATGCTGACCCGGTACAGATCGTCGCCGCCCTGGCCGCCTGCGCGATCCGAACAGAAATACACCACGCGGCCATCGGCGGAAAAGGCGGGATCGAAGTCGCGCCCCGGCGTGTTGAACGGCACCGGCGTCGCCGGCCGCCAGCGCTGCCCATCGTTGCGGGAGACCCAGATGTCATACCCGCCCGGACCGCCGGGCCGGTTGCGGCTGAACCACAGTGCGGTTTTTCCGTCCGGGCTCAAGGTCAGTCGAATCTCGTCGTACTGCGTGGATGCAACGCCCGGGGCAAAGCGCTCGGCCGGGCCGACGATCTGCAGCACCCTGGATGGAGGCGCGGGAGCCGACGCAGCAACCAGCAGCATCACGGCCAGCAGCGCCTTCATGCTTGTCGCTCGAAGTCGCTGACCCAGTTGGTTTCCCAACTGCGTCCACCATCGGTCGAGGCCGCCTGTTCCCAGCGCGCCGAACGCGGGGTGACGCGTGACCAGATCACCCGTGTCTGGATTGTTCGACCGTCGTGCTGGTCTTCGCCGAAGAAGCGGCCGACACCGGCCTGGAAACCTCCGCGCAGTGGCGCGCCGATCCGGGTTGGCTCCCGGCCATCCAGCCACCAGCTCAGCCAGTGCCGCTCCGCCGCATTCCAGGCGCGGATGCCCATGCCGCGCAGCGGCGCTCCAGGCATGTGCATCAGGTTGTCACCCACGTTGCCGAATCCCCCCAGGACCGGCCAGTTGTGCAGGGTGCCGTTGAACGCGTCCCATGCATCGCTGCCTGCCAGCCGAGCGCGCAGGCGGCGATGGCGCACGTTCCAATGGCCCACCAGGAAATCAAAATCGCCCGGTGCATCCGGCAGCTTCGGAAGCGGAGAGGGGACCGCAGCAGTGCGGCGGAACCAGTTGCGCCAGTTCACTTCCCAGTGCGCACCGGCATCGTCGGAGAACGCCTGTTCCCACCACGGCTCCTCGCCGTGGATGTCGTGCCAACGGAACCAGACCTCGATGGGGCGCCCGTCGATCCGGTCGGTGCCGCGGAAGCTGCCGGCATCGCCCTTGAAAGCGCCGCGCACAGGGGCTTCGATATGGGCAGGGTTGCGGCCATCGATCCACCAGATCGACCACGTGGAAGACACCGGATCGAATGCACGCACGCCCAGGCCCCTGTAGGGGCCCGAAGGCAGCGCCATGACGTTGTCATCGATGGTGCCGAGTCCGCCCAGGGTGAGCCAGACCGCGCTGGAACCGGTGAAGGACTCCCAACGGGTATCGCCGACCAGGCGGTCCTTCAGGCGTCGGTGCCGGACCTGCCAGTTGCCCTGCAACCATTGCCAGTCTTCGCTGTGGCTGGGCAGGGCCCACCCGGGGGGCAGCGCCGTAGATGCCGCCGTGGCGGCCAGGGTGGCCAGGAACTGCCGTCGATCCATGTGCGTGATCCCCTGTCGAAGGTGCCTCCATCGTTGCGCGTACCAGGGGGATTGACCACGCAGATATCGGGGCTCAGGCTAAGTCACACTTATGGTCACCCAACGTCAGCTGCCATCGCTTGCCGCCATCCGTGCCTTCGAGGCGGCGGCGCGGCTGGGCAGCTTCGCGCGTGCCGCCGAGGAGCTCGACACCAGTGCGGCGTCGGTGAGCTACCACGTGCGGCGGCTGGAGGCCCAGACCGGGATCTGCCTGTTCCTGCGCCACGCACAGCACGTGGAACTGACGGTGGCGGGTGCCAGCGTCGCCCAGGAGGCGACCCGGGCATTCGATGCACTGCGCGCGAGCTTCATGCGCGCCGCTGACAGGGATGCGGCGCGACTGCGCCTGTCCGTGCTGCCGACCCTGGGCACCAGTTGGCTGACGCCGCGGCTGGGCACGTTCCGCGCCCGCCACCGGCAGTTCGTGCTGGAACTGGACCTGTCGGCAGCGCCGCAGGATCTGGCCGCCGGTCACTTCGATGCCGCCATCCGCAATGGCCAGGGCGAATGGCCGGGTCTTCAGGCAACTCCCTTGTTTCCCAGCGTGTTCACACCGTTGTGTGCGCCGGCGCTGCTGCACGAGGCGCGTGGGATGGGCAGCAGCGCGCTGGAGATTCCTCTGCTCGGGCGGCCGGACTGGTGGGCCCTGTGGTTTGCCGCGCACGGGCACATTCCACCGCCGGCACCGGAGAGTGTCGTCGCGCCCTTTGCTGTCGAACATCTGGATATCGGCGCCGCGATCGCCGGGCAAGGCATCGCCATTGGTTCGCCGATCCTGTTCCAGGCCGAGCTGGACAGCGGGCGGCTGGTGCAGGCGCATCCGGGTGTCGCCAGCGACGGTCGCAGCTTCTGGTTCGTGGCACCCACGGCGCGAAATGGCAGTGCCAAGGTCATTGCATTGCGTGACTGGCTGGTCGAGCAGGCCGCTGAGGCGCGGCACGCGGCACGCCACTACCTGGCCCAGGCGGTGGTGCCATGAACCAGAGCCCCGAACTGCTGCGGCGCCTGCTGCGTGCCAAGGACCGGATGGACCGCGCCAGCCATGAGGAATGGCCGGTCGCGCGCCTGGCCGTGGTCAGTGCGGTGTCGCCGGCGCACTTCGCCCGCTCGTTCAAGCAGGCCTTCGGGCTGCCACCGCACCGCTATCTCCTCAGCCGGCGCATCGAACGGGCCGTGGCGATGTTGCGTGACACCGAGTTGCCGGTCACCGAAATCGCCGCGCAGACCGGGTGGAGCAGCCTGGGTACCTTCGGCCGCATCTTCCGTGACATCACCGGTGACAGCCCGGGCAATGTGCGTGAGCGTGAGCGTGAGCGTGCGGGCCGGGCGGCGTCGGCCAGCGTGCCGGAATGCCATGCACGCGCCGCGCAGCGCCCGGACCTGAAGATCGCAGTTTTGGAGAAGCGCCGCCGCGAGGCGGTTGCTAACGTGGACCCTACCTGAGGGAGGTCCCATGACGAACACTGTGAACACGGTCGGCCTGTATGTGCGCGACCAGGATGAGGCGCTGGCGTTCTACGTCGGCAAGCTCGGCTTCGAAGTGCATACCGACGTACGCAATGGCAGCTACCGATGGCTGACGGTACGCAGTCCGGGCCAGGACGGTTTCCAGCTGGGCCTGTTCGTGCCAGGCCCGCCCACCCACGACGCCGCTACCGCGCTTTCGCTGCAGCAGCTGGTGGCCAAGGGCGCAATGCCGCCGCTGGTGCTGGCCGTGGATGACTGCCAGGCGCGCTACACGCAATGGCTGGCACAGGGCGTGGAGTTCACCCAGGAGCCGATCGAGCGCTATGGCGCCGTCGACGCCGGATTCCGTGACCCATCAGGCAATGGCTGGAAGATGATCGAAGCCCGTTCCGAAGCGAGGCGCCGGCAATGAGCCGCGGTGGCTGGGCACGGCCCGTGCATCGTTGGACCTCGATCGTGTTCACCCTGGCGGTGATCGCCAACTTCGCCGTTCGCGGGCTGGGGCAGGGCGAACCTGCAGCGTGGATCACCTATTCGCCGCTGCCGCCGCTGTTCCTGCAACTGTTCACCGGCCTGTACCTGTTCGCGCTGCACTACGCCGGAAAGCGCCGCAGCGCCGCACTGGGCACTGCGGGCTGAGGCCGCCTCAGGCGGCTGCGTCGGCGGCGTAGGCCGCAAGCAATGCAGGCAGCTGGTCCATGCGCTGGAAGATCACCTTCGCACCCGCAGCACGCAGGGCTTCCGGCGTGCTGTGGTGCGGGCCGCCCTCGCTGAAACCAAACACGGTCGCACCCGCCGCGACGCCGGCGGTGGCGCCGGTGACGGTGTCCTCGATGACTGCACAGCGCGTCGGGTCCACGCCCAGTGCTGCGGCAGCAGCCAGATACACGTCCGGGTGCGGCTTGGTGCGTGGCATGTCCTGGCCGCTGAAGACGTGGTCGCCGAAGGCATCGAGGATGCCGACCTTGCCCAGCTGCAGCTTCACCTTGAACAGGTCCGCACCGGAAGCGCAGGCAATCCGCCCGCCGGTGGCCGCAGCGATCGCACGCACGGCCTCGGGTGCCCCCTGGATCGCTTCAAGGTCACGTTCCAGTGCCCGGTTGCGCTGCTGGCGGAACTCCTCCAGCCATTCCTCGGTGAACGGCTTGCCGGTGCGCTCCTCGATCAGGCCTGCCAGCTGGGCCACGGACTGGCCGAGGAAGACTTCACCCGCCTGCGCCGGGGTCAGCGGCCAGCCGCGTGCGGTCAGCATTTCCGAGAGAACGCGGGCGACCAGCGGCTCTGAATCGACGAGTACGCCGTCGCAGTCGAACAGCACGGCATCAAACGGGAAACGGGACATCTACAGCTCCAGGGGGCAATGCGGTGGTGCAATTGCCCGCCATTTTCCCACAGCCAACCTTGCGTGGCACCCGGAGCGGGTGCCACCCATTCCCGGCAGGCCGGTCAGCCCAGATCACAACCCGCCGGCTGCGGCCAGGTGCTGGCCGGCAGCATGTTCTTCAGCGAGGCCGGTGCGTTGATCGCCACGTAGCTGGCACCCAGCAGCTCTTCCAGATCGGCGATGGTCACCAGGTAGCTGTCGAGGCTGCCGAGATTGGCTTCGTTGGGAATGATCCAGCTGATCGCCTTGGCCGTGCCGGTGTTCGGGTCACGGGTGATGATGGTCTTCCAGAAGAACTCCGGCGTCGGGATGCCGTGACTGGAGAGGAAGTAGTCGTTGGAGGCGTCGCCGTAGACCACGCCACCATAGACATCCACCGGCGCGATGTCGCGGTAGCACTCGGCCACGTTCTCGGCCTTCACCCAGATGCCCTGGTTGAAGCTGGATACCTGCGGAACGATGTTGGTCATGTAGTTGGCGCGGCGGATGTAGGTCGCGTTGTAGTCCATGTGGTTGGAGGTCACCAGATGACCGCGGTCATAGCCGGATCTGATGCTGGCGTAGGAAGCGGTGCTGGTCTGGCCGAGGCAGCCGACCGGCAGGTCGGGGTCCTTGTAGAAGCTGGACGGCCGCGCGGCCGAACCGGTGTCTGCGGTCAGGGTGTACTCGTAGCGGGTGGCGCTGTGGATGCTGCAGTCGTAGGTGAGCACGAAGCCGCCCTTGTTGAGGGTGACGACCTGGGCCTGGGCAGCGCCGGCGACGGCACTGAGGACGAACGCGAGGAAGAAGCTTGCAAGGCGCATTGCGGTTCTCCAGCAGAAGTTCAGGGCGCAGTCGTCCGCCACGACCGTGCCGGGGCGGGGTCATGTGGAGACGTTGCGGAGTCGGGTGCTGCGGATTGCGGTAGGACGTGACCGCACGGGTGGGGCCATGCAGGCCCTGCGGTGTCGTAAGCGTCACAAGCTGTCGCCTTTCGGTCAATGACGAAAAGGCGAAGCTGTGACAGCGCGCAAGCACTGGTGATGTGTCAGATCACGCGGCGCGTGGGTGACACGCGCGCGTGCTAGGGCGTGGCGGTGCCTGTCGCCGCCAGGCTCAGGGCTGTGCCCGCAACACGTAGTCGCCGCGGCGCGCTCCTGGTACCAGCGACCATCCGGGGGCCAGGCTCAGCGCCCATCCGTGACCCTGCAGGGGCAGTTCGCCCGAGGCAGGCGCCTGCACGAACACGGCCTTCCAGTCGTTCTGCAGCAACGCTCCATCGGTGACCGTCAATGTTCCCCATACGTCGCTCAGCTGCATCGTGGGATACACCGTGCCGATGCCAGGTAGCGGCTGCATGTTGCTGGGGTCGAACTGGATGCGCATGCTGCGAAGATCCAGCCGCAGTACCGGCCCGGTCACGAAGCGGGCCTGGTTGCGTTCAAGCTGTGCAAGGCGCTGCTGTTCGCGCTGCACTTCCGTTTCGCGCAGCGCAGGCCCGTCATAGCGTGCTGCCGTGGTCAACAGTGCAGCTTCGCCGGTGAGTGGAGTGCTGTGCATGCGCTCTGCCAGAAGTGAACCGAGATCGCGGGCGGGATGGCCAAGATTGCGATGCCAACCGGGCGCAACCTGGTCCAGCAGCAGGCCATAGGCCGGGCCGGTCGCGTAGGCGAACGAACGGACGAAGCTGCGATCATCCACATGGGCGCGAAGGTCATGAAGTGCGGCCTCGATGCGCACAGAGGGCGTTGCGTTGCCGACGAGAACGCCGGTGTACTCGGCCAGGCCTTCGTTTAACTCCAACGCGGCTTCTTCCTGGGCGGCAGCAGGGAAGCGACGGTAGCGCTCAGCACGGAATGCGAGCGCATCGTTCATCGCGTTGCGCTGTGCGCCGGGGTCGGGTGCGGACAGTGCGGCGGCAAGTGCGCGCCATTCCAGCTGCAGCCAATAGCGTCCTTCAAGCGTGTCGAGGTGCTCATTGCCGCCCTCTGCCGGCGCTTCGATCGACAACGCGGGTTGCAGGCGGTGGAACATCTCGTGGGCCAGCAACGTGCGTCGCCGGCCTTCGTCCTGCGGCAGCGGCCAGAGCAGCTGCGTCCAGCGGGTGCCGGACCATTCGACAGCGGTGTTGGCGATGATCGCGTCCGGCGGAAGCTGGCCGATGAAAACCTCTCCACGTGCCTGCAGGTTGCCCTGTGCATCTGCACGGGAAGCCGTGACCCGGCGACTGGTCCTGTCCACCAGCATCATTGGCCCACACAGCGACGCTCCCCAAAGTCGGCCGTTGTCGGCCTGACACAGCGTTTGCGCCTCTTCGAAGACTGCGCCAGCGGTCACGTCGGACAGCGCAGGATCCTCCGCGGACACGGGGCCAACGGCAACCAGCAACAGGGCGACAAGTAAAAGCGGCCGGGGTCTCATTATCCATCCGTCCTTGGGAAGGTCCCGTCATAGCATCGATTCAAAGGTTGCGACAGTGCAGCAACGGTCATGCTGCGTCGCAAGGTGCCACCCACCATTCGCACTGGTACGGTCCGATCCGTTGCACCACCACCGACGGGGAGAGACCACGATGCGCAAGGTAGTGCTGCTGTTGATCCTGCTGACCGGGCTGGCGCCCACCGCCTGGGCGGCCACGGTCAAGACCACCCATCGCACCATTCCCAGCTGGGATGGAACGCCTCTCGGGGCCTTCGTCATCGAACCGCAGGACGCGGGCAGCGGACGGTATCCGCTGCTGGTGATGCCCAGCAGCTGGGCCGTGCCCAGCGTGGAGTACGTGGGCGTGGCGCAGTCGTTGGCCCGGCGCGGCTATGTGGTCATCAGCTACAGCTCGCGTGGCTTCTGGGAGTCCGGCGGCAGCATCGACATCGCCGGGCCGGCCACGGTGGAGGACGTCAGTGCACTGATTGACTGGGCGCTGGACAACACCCGCACCGACCCGTCACGAATCGGCGTATCGGGCATCTCCTATGGGGCCGGCACCAGCCTGCTGGCGGCCGCACGCGATCCGCGCATCAAGGCAGTGGCTGCACTGAGTGGATGGGCCGACCTGCAGGCCTCGCTGTACAGCAACGACACCCCCAGCGCACAGGGCATCGCGCTGTTGGTTGCCGCAGGCCTGGCCACCGGTCGCCCGGGACCGGAGCTGTCCACCATCAATCGCAATGTGCTGGTCGGCAACTACCAGGGCGCGGTGGACTCGCTGTTGCCGGTGGCGGCGCAGCGCAGCCCCGGGGCCAGCATCGATGAGATCAACGCCAACCAGCCAGCGGTGTTCCTGGCCAACGCCTTCAACGACAGCCTGTTCCCGCCGGGCCAGCTGGTCGATTTCTTCAACCGCCTGAAGGGCCCCAAGCAGCTGCAGTTGCGCCATGGCGATCACGCGCTCAACGAAGCCTTTGGCGCACTGGGTGTTCCCAACGAGGTCTACGATTCGGTGGGCGACTGGTTCGACCATTACCTGAAGGGGGTGGCCAATGGCATCGACCGGCAGCCTGCGGTGCAGCTGAAGTCACAGAAGGGCAGCTGGAGCACGTATGCGAACTGGCAGGCGACCAATGCCGGCGCCATCAGCTACGCGCTGACCGCACCCAAAGGGCTGCTGCTGCCCACCGGAGGCCTGGCCGAAAGTGGAAGCAGCACCGGCTGGAACTACCGTATCGGCAGCGGCCTGCTGACGGCCGCCAACTCGGGCGTGGTGATGGCGTCCGGCGCGCTGCAGATGATCAACCTGCCACCGGGCGCCTATGTGCCGTTCGTCGGGCGCAACGCCGCGGGCGTCTGGCAAGGGCCGATCTACTGGAGTGCACGCCGTCTGGATGGCGCGCCGGAAGTGCGGATGACGGTCACGCCCAGCCGCGCCAACACCACGCTGTATGCCTACCTGTATGCCGAGGACGTGCTGGGCAATGGCCAGCTGATCAGCCACAAGCCTTACACGCTGCGCGGTGTCACGCCGGGGCAGGCGAAGACCATCGACCTGCGGCTGGAAGCCAGCAGCTGGAACATTCCGGCTGGCAGCCGCCTGACCCTGGTGGTTGATACGGTGGATCTGCGCTACTCGGGTATCAGCCAGTTGGGAGGTACGGTGACCTTCAGTTCGCCTGCCAACGCGCCTTCGGTGCTGAAGGTGCCGCTGCATTGATGGAAGGCCGCGCCCGTTGCGGTGGGCGCGGTACGCCAGGCTGGAAAACTGCGAGACTGGCGTTTGGTCCGGGAAAGGGATGAATCCATGGTCATTTCAGGGCTGCTGCTCGGTGCAGTGCTTGCGGCGCCCACCGCACAGGGTGCGCCGATCGCCTGGTCGGACACGCTGTCGAAGGATCTGGACGCTGCCAACGCGGCCATGCGCGGTAGCCATCCGGGCGCCGTGGATTCGCGGAATCCCGGTTTCCTTCCGCAGCTGGAGGCTGCCTCGGCGCTTGCGCGCTCGCGCGCGGCCAATGTCGACAGCTTCGCGGGCTACTGGTGGGCCATGAAGGGTTACGCGGCCTCCTTCAATGACGGCCACGTCAGCCTCAACGCGCTTGCCGACGCTCCCGATCTTCCAACGCAGTGGCCGGGGTTCCTGACCGGTTTCGACGGCGATGCGCAGGTGGTCATGACCGTGGACGGTGGTCCGGGCCATCCGCCGCTGGGGGCTCGATTGCTGTCCTGTGATGGCATCGATGCGCAGACGCTGGCTGCACGCCGGGTGGGTGACTTCAGCGGGCGCTGGAACCTGCAGGCCAGCCGCATCCAGGGTGGCGGCGAAGTGCTACTGGAGCAGGGCAATCCGTTCGTGCCCACGCTGCGCAGCTGCGTTTTTCAGTTGGATGGACGCGAGAAGCCCTACGCGCTGCAGTGGCAGCCACTGCAGGCGGCACAGCGCAAGGATCGCCTGGCCGATACTCGGCGCAGCTTCCGCCCGGCCAATGGTTGGCACACGGTGCCAGGCGGTGGCTACTGGATCACCACCAGCAGCTTCAATGCCGACCCTACGGAGCAGAACTTCAAGGAACTGACCGCGCTGCTCGAGCAGCTTGCTCCAAAAGCCGAAGCACTGCAGCAGGCACGGTCGGTCGTGCTGGATGTGCGTGGCAACAGTGGCGGTGCTTCGCAGTGGAGCATCGAACTGGCGCGATTGATCTGGGGCCGTGCCGCCGTGGACGCGCTGTCCGATCCCAGCTGGGTGGAGTGGCGGACCTCCGAGGCCAACATCGCCCAGTTGCGCGGCTTCCTGCAGAAGCTGGTGCAGGCGCCCGACGCGTCGCCAGAGCTGCGTCGCATGCTGGAATCGGTGACGGCGGGCATGGCACAGGCGCGCGACCGGGGTGAGGCAGTGTGGCGCGAGCCATCCGAGGCCAGGGCAGATACAGCTGCAACCGCAGGCCCGGCCGCTCCGCTGCGCAGGGGCAGGGTGGTGATCGTGGCCGATGCCTCCTGCGGCTCGGCCTGCCTCGATGCACTGGATCTGTGGAAACGGCTGGGCGCGGTGCAGGTGGGCGTCGAGACTTCGGCCGACAGCCTCTACATGGATGTCAGGCCGGAGCGGCTGCCAAGCGGGCTGGCCAGGATTTCGGTGCCGATGAAGGTTTTCCGGGGGCGGGTGCGTGGTTCGAATGAACCGCATGTGCCGGATCGTCGCTATGACGGCGACATGCGGGACACACGCGCACTGGAAGCGTGGCTGCTGGCGCTGTGAGGACGCACCTGCCCATGACGCGGGATTCCCACGTGCCGTTGCCGGACGCAACGCTGGGTCAGCGCAGGTCCGGTGGATTCATCGAAGCGTCGCGGACACAGGGATCACCGGCGTCCGGTGTCAGGCGCGCCTCGATGTCCGGTGGAAACTGCGGAATCCTGCTGGTCTGCATCACCACCCAGCGCATGATCGTGTGCAGGTAGTTGAGTGGCAGCATCGTGAGCCACATGAAACCCGGGAGCTGCGCGTCTTCGGCGAAGATGCGCTCCTTGCCGGACGCGAAGCTCTCGCGCTTGCCGTCCAGCGGCATGCAGCAGTGCACCGCGTCCACGACGGCTGCCGGTCCTTCTTCCATGTAGCGCCGCAGGAACTCCCAGTGGGCATGTGCGTTCTTGATGCGAGAGGTCGCGATGCAGAACGCGAACGTCTCCCGTACTGTGACGCCATCCGCGTCCAGGATCAGTCCGCGGACATCCCAGTTGTACCATCCGAAGGTTCCCGTTCCGCGGCCAAGCGTGAAATAGACCTGGTCCCAGGGCACGCTGAGGATGGTGCCATCCAGCCGGAACACGTGTATCTGCCGGTGCTTGCGATCGAGCGCGATCGGATAGTAGGTCCAGCGGAACAGCTCGAGGCAAGCCACCCAGATGCTCGCTGCAGTGAAGGCGGCCAGCATCGCCATGCCGATGAATATCGCCTCCCACAGGCCGTTTTCGTTGGGTAGCCTGTTCACGATCAGCAACCAGAGCAGCATCAGCACGCCGCCCAGCCCGAAGGCAATGCCGATCGCGCCCAGCAGGGCTGCAAAGCCACGCGCGGCGAACCAGCGATCCACCGAAACCAGGCCGTTCGAATTCATCTTCACCACGCACAGCTGTGCCAGCGGCACGACATCCAGCCGCTTCTTCTGCAGCAGGCGGTGCTCGCGATCAAACGCATTCAGTGGGCGGTTGTTGGAAAACTTGCGCGTGTATCCGGTGTAATCCATGGGCGATCCCTGCGCGATTCCTGCGCCCGTTGGATTCTAGCGGGATTCTCCCGGGGGGAGATCAGCGACGAACGTCGAACGGATGGCTCTCCATCAGTGCCCGGACTTCAGCTTCGCGGGCAGGGCTGAAGTCGCCGGGAATGGCGTGCTTCAACGCGCCCGCGGCCAGTCCGAAGCGCACGGTGTGTTCTGCGTCGAGCCCGGACAGCAATCCGTGCAGGATGCCGGCGGCAAAGGCATCGCCACCGCCGATGCGATCAACGATGCCGGGCAGCGGCCTCGGAGCAGCCTGCGCGCGGGTTCCATCGCGTCCCAGCAGCAGCGCACCGAGCACGTGATGGTCGGCGCTGATCACCTCGCGCTGGGTGCAGGCCAGCCACCGCAGGTGCGGGAACGCGGCAAAGGCAGTGGCCGCAGCGGCCTCGGTTCGGGCGATCGCATCGTCCTGCGCGAAGTGCAGCCCCAGCACCAGTTCGATGTCCCGATGATCGGCAAAGACAATGTCGGCCTCGGCGAACAGCTCACGCAGGATCGCCGCTGCGTCGCCATCCCAGCGTCGCCACAGTGAGGGACGGTAATTGCCGTCGAAAGACACCTGCACACCGGCCGCGCGAGCCGCACGCACGGCACCCAGCACCGACTCGGCCACGTTGGCGCCCAGCGCCGGGCTGACGCCCGAGACATGCAGCAGGTACGCGCCGGACAGCACGGCGGGCCACGCATGATCCTCGGCGCTGCTGTTTGCGAATGCAGAACCGGCCCGGTCATACACCACTTCACTGGCGCGCTGCACCGCACCGGTCGCCAGGAAGTACAGGCCCATGCGGTCACCCTCCACTTCACGCACGGCGGCCACGCCCACGCCATGCCGCCGCAGCTCGGCCACGGCATGCCGGCCCAGCGCGTTACCGGGTACCGTGCTGACCATCTGCACATCGTGGCCCAGGCTGGCCAGCGAGACCGCCACATTGGCCTCGGCACCTCCCACATGGACCTGCAGCTGCGGCGTCTGCAGCAGCAGTTCACGACCGGGCGCGCCCAGGCGCAGCAGCAACTCACCGAAACAAACGACGCGGCTCATCGGTTCTCTCTCACTCGGGGGTAGTGCAGCCCAGCATGCGCAGATCGATGGCATCGGCCATGCGCCGGTAGCCTTCGTCGTTGGGATGCAGATGGTCGCGGGTGATCTCGTTGGGCAGCGATTCGGCTGCCTTCGGGTCACGCAGCGCGGCATCGAAATCGATGATGCCGTCGAAGCCGCTGTTGCCGCCACGTGCCCACTGGTTGATCGTGGTGCGGGTGGCGGCGGACACGGGCTCGTAGCGCTCGGAACCGCCGAACGGGGTCAGCGTACCCAGCCAGGCGCGGATGCCGTGCGCATGCAGCCGCGCCGCAACCTGTTGATAGCCCAGCAGCATGTCCGCCGCATTGCGTCCAGGCAGCGGCTGCGCGCCACCGCCGTGGCGGATGTCATTGATGCCTTCGAACAGGATCACCTGATCGGCGTCGGCCACTGCGATCACGTCGCGATCCAATCGTGACAGCGCACTGTGGCTGCGGCCATGATCAAGCAGCTTGTTGCCGCTGATGCCCTGGTTGAGTACCACGAACCGGTTCGGGCAGGCCTGCTGCAGGCGCTGCGCCAACCGCTCCGGCCACTGGTTGAAGGTGCCGCGGCGTGCGGTGGCGCCTTCCGTGATGGAATCGCCCAGCGCCACGATTACCTGGGGACGATCATCACGCTGCACCATCACTGCCGAGAACACGTTCTGCTGGTAGCTCAGCCGCACGCTGTCGGCGACGGCTGTCTGCCTGCCATCTGCGACCCGCAGCTCGGTGCGGCGCACGGCGGGGCGGGTGGGCTGCGGGAAATAGGCACTCACGCTGATCTCCTGCAGCGCCGCCACCGGCATCCGCACCGGGTCGCTCAGCAGCGCGGCTCCGACCGGCACCTCGATGACCGCGCGGCCATCCACCGTTACCGGCTGCGGTGCGGCCTTGCCGTTCTTCACTCCCACACGCAGGTCCTCGACCCGCAAGGGCGCCGTGCCGAGCTCGTTGCTGATGCGCAGCCGCAGCGCATCGCCACGGCTGCCGATACGCATGTCCTGGCGCACGGTCTGTGCGGCGAACTGTACCGGCGCATCGGACGTTCCGTCCTTGCGGTCGGGCGCGGGCGCGGCCGTCCAGGCAGTGACCCACACGGGTGCGGCCCACACGGCGGGCGCCGTCATGGCGGAGCAGAGCGTCAATGAAAACAGAAGTGTCCAGCGCTGCATGGGCAGGAGTCCGGTCAGGTGTCAGGAGAAGTAGGTGCCGCCGTTGACGTCCAGATTCGCGCCGGTGATGAACGCCGCCGCATCCGAGGCCAGGAACACCGCAGCGTCGGCGGCTTCGTCCGGCGCGCCCTGGCGGCGCAACGGGGTGGCGCCGGCAACGGCTGTGCGTACTTCCGGCTTGGTGAATTCGTCGTGGAAGCGGGTGGCGATCATGCCGCAGCACAGCGCGTTCACGCGGATTCCCTTCGGTCCCAGCTCCTTGGCCATGGCACGGGTGAAGGTCATCACTGCCGCCTTGGCGGTGGCGTAGATCGATGCGCCCGGGCCGCCGCCATCACGGCCTGCCTGCGAGGCGAAGTTGACGATGGCCGCGCCTTCGCGCATGTGCGGCACCACCGCGTGGGTGGTGAGGTAGGTCGAGGTCAGGTTCAGGTCCATCACGGTGTGGAAGAACACCGGGTCGATGTCGGCCAGCGGCCGGCGCTGCACCATGCCACCGGCCACGTTCACCAGCAGGTCGATGCGCTCGCCGAACGCGGCCTGTGCCGCAGCGACCAGGCCGGCGACGGCCGTGGCATCGGTGACGTCGGCGCGATGCACGATGGCCTGGCCACCGGCCGCCTGGATCCGTGCCAGCGTTTCCTGGGCACTGGCCTCATCATTGGCGTAGTTGATGCAGACGCGTGCACCGGCGGCAGCCAGCTTGATCGAAACGGCGCGGCCGATATCGCGGCCACCGCCGGTGACAATGGCCACCTTGTCCTGGAACGACATGCGGAAAACTCCTTGATTTGCGGGGGAATGAAAAGCGTGGGCTCAACCGCCGCGGCGGTCGAGCTTGTGGATAGGTCCGGTCCACCACCACAGCGCGGCCAGCGACAGCGGCACCAGGGCGGCAACGAGGATGAAGATCGGGGCATAGGAGTGGCGGGTCAGCACCGGCACCAGCCAGGTGGTGATCAAGGTGCCGGCCACGGCGGCCAGGCCACCCAGGCCCGCCAGCGTGCCCACCGAGCGGCCGTCGAACAGATCGCCGGGAAGGGTCTGGATGTTGCCGATGGCCACCTGGAAGCCGAACAGCACCGCAGCGATCGCCAGCACCGCCAGCAGCGGATGGTTGGCCAGCACGGCACCCAGCAGGGCAGGAGCCATGACCACGCAGCCCAGCGTTATGGACAGCTTGCGGGCGCGGTCCACGCTGTGCCCGGCGCGGATCAGGCGCCCGGAGAGCCAGCCGCCGCTGAGGCTGCCCAGCATCGCGCCGACAAACGGCACCCAGGCGAACAGGCCGATCTGCTTGATGTCGAAGCCGAAGGTTTCAGCCAGGTAGAACGGCAGCCAGGACACGAACAGCCACCAGATCGGGTCCAGCAGGAAGCGGCAGGCGAGCATGCCCCAGCTCTGCCGGTGGGCCAGCAGCTCACGAACGCTGGCCTTCGGCGCCACCACCGCCTGTTGCCCGGCCTGGTCTTCCTGAATCAGCCGGCGCTCGGCATCGCTCACCCACGGATGCTTGTCCGGCCCGGCGCGGTAGACAAACAGCCACGGCAGCAGCCACAGGAAACCTATGGCACCGACCAGCACGAAGGTACCGCGCCAGCCCAGCCACAGGTACAGGCCGGCGATGGCCGGCGCGGAAACGATCGCGCCGATCGACGCGCCGGCGTTGAACACGCCTTGCGCCAGTGCGCGCTCGCGCGCCGGGAACCACTCGGCATTGGCCTTCACCGCGCCCGGCCACGCGCCTGCTTCGCTGATGCCCAGCATCGCCCGCACCAGGCTGAAGGACAGCATCGAATGGGTGATCGAGTGCAGGGCGATGGAGATCGACCACACGCTGATCGACAGGGCGAAACCCAGGCGCGTGCCGATCATGTCGAACAGGCGGCCGAACAGGAACTGGCCGGCGGCGTAGAACAGCATGAACACCGTCACCAGCAGGGCGTAGTCATCCTTGGTCGCGCCCACTTCCCTGGCGATTTCCGGCCACATCACCGCCAGTGCGTTGCGGTCGATGTAGTTGATGACCGTGGCCACGGCAATCAGGCCCACGATCAGCCAGCGCACGGCTGAACGCACCGGCACCTTGCTCAGCTTGGCCACCACCGCAGGGCCGTTCATTTGCCGTCACCCTTGCTGCGGTCCAGGCGCGCATGGCTGCCGTTCCAGCGGTAGACGTGGCCGTCGACGGTCACGCTGTGCTCGCCCTTGGCGCTGCTGTCGTCGGCCACGCCCAGGGCGATGCGTGCACCGCTGGCCAGGCGCAGCTCGATCACCTCGGCATCGCTGCCGCGGGTACGCACGATCTCCCTGATGCGGCTGTCGGCGCCGTGCACGTACTCGGCGGTGCCGTTGTACTCGCCATGCGGCTCCAGCACGCTGAAGAAGGTGACGTCCTTGTGGCCGTCCACGCGCTGCAGCAGGGCAGGCTCACGGCGCAGGTTGAATTCCGGATCGTTCGCGCCGCTTTCCACCAGCAGCGCCTGCGCCGGCGCACTGCTGCCGAAGCGGTAGGTGTAGAAGCGCCCGTCCAGCAGCCACGCCAGCGACCGCGGCTCGCTGCCGGGTTTGCTGCGTGCATCCAGCCACAGGTGCTGGTAGCCGTTGTCCTTGCCCAGCACCGGGCGCTGGCTGGGGAAGTGCTCGGCCTCGAAGCCGGTGGTGACGATGTGGCCGTTGAAGTGCAGCGGCAGGTCGTAGCGCGCGGCCTTGTCGCCGTGCACCTGCAGCAGGTCCAGCACCACCGGCAGGCCCAGGTCGGGGTGGCGCAGCAGCGCCTGGGTGCGGGTGAACGCCACGCCGGGATAGGCATCGCGCATCGTTGCCGAGGCAATCTGGGTATCGGCATCGGCCTGGAAGAAGCGCACCTGCGGGGCATGCGCCTCGCCACGCTTCCAGTCGCCGTTGAAGTGGCTCTGCTCGTCCACCACCAGGGTGTTGTGGGCCACGGTCTGCTTGGCCCAACTGCGGTTCTCGGCCAGGTAGATGCCACCGCGCTTGGCTTCCACGTTGAGGAAGCGGGCGGCGCCGTAATCGGTCACCACCGGGTTGCCGTTGTCGTAGAACAGCCAGTTGAGCTTGTCGAAGTGGCCGTGGCCCATGCCCTGCATCGTGTCCTTCTGCACCAGTGCCTGGCCGCGTTCGCCGTTCATGCGCAGAATCGCCAGGCCGCCGCGGTCGCCGTCGGGGCCATCGCGCAGCAGCATCGGGCGGTAGTCGAAGGGCTTGGCCTTGTTGGCGGCCAGTGCCTGCGCCACCTGCAGGCCTTCGGGTGACAACAGCAGGCGCTTCTGCTGCTGGGCCACCGACAACAGGCGGTCATCACCGGTGCGCGCATAGGCGATGCCGATGCCGGCCACCAGCTCTTCGGTGTCGATGCCCTTGTCCAGAATCGCATCGTTGATCGGGAAGAACAGGCCGCCATAGCTGGACTGCACCAGCACATCCACCGCCTTCAGCAACACGCCATCGCGACGCGCGAAGATCTTCCGCTGCGGCTCATTGCGTTCGATGGCGCTGGCGAACAGCAGGAACGGCGCCAGTGCATAGCGCTGGTAGTAGGGGCCTTCCTCGTAGTAGCCATCGGGCGAGAACAGCAGGTCGATCTGCCGCAGGAAGCCGAACTTGTCGTCCTTCTGGCTGCCGCGCAGGGACTTCTCCACCAGTTCCTGGTCGCGCAGCACGTAGCCGGTCATGCCGGTGGCGGCCACCGCCCACGTGGCGTGGTTATGGATCTGGTCGTAGTTCTTCGGTTCGCTGACGAGGAACTCGGCCATCGGCCGGAACACCTTCGATTCGATGGTGTCGCGGTCCTCGGCGGACAGCGCGTCACGGATCGCGTCATAGCCCTGAATGGCGTTGACCAGCCATACCGAATCGTTGAGCACCTGCCAGAACACGCGGCCGGGAATCTGGCCCCTGCCTTCCGGGTGCGGGCCGAGCGTCGGGTACAGCTCGGCATACTGCAGCAGCATGTCGCGCGCGTAATCCACGTAGGTCCTGTCGCCGGTCAACCGGTACAGCGTGCCCGCCGCCAACAGTGCCTGGTAGTTGCGCTTGTGCTGTTCATGGGTGCGCCCGCCGCCCTTGTCCCTGGGCACCGGCACGTCGATGCCGGCCTTCATCATCTTCTTCAGTGTTGCCTCGGTGCGCGCCTGCTCCTTGGCGAACCACGGGTAGCGGCGGCCTTCGCTGGCCATCTGCTGCCAGTGCGCAGCGGTGACCAGCACCGGCGCGGTGTCGGCCTGCCGCGCAGCGGCAGCGGGCGCTGCGAGCAGCGACGCGGTCGGCAGCAGGGCGAAGGGGGCGGCCAGGGCCAGGGAAACGAACAGCGGCTGCAACCTCATCGATCAACTCCATTGCGGGTGCGTGACAGGGCAACTTCGCCCACCTTGGGATACCAGGCGACGCCGGTCGCCTCGCGCGCGGTCATCGCTAGGGCAGGATCGGCGCCCACGGCGGGCAGGGCAGGCGTGGCCACCCACAATCCGCTGGCAGCCTGCTGCAGGCTGACGCCACGGCCTTCTACGCCACCCGGGAACACGGTGCTGGCTGCCGGCGACTGCACGTTGCCGCTGAAGTCGATGCCGGTCAGCGAACTGGCGGCAGTTGGCGGGTTGCTGCTGTTGCGGTTGACGATCAGGTTGCCGGTGAAGCGGCTGCTGCTGGCGGCGACCACGATGCCTTTGGCTTCATCGTGGCCGACGCCGAAACTGATCTTCGCCACGTCCACGAAGGTGTTGCGATTGATCGTGGCATTCACCACCGGCGCATAGCCGGACAGCGGAGGACTGGCCTGCGCATCCATCACCGCCAACGCCGAACGGTTGCTGGACCCGGCCAGCCGCTCGAAGTAGTTGTTGCTGACGGTCTGGTCGGCGTTGATGATGCGTACGCCGCCGGTGCCGGCCTTGTCATCGCCGAGGAAGACGTTGTCGATCACCCGGTTGCCGTTGCCATGGCGCAGGGTCAACGCGCCGGCCGAACGGTAGAACACGTTGCCGCGGTAGGTGTTGCCGCCGGACTTGTTGCTGATGATCTCGGTCTCGCCGTCGCAGCCTTCGAACCAGTTGTTCTCCACCGTGCTGTTGGAATCGCTCAGTGAGCTGTCGCTGGTGCCGACGCGGATCGTTTCGCCCCCGTTGACGCCCAGCGCCGGGCGCGGCCCGAACCAGTTGTGGTCGATACGGTGCTGGTTGTCCAGGCCCTGGGTGGCATCGCGCACCACCACCACGGTCGGCCCGGCGTTGGTCTTGCCGCGCAGCTGGCTGTGATCCAACCGGTTGTTGCTGCCATACAGCGATACCCAGTAGTCCTGGTCGCTGGCATCCGGGTTGGCGTAGTCATCGATCACCAGGCCGGTGACGCGGCTGTTGCTGGCGACGGCCTTGCTCGACTCGCGGAACGCCACCACCGCATCACCCGGCGCATAGCCGTTGCGGAACACCAGGTTGGACACCTGCAGGTAGCTCCCGGCCAGGCGCAGGTCCGAGCGCCCGCTGAGGACGACCTTGCCGGCGGTCTGCGCGCGCAGCACGATCGGTGCGGCTGCCGTGCCCTGACCCTTAAGCAGCAGCCGGGCATCGGTCCAGGTGCCGTCAGCCAGCACGATCTCATCGCCAGGCTGCAGCGCCGAGGCGGCGGTAGTGAACTCCGCGACATCGTGGACGAGCCAGCTGGCTGCACTCGCTGCTGAAGTGGTCAGGCACATTGCCAGGCCAGTGGTCAGGCAAAACAGCCATGAATCATTGGATCGGTGACGCGCCAGCGAGTGAATGCGCATGAAATCCTTCCAGGGACGGCCGGGCCGTCGTTTCAGGGTGGGCCTGCATACCACTTTCGGGTCTGTTGTAAGCCAGCTTTCGCGCAAAGTCATGCTGCATGAGCACATTAAATTGCGATCAAGTGGTATGGATCAAAGGCATTTGAACAATCGCATACCAATTGGTTGACATTTTCATGTCGCCGTGCCGAAGCTGCGTCCCACGCCTGGCATGCAGGCGATCCTTTGGGAGGAGGAAACCATGCGGCGACCCGCCGGAGCAGTGCACAGCATCTCGTTGTCCCCCACACCCCTGATCGTGGCGCTGCTCGCCGTGCTGGCGGGGCTGCCCACGGCCCAGGCGCAATCCGGCAAGGACGCGGCAGGGCAGGATCCCACCACGCTGGACCAGGTGCAGGTCACCGGCATCCGCGAATCGATGCAGAGTTCGATCAACAGGAAGCGCGATGACACGGTCATTGCCGACGTGCTCTCGGCCGATGACATCGGCGACCTGCCGGCGCCCTCGCTGGCCGATGCGATCGAGACCCTGACCGGCGCCGCTTCGACCCGCGACAAGACCGGCGCCTCGGAAATCTCCATCCGTGGCCTGGGCGCCTTCCTCAGCAGCACCAACTTCAATGGCCGCGAGATCACCAACGGCAGCGGCGACCGCTCGGTGAACTTCAACATGTTCCCCGCCGAGCTGATCAATACGGTGGCCATCTACAAGACCCAGCGCGCCGACATCATCGAAGGCGGCGTGGCTGGCACTATCGGCCTGGAAACAGTGCGCCCACTGGAGTACGGCAAGCGTGCGGCGCAGCTGGACCTGCGCGGCAGCTGGGCCGAGTATGACAAGAAGTACCGCGACGACGACGGCATCGGCCATCGCGGCACCGCCAGCTACATCGACCAGTTCGAGTTCGGCAACGGGCAGAAGCTGGGCATCTCGCTGGGCTTCCAGCGCCTGGACGGCACCGACCCGGAAGAGAGCATCACCAGCGGTTCCACCTGGTATGCCTGCGATGGCACGCAGAACGTGGGCAATGCCAACTGCAATGAAGTGTCCGCGAAGGCCATCGCCAACGGCGCGCCGTACTACCTTGTGCCAAGCAGCCGCATCTACCGGCTCAAGCAGGAGCGTAACGACCGGCAGAGCGAGTTCGCCGCATTGCAGTGGCGGCCCAATGACGTGGTTGAAGTGAACCTCGACTTCGAACACACCGAGCGCAACTGGTACGAGAACCGCAGCGACCTGAGCCTGTCCAACGCCCGCCGTGGCATCACCCGGCGCGAGGTGGACGAGGACGGCATCGTGCGCCACCTGCATGGCAGCACCTCGATTGATTCCACCTCAAACCGCTACTGGCGTGGCGAGGAGTACACCGGGGGTGGCCTGAACCTGATCCTGCGACCGACCCCGGCCTGGGAACTGTCCACCGATCTTTCGTACTCGCACACCAATCGCCTCGACAGCGAGCGCATGACCCGCCTTCGTGCCAACCAGCGCGACGTCAACAATGCCATCGTGCCGGGCATCAGCAGTGGTGCCACCGGCTACGTGGACTATGACTGGGACTGGCACGGCGAAGTGCCCAGTGTCGCGCTGGCGCCGAACTTCGACCCCAACAACTGGGACGCCTACACCGGCGCGGCGCGCGTCACCTCCAGCGCAACGGAGAACGACCACAGGATCAAGGCCGGCCGCTTCGACGCCAGCTTCATGCCCGAGTCCGGTTTCTTCACCCGTATCAAGGGTGGCGTGCGTGCCAGCCAGGCGGACTACCGCCTGCGCGACAACACCCTGGTAAGCGATTACGACCAGCGCGTGGCGGCCGACAAGGCGAAGATCATCGCCGCCAACCAGGCCTGCCGCGCGCCGTTCCCACAGGATGACTTCATGGATGCCGCCAGCGGCAACACGATCTCCTCGTGGGCGTACTTCGATCCGAACTGCCTGTACCAGTCGTTCCGTGGCAGCCTCGACAGTGGGTTGGATCCGGGTTTCCAGGATCCGAACAATGTCGATATCACCGAGAAGACACGCGCGCTCTATCTGATGGGGGAGTTCAGCAGCAGCCTGTTCGGCTTGCCGGTGACCGGCAACCTCGGCCTGCGCTGGGTCAAGACCGATGTTCGCTCCGAAGGCGTGCGTACCGGGCTGCGTATCGAGGACAATGGTGACGGCACGATCCGCCTGCAACCCACCGGTGCGTACAGCACGCAGGTGTTCAAGGCGGGCAACGACAAGCTGCTGCCTAGCCTCAACGCGGTCTTCGCACTGCGCCCGGACGTGTTGCTGCGGGTCGGTGCATACCGCGCGATGTCGCGACCGGACATCGCCGCGCTGGGTGCCGGGCGCACCATCAACGTGAGCAGTGATGCCACCTACGGCAATCTGGCCGACGCGCTGGATGACATCAGCGCCAGCGGCAACCCCGCCGCGCAGCCGCTGATGTCCTGGAACGGCGACCTGTCACTGGAGTGGTACCCGAACCCGGACACGATGCTGGCCGGCGCGGTGTACTGGAAGCAGTTCAACGGCGGCACCGCCACTGCGCTGGTGCCGGAGACCTACACCATCGACGGCCAGAGCGTGACCGTGCCGGTACGCCAGCAGGTAACCACCGACGAGGACAGCACGCTGACCGGCTTCGAGCTGACCGCCACCCATCGACTGTCGTACCTGCCCAAGCCGTTCGACGGACTGGGCTTCAAGGTCAGTTACAACTACGCCGATGCCGACTACCGGACCCAGGACTCGCGACTGGGCGAGCAGCTGGCCAGTGACGGCACGATCCTTCCGGCGATCGTGCCGCCGGCGGGTCTCAGTGGCTTCTCGCGGCACGTCCTGTCAGGTTCGATCTACTGGGACGTCGGACGTTTCAACATCCAGGCCATCGGCAAGTTCCGCTCGCACTACTACCAGGACTTCACCGGCAATACCGCGCAGCAGAACCGCTACTACGATGACAACACCAGCGTGGACCTGCGCCTGCGCTACCGGGTGAACAAGCAGTTGTCGCTGTCGCTGGAGATGATGAACCTGACCAACGAGCCGCGCGTGGCCTACCAGCCGCTTTATGGGAACTTCCGCGAAGTGGTGACCTACGGGCGGCGTGCGTATTTCGGTGTACGATACAAGTTCTGAACAGGGCGGCGTGGCCAGCGGTCGCGCCGTCGCTCCAACCGGACCCTTGCCGGCCGCGGTGGCAGGGCAGGGACCGGGAAGGAATCGCCAAGGGTCAGCCGCATGTCCGCCAACCGCCTTTACCAGACCATCGCTGCCAAGCTCCGCAAGCTGATCGAGGACGGCGAATTTCCGCCAGGCTCGCGGCTGCCGGGCGAGCGTGAACTGGCCGAACGGTTCGGTGTCAGCCGGGTCACCATCCGCGAAGCCGAGATTGCACTGGAAGCACAGGGCTGGATTGCGATCCGCATCGGATCGGGCGTGCATGTGAAGCCGCGCCCGACGCAGGCGTCCGGCGGGCTGCCGGATGTCAGCGCCTTCGACCTCACCGCTGCCCGCGCGGTATTCGAGGCCGAGGCCGCCGCTCTGGCGGCAAGCAATCTGGACGATGCCGGCATCGCCGAACTGCGGGTGCTGGCCGAAGCGCTGTGCCGTCGCGACCTGAGCGACGCGGAAGCCGGCGAGTACGATCGCCGTTTCCATCTGACCATTGCCCGCCTCTCAGGCAATCCGGTGGTGGAGTACTTCGTGCAGCAGATCTGGCGCATGCGCAGCGAACTGCCGCGGGTGACCGAGGTCTATTCGCGGGTCTGCCATGATGATGGCGCCAGCCGTGCCGACGAACACATGGCCATCTTCGAAGCACTGCGCGCACGCGATCCGGTGGCCGCGCGCAATGCCATGCGCCATCATTTCCAGCGTCTGTTCGAAGCCATGCTGCAGGCGTCCGAAAGCCAGGCGCTGGAGGAGATCCGCCGCCGCACGCAGCAGGACCGCGAACGGTTCATGGCCACGACGCGTATCTGAGTAACGGCGTTTCCAGGGCCGCCGGGGCGGGTCAGGACGCTGTGACGTGCGGGGAATCATCCTTGCCGGTGCCGACGAGCGCGAAGTAAGCTCTGCTTCGTCGACGAGGGGGACACCATGTACGCAAGGATCGCGGCAGCTGCGCTGCTGTGTATGACGGCCCTGCCTGCGTCGAGCGCCAACCGCGGCTCGACGGTGATGGAGGATTACGCGGCGGCGCTGAATGCCCGCGGGCAGATTCTGCAGTTGGATACCGGTGACATGTTCGGGGAAAGGATCGGGCTGTTTACCGGCTCGGTGGAATTCCTGCAGACCGACGTCGACCTGCCGGGCAACAGTGCGCTGGAGGTGGGCATCAAGCGGCGCTTGGTGGCAGGTGCGCAGGGCCGGCAGGGATTGGGCATGTTCGGGGTGTGGGACCTGGCCCTGCCCAGGGTGCATGGGACGTTCAGCACCCAGGGTGGATGGAAGAATTACGTGGTGGCCGAGCCGCTCAACCGCTGTTCGAAGTTCACCCCGCCTCCAACCGAGATCGTCACGGTGAAGGCACAGACGCCGACCGGGCCAGGGACATTCACCGAGTACTTCAACTCCGACGAGTTCTGGCATGGAACGCAGCTCTACCTGCCAGAGACCGGTGACGAGGATCTGCTCGCGCAAAGCAACGAATGGCCGGTGCCGAGTACAGGGCATGCGTACCCGATGCGAACCAAGAGCGGCAATGTCATCCGCTGCGTCGCCATGGACGATGGGGCAGGTGAGGGCTTCGAAGTCACGACGCCTGCCGGCATCACCTACACGCTCAATCATATGGCCAGCCTTGGCAGCGGACCGCCATTGATCAAGAAGGGATACTCGCGGGGAAACTTCGGCTCGGTTACGGAGTTCGAGTTCGTTCTTTTCCGGCAGGAGTTCCATATTCTTCCGACCAGTGCCCGAGACCGGTTTGGAAATTCGGTGACCTACACGTGGGATCCGGCAAATCCACGGCAGTTGCTGCGCATCGCAGCCAACGATGGCCGCACCGTCGATCTCGAGTGGACGGCTGGATCGCCCAGCACGCTGCCAAGCGAAGTGAGCGCGGTCCGTGCGGGTGGGAGGACGTGGACCTACGGTACCGTGGTGGGTGGCTACAAGGTCACCTTCCCGGACCAGTCCTACTGGCAGACTACGGGGTTCAACGTAGGCACCATGGGTGCCGGTGCCGTTCCCGCAGAGCGGGGTTTCTGCCGGAATCCGGGTGTGGTGACCTACGGCCATTCCGGTTCGATCCGCCATCCCAGTGGTGCAGTGGCGAAGTATCGCTTCGAGCCGACGCTGCATGGCCGCTCGTGGGCGCGTTATGGCTGCAATATGGCCGACAGCACCGGTAGCGGGTTCCTCGACTCGATCGAATACACGCCCGCCAGGTACTACACGTGGTCGCTGGTTTCCAGGACAGTCACCGGGCCGGGCATCGACCAGCCTTATACGTGGGCCTACAGTTACGGCCCGGCCAACGGGTGCTATGCCGACGGCAGCAAGGAACTGTGCCAGGCCAATTCGCCGGCCACGAAGTGGGTGGACGTCAAGGATGCAGAGGGCGTCACCACCCGGCACACCTTTGGCAATCGATTCAATGTGGACGAAGGCTATCTGCTTTCCTCGGTCCAGCCGGGCCGCGCCACCACCCTCAGCTATCAGCTTGACGCTTCCGGCAGCTATCCGGCATTGGCCGGGCGACCGGCATATCAGCGTGCCAGCGGAATCATCGCAGCCAAGCAGATACCGTTGCTGCAGAAGGTCATCGAGCAGGATGGCGTACGCTACATCTGGAAGGTCAATACGTTCGACAGCATGGCACGACCTGTGTCCATCACTGAAGCCAGCCAGCCCGTGCAGTAGGCGTACGATGTGGCAGGACAGGGGCCGCAACGCGGGCAGTGGCACGTGCTGGATTGCCCCGCCGCGCCCTGTTCGCCCTGGAAAAGGGAGCAGCAAGGACGAAGGCACTACACCGCCGGAACCGTGATCCTCTGCAGATCCAGTCTGGCCCTGGCCCACCCGTGCTGTCGGTGTCTGTCCCGTGACCCCGCACCGACGCATCCGAGGAATCCCGCATGTCCGACACCCCTCCACCGCTGAACATCCTGGCGTTTGCCGGCAGCCTGCGCAGCAACAGTTACAACCGGCGCCTGGTCAGGGCAGCAGCAGGCGCCGCGCCTGCGGGCCTGCTGCTGACCGTGCATGACACCATCGCCGATATTCCGCTGTTCGACGAAGACCTGGAAGCCGCCGACCCGGCCGGCCCTGCCGGGGTCAAGCGCCTGCGCGCGGCGATTGCGGCCGCTGACGGCGTGCTGATCGCCACGCCGGAGTACAGCCAGTCACTGCCCGGCGTACTCAAGAACACGCTCGATTGGCTGTCCCGCGACGATGCCGAGTACCGCACGGTACTTTCGGCCAAGCCGGTGGCGATCATCGGCGCTACGCCGGGCCGCTGGGGCACCAAACTGGCACAGTCGCAGCTGCGCCATACACTGACCGCCATGGGCGCATTGACCATGGCCTCGCCACAGCTCTATGTGGCCGAAGCAGCGGCCGCCTACGACGATGACGCGGAAGATTTCGACGCGGCGACGCGCAAGCGCCTGCAGCGCTTCCTGGAGGGATTCCAGAGCTGGGTCCAGCTGCTGCAGGGTGGGTCGTCGCGCGGTTGAGCGGTGCCGGCAGAGGCCGTCATCGCCCGCCGGTGCCAAGGACCGGATCATGCAGCCCGCGCAGCTTCTTCTTGTTGATCTTGCCCACGCTGGTCCGCTCGATTGCATCCACGAAGCTCACGCGCTCCGGGATCGCATAGCGTGAGATGTCTCCGGAACGGCTGCGCGCCGCGACCAGTTCGATGATCTCCGCTTCGGCCACATGGCTTCCCGGCTTCCTGACCACCAGTGGCAATGGCCGCTCGCCCCATTTCGTGTCGGCGATACCGATCACCGCGACCTCGCTGACCGCCGGGTGCAGTGCGATGATGTCTTCCAGCGCGAGCGAGGAGATCCATTCGCCCCCGGTCTTGATCACGTCCTTGATGCGGTCGGTGACACGCAGGTAGCCAGCTTCGTCGATGTTGCCGATGTCGCCGGTGTGCAGGTAGCCGCCCGCCCACAGCGTTGCCGAAGCCTCGGGATCGTGCAGGTAGCCCTGGGTCAGCCAGGGGGCGCGCGCCACCACCTCACCGGTGGCGACGCCATCGTGGACGACATCGCCCATGTCCGGGTCGACGATGCGCAGGTCCACCAGCGGCACCGGAATGCCGGCCTTGGTGCGCAGTGACAGCACCTCGTCGGCATCGGTCACGCTGTCCACGTCGATCTGGGCGATGGTGAGCAGAGGGCAGGTCTCGGACATGCCATAGCCGCCGAAGATGTCGATGCCCCGCGCCAGTGCGCGCTGCGCCAGGGCACGGGGCAGCGCGGCACCGCCGATGATCACCTTCCAGCCCTCCAGGTCGGTCTGCGCGGCGTCCGGGTGCTCCAGCAGCATGTGCAGGATGGTTGGCACGCAGTGCGAGAAGGTCACCTTTTCGCGGGCGATCAACGCCAGCAGTTTCGCAGGCAGGTAGCGCCCCGGATAGACCTGCCTGATGCCCATCGCGGTAGCCACGTAGGGCAGGCCCCACGCGTGCACATGGAACATCGGGGTGATGGGCATGTAGACATCGTCACGATGCAGGCGGCCCTGGCGAGGTGCGCCGCCGAGCGCGGCCATCGCCGCCAGCGAATGCAGCACCAGCTGCCGGTGGCTGAAATAGACCCCCTTGGGCAATCCGGTGGTTCCGGTGGTGTAGAACACCGTGGCACGGGCATTCTCGTCGAAGTCCGGGAAGCGGCCGACCGGCGTGGCACCGCGCAACCCCGCTTCGTACTCGGTGGCGAAGCCTGGCGGCAGCGGGCCACCGGCATCGTCCAGCAGGATGCGCGTGCGCAGGTCCGGCAGCTGCTCGTCGATGGCGTCCAGCAGCGGCAGGAACTCGCGGTTGGCCAGGATCACCCGCGCGCCGCTGTGGTTCAGCGTGTACGCGATCTGCTCGGGGGCCAGGCGCACATTCACCATCATCAGCACCGCACCGATCATCGGAACCGCGAAGTAGGCCTCCAGGTAGCGGTTGCTGTCCCAGTCCATCACCGCCACCGTGTCGCCGTGGCCGACGCCCAACGAGGTCAACAGGCCGGCCAGCTGGCCGATGCGCGCCTGCAGGGTGCGGTAATCGAATCGGACCCTATCGCCATAGACGACTTCCTGTTCAGGACTCACCGCCAGCGGCATCAGCAGCAGCTGCTTGATCAGCAGTGGATAGGCATGGGCATCGGGAGTGGGGGCGGATGACATGGCATTTCCTCGTGGGCGGCGTTGCGGTCGCCGGCCTTCTCCGCACCACACTATCAAGCCCTTCCTGCTGTACCAGCGTACCTAGGTACCTGTTCCCGCGCGCAGCCGATTTGATAATCTCGCCAGGACATGCCAACCCTGCTCATCGCCGACGATCACCCCTTGTTCCGTGCGGCACTGCATCGCGCGGCGGAAGAGGCGGTCGCCGATCTGCAGATCAGCGAGGCGGATTCACTGGACAGCGTGCTGGAGGCGATCGAGAACCAGTCGATCGACCTGATGCTGCTGGACCTGCACATGCCGGGCAACCATGGGCTGGCCGGGCTGGCGACCATTCGTGCGCTGCAGCCGGGCCTGGCGATCATCATCGTCTCCGCCAACGAGGAGCCGCAGGTGATCCGGCGCGCCATCGACCTCGGCGCCGCGGGCTACCTGCCCAAGAGCTCGGGTTTGAACGAGCTGCAGTCCGCGCTGCAGTCCGTGCTGGAGGGCGAACGCTGGATCCCGGCGCTGCTGCGCGAGCCGGTGGCGCGGGTAGCGCCGTTCAGCAGGGATGCCGACCTGGCCGCACGCCTGGCCAGCCTGTCCGCACATCAATACAAAGTGCTGGGGCTGGTGGCCGAGGGCCTGCTCAACAAGCAGATTGCCGACCGGCTGGGCGTACAGCTGCGCACGGTCAAGGCGCACATGACACGCATCATGGAGCGGCTGGGCGTGCGCAACCGTGCGCAGGCCATCCGCGTGCTGCACGAAATGGGGTTGGCCGATCCGTCGCGGCAGATCGAAGAGCTGCCCGAGCCCTGAACGGTCAGCGCGTGGCAGTGGCCGCCAGCAGGTGGTTGATCGCCCAGCGCAGCGCCAACGGCTTGAACGGCTTGTTGAGCAGGGACAGCCCAGCGCCGCGCACCGCCTCGCGTGTATCGCTGCCGGTATCCGCACTGAGGATCACCGTCGGTCGCGGTCCATGCATGTCCGCCAGCCGCTGCCACAGCGCAACACCGGTATCGCCGTCATCCAGGTGATAGTCGAACAGCCACAGCGCCGCCTCGTGCGCTGAGGGCCCGATGGCATCGGCGCTGCCTGCCGCGATGACGTCGCAGCCCCAGGAACGCAGCAGTTGCCGCATCGCCTCCAGCGCGTCCGGGTCATTGTCCACTGCCAGTACGCGGAAACCCTTGAGGGCGTTGCTGCCACCCGTCGGTGCCGAACTGCGCGGGGCCACAGGCGGTGCTGCGCGTTGCACGCTGATCGAGAAGGCCGAGCCGTGCCCGGGCACGCTGCGCAGGTGCAAGGGTGCATGCAGCAGATCGGCGATGCGGTGGGCGATGGTCAAGCCCAGTCCCAGCCCCTGGCCGTTGCTGCGATCGACCCGGTGGAACTCCTCGAACACCACCGCCTGCTGCTCCGGAGCAATGCCGGGGCCTGTGTCATGCACGACGATCATCAGTGCCTGCCCCTGGCGGCGCACACCCAGCAACACACCGCCGTGGCGGGTGTAGCGAATGGCATTGGCCAGGAAGTTCTGCAGCACCCGGCGCAGCAGCAGGGGATCGCTATGCACCCAGGCCTGGCTCCGCACGTGGCGGAACTGCAGCCCGCGCGCCGCCGCCAGCACCGCGAACTCCTGCGCAAGCGGATCCAAGACCGTCGACAGCGCGAACGGGCGCGGATCGGCCACCAGCCCACCGGCTTCCAGTCGCGATATATCGAGCAGGCCGGACAACAGGTCATCGGTGGAATCCAGTGCGCCGCGGATCTGCCGCAGGAAACTGTCGAGGAACTCGGATTCGATGTGCTGCGACATCGCCTCGGTCAGCAGCTGCGCCGCATGCAGTGGCTGGATCAGATCGTGGCCGACGGCGGTCAGGAAGCGGGTCTTGGCCACGTTCGCACGCTCGGCTTCGTGCACTGCTTGTTCCAGACGGGCAGTGCGGTCCTGCACTCGGCGTTCCAGGGTTTCATTGCTGCGCTTGAGCGCATCTTCCGTGCGGCGGAATGCAGTGACATCGGTGAAGGTGGCGACATAGCCACCGCCCGGCATCGGGTTGCCGCGTATCTCAACGATGGTGTCATCGGGGAAGATCCGTTCGGAAAGGTGGGGCGTGCCACGGCGCATATGCGCGACGCGGCGCTGCAATGCCTTGGTGGGCGTGTCGCCGGGGGCGTCGCCGATCTTCAGTTCCCCCAGGGCCCAAGCGGTGAGATTGACCACCGGCTGCCCCACCTGCAGCAGCTCCGGCGGAAACTTGAACAGCGCGGCGTAGCGACTGTTCCAGGCCACCAGCTGCAGCTGCGCGTCGACCACGCTGATGCCCTGGCTCATGTTCTCCAGCGCCGCCTCCAGCAGGCGCTGATTGAAGCGCAGCACCTGGGTCGCTTCGCCGACCGCGCGGGTCACTGCATCCAATGGCGCAGTGCCGCCCTCACGGGCGGCCTCCACCAGCAGCCGTGCCATGCCTGCGCCGACCACGGCCGTCAGCTCGCGCTCGACGGCGGTGACCCGGTCGTCATCCAGCATCTGCCCGGCGTGGCCTTCCAGCAGCTGGCGCGCACGCTCTTGGCCAAGGAAGCGTCCGGCGGTCCTGCGCAGGGACGCCGCAGCCACCGCATCCCGCCGCCGTGGCAATGACGGACGCACGGCCCGCGACACCAGGGCCACGGTCAGCAGGTTGACTGCCAGGCTGGCCCCCATGCTGATGGCGATATGGCCCGGCTGCACGCGCAGCGAGACCACCGACAACCAATGCAGCCCGTCGGCGCCGACCGACGGCGTCGCGGCCGGGATCACCATCGGCAGCAGTACCAGCCACAGCCAGGCCAATGAGCCCAGCACGATGCCGGCGATGATGGCCGGGGAGGGCGTACGTGGGCGATACACCGCCAGCAGCACCGCCGGTGCCAGCTGCGAGAGGGCGGTGAAGGACATCAGGCCGAAATCACTGAGTGCCTCGGTGTCGCTCATCGCCCTGCTGTACAGCCACGCCATCAGGAACACGGCGAGGATGCCGGCACGGCGGAACGCCAGCACGCGCGGTCGCAGGTCAGCGTTGGCCACGCCGCCCTCGATGCCGCCGAGCAGGCGCGAACCGAAGCCATGGTTGCCCAGCATGATCGACAGCGTCAGCCCGGACAGGATCATCATGCCGGTGGCCGCACTCAGGCTGCCCAGATAGGCCAGCAGCGCCAGCAGATGATGGCCAGCGGCCTGCGGCAGCGCCAGCACGTACAGGTCGGGCGATACCGAGGCCGGCAGCTGCGCAGCGCCGGCCAATGCCATCGGCACCGACGGCAGGCCGATCAGCAGCAGGTAGACCGGGAACATCCAGCGTGCCGTCTTCAGGTCCGATGTCTGGCGAAGCTCGACCACGCCGACATGGAACTGGTGCGGCAGGGTGAACGCGGAGATCGCCCCCAGCGCGACCATGGTGAGATAGTCCGGCACGATGGCCGGTGGTGGCAGCTGCGCCATCTTCTCCAGCAGCGGTGTGCCGGCTTTGTGCACGGACAACGCCGCATACAGGCCAATGGCCAGCAGCGCCACCAGCTTCAGTACGGACTCCAGGCCCAGCGCGACCACGATGCCTCGGTTGGGCTCGGTGGCCGAGGCCTTGCGTGCACCGAACAGCAGGGTGAACGCGGCCATCGTCAGCGCGAACCAGAACGACATGTCCAGCTTCGCACCGGCAGGCGCGAACCCATCACCCAGCAGGGTGCCCAGCCCCTGGCTGACGGCTTTCAGCTGCAGTGCGATGTACGGGATGATGCCGAACAGCGCCACCAGGGTGATGGTGAAGCCGAGGCCGCGATCGGCACGCAGTCGTGCAACGACCAGATCGGCGATGGTGGCACTGTTGTGCTGCTTGGCCAGCCGCCCGAGACGGAGCAGGAACGGCAGGCCGAACGCGAAGATCAGCGCCATGCCGGCCAGGGTTGGTGGAATGGGGAAACCCCATTGCCGCCCCTGCGAGGCCGCACCGTAGTAGGTCCACGCGGTGCAGTGCACGGCCAGCGACAGTGCATAGATGAGCGGCCATGCCTTCGAAAGCCGGTGCCCCCGGCGCTCGCCCCACAGCGCCACGCCAAACAGCAGTGCGGTCCATGCAATGCAGGCGAAGAGGACGATGGAGGGCGTCAACATCGCTCCAGTGTAGGGAGAGAATCGGGCGGGGTGGTGCTAGGGCGTGATCACGATCAGTGACAGCTGCTCAGCGACCAGTGCCAGCTCGCCATCGGCGACCCGCTCGACGGCCTTGCGCTGGATCAGCAGCCACTGGCCGGGCTGGCGCGCATCCAGTGACACCAGCTGCGAGCGTACCCGCACCTCGGACCCGCTCGGCACCGGCGCCAGGAAGCGGACCTTGTTCAAGCCGTAGTTGAGCACATGGGCGATGCCGGGGAAGCCGGCCAGGGCGGCCACATCGTCCTCCACCGTCAGCGAGAGCAGCAGGAAGCCGTGTGCGATGGTACGCCCGCCCGGCATCTGCGCCTGCGCCCGCGCTGGATCGACATGGATCCAGTTGTGGTCGCCGGTGGCGTCGGCAAAGGCATCGATGCGCGCCTGGTCCAGGCAGGTCAGGCCACTCAGCCGCTCACTGGCGGCCCACTGCTGCACCGCCTGCAGGGCGGGAGGCAGGTCGCTGTCCGCACTCACACCACACGCTCCAGCAAGGCAAGGATCGCGTCACGTGCCTCTGGCTCGGACAGCATCGGCGCGTGGCCGACATCGGGCACTTCCACCAGACGGGCACTTTCCGAGGTGGCCGCCATCTGCCGCGCCACATCGGCCGGCAGAATATCGGACAGCGCGCCGCGCACCACCAGCACCGGCACCCGTGCGGTCAGCCCACGAACCGCACGCCACAGCAGCGGACGCAACAGCCACAGCAGCCATGGCCGGGTGGTGCGGATCACTGCTGGGTCGTAGTCCAGTTCCAGCAGGCCATCGCTGCGCGGGCGGAAGGTGCGCACGGCCATCTGCCGCCAGTCGTCGGTGCTGAAGCGCGGGAACGCGGCCTTGCCGATGGATTCCACGTAGGCCGTGGCCTGCACCAGGTCCATCGGCGGTACCGGCTTGCCGGCGTACTTGCCGATCCGTGCCAGCGCCTCACGCGGCACCCTGGGGCCGGCATCGTTGAGCACCGCGCCCGCGACCCGCTCGGGCGCGCGCGAAGCGAGGGTGATGGTCACCAGCACGCCCAGTGAGGTGCCGACGAACACCGCCTTGTCGATGTTCTGCGCGCGCAGCAGCGCGACCATGTCATCTGCGTAGGTGCGCGGGTTGTAGCTGGACGGATCATGCGCACGTTCTGAACCGGCGCGGCCACGCAGGTCGACGGCGATCACGCGCCATCCCTCGGCGGTGAGTGTTTCGGCCAGTGCGTCGAAATCGGCACCATTGCGGGTCAGGCCGGGAATGCAGACCACGGTGCCGCGGGGCGCCTGCCGGGCATCCGCTGCATGGTCGCGCGCGTGCAGGCGCAGGCCATCGTCGCTGTTCCAGTACAGGTCGTCGTAAGACTGCGTCATGCAGAAGCTTCCTGAAGATCGTAACGGATGCGCTAGAAATCGTAACGGACGCTGAGGGCATATTGGCGCGGCGGGCCATAGAAGCCAATCAGCGTGCCGACTGCAGGAATGTTGTAGCCAGTAGTGCGGTATTCCTTGTCGGCCAGGTTGGTGCCCTGCAACGAGAAGGTCCACGCATCATCCAGGCGCCAGATGACGCCGGCATTGACCAGCCCGTAACCCTGCTGGCGGATCACCGGGCTGAGGTCGGTGGTCGGCCACACTTCGCTCTGGTAGCTGTAGCTCACCCGTGCCGACAGGTTGCTGCCGTTGGCCAGGTCGGTGCGGTATTCCACGTTGAACGCACCGGAGAATTCCGGCGCATTGGTGAACTTCATCTGCCTGGCCACGTTGATGCCGCGGTCGATGTACTCGTCGTATCTGGTATCCAGCCACGCCAGGTTGCCGGAAATCAGCCAGTGCTGGCTGGGCAGGTACTGATACTCGACCTCCAGGCCTTTGACGGTACCGGCGCCGGCATTGGTGAAATCGCCGAAGAAGGAATCATCGATGCCATCGCCATTGGTATCCAGGCCGGTGAACACCGACAGCTGGATGTCCTTGTACTTGTTGTAGAACGCTGACAGGTTCAGGAACAGGCGCTGGTCGAGAAAGGCCATCTTGCTGCCGACCTCATAGCTGTCCACGGTCTCGTCATCGAACGGCTCCGCCGAGCGCGGTACCGCCACCGCGTTGGCGCGGATGTTGTAGCCGCCGGACTTGAAGCCACGCGTCGCCAGGCCATAGACCATGATGTCCGGAGTGATCTGGTAGTCCAGCGAGACCTTGGGCGAGACGTTCCTGAAATTGGTCTTCTTGTCGAAATCGGCGGTCACCGCCACCGGCCGGCTGAAGCCCGGGTCGGCGTAGAGGCGGTTGAGCACGATCGCGCGCTTGTCCTCGTCGGTGTAGCGGGCGCCGACATCGAGCTTCAGTCTGCGGGTCAGGTCGAAGGTCCAGTCCGCATACAGCGCGATGCTGTCGGTCAGCACCTTGCCCTGGTTGTCGGCGAACTGGGCACTGAAGTAGTTGTTCTGGATCTGCCCGCCAGCCTCGCCACTGAACTGGTACAGGCCGACCACACCGCGCACCCGGCCGCCGGCATCGTAGTTCAACTGCACTTCGTTGCTGACCTGGTCGTCGTGGTAGGTGCCACCCACGTCGGCGAGCTTGACCGGGGCGGTATCGAAGTCGATGTTGGCCTCGCTGTCCGATTCACGCTTGGCGACCACGTATTTCAGCGCGATGTCTTCGTTCGGCCGCCAGTTCACCGTGGCCGAGGCGCCCTTGCTCTCCACGTTGTTGAGGTTGCGCATGCCCGAGCGGATGTCATAGCGGCTGTCCATCGGCGGGTAGGCGCGCAGGAACGGATTGGGTGCCAGCATCTTCGAGCCGCGCATGCCGGACTGATCGTCGATCCAGTCCAGTGCGAACTGCACGTCGAAGTCGTCGCCCGCATACGCGCCCAGGTTCAGGCGTGCCGCGTTGATCTGCTTGTCACTGACCGGCTGGCCGTTGAAAGTGTTCTCGCCAAACCCGTCGTGGTTCATGCTGGCCACCGCCACGCGGGCGCGCAGGCCGCTGTCAGCACCGCCGATCGGACCGCCGATGGCTGCCTTGGCATCCAACTGGCTGTAGTTGCCCACGGTGACCTGGGCGAAGCCCTCGGTCTGGGTCGGCAGGCCGCGCGAGATGTACTTGATCGCGCCGCCGATGGTGTTCTTGCCGTAGAGCGTGCCCTGCGGGCCGCGCAGCACCTCGATGCGCGAGACATCGAACACATCCAGCAGCGCACCCTGCGGGCGCGCGATGTAGACGTCATCCAGGTAGATGCCCACGCCCGGATCGGCGCCCCAGGTGGGGTCGGACTGGCCGATGCCACGGATGTAGGCGGTGACCGTGCTGCTGGCACCGCGGGCGGCGTAGATGGTCAGGTTGGGCACCTGCGCATCCAGGTCGCTGATGTCCTGGACATTCATCTTGCCCAGCGCTTCGGAGGTAAATGCGGTAACCGCTACCGGGACCTCCTGCAGGGTTTCCTCGCGCTTGCGCGCGGTGACCTTGATGCTGTCCAGGTTGGTGGGTGATGCAGTCCTGGCCGCCGTCGGCGTGGCCTGGGGCGTTTCCTGTGCCAGTACCGGCCCGGAGGCCAGCAATGCGCCGATCATGAGACTCAGGCAATTCCGTTTCATTCGGTCCTCCCCCAGGCAGCTGCTTGCAGATGGCCCATTGCCATCCTGCAGCCAAGGCTAGCGGTGTCATCACGCAGCGGCGAGTGGACCTAGGTCCAGTCGGCAGCGGCCGCTGGATGCGGATACTGGGCGCGCCCCCAGCCGGAAGCGCGTCCCGGTACCCCTTCATCCACGACTCACGCATGAGGATCTGGCCATGAAATCCGGAATCGATTCGATCAAGGTTGTACTGCTGGTGCTGTGCAGTTGGCTGGCGATGGCGGGCAGTGCCCTTGCCGCAGGCCCGGCCGGGCATTGGGACATTGGCCTGTACGGCAATCTGTTCGGCGCCCGCGAGTACCAGGTGTGGGTGCCGGCGGGCTACGACGACCAGCAGCCGCTACCGTTGCTGCTGGTGCTGCACGGCTGCGTCAACGGGCCCAACCTGATGGGGGAGGCGTCAGGCTTCAATGATGTGGCCGACACCGAAGGGTTCATCGTGGTCTACCCCCGGCAGAACGTCACCTCCAATCCGGCCCGCTGCTGGAACTGGCAGCTGCCGATCAACCAGGCCCGCGACAGCGGCGAAGCCTCGATCCTGGCCGGCATCGTGGACAAGGTGAAAGCGGACTACAGCGTGGATCCGCGCCGAGTCTATGTCACCGGCATTTCGGCAGGTGGTGCGATGACCTCGATCATGCTGGCCTGCTATTCGGATGTGTTCGCTGCCGGCGCCATCCACTCCGGTGGCATGTTCAAGGGCGCGACCACGATTTCCGGCAGCGCCTACGCACTGCTGGCCGGCAGCATCTATTCGCCGGACAGCAATGGCCGCCTGGCGTGGCAGTGCTCGGTTCGCCGTCGCCGCGACCGCTGCCGGTGCTGGTGTTCCATGGCAGCGCCGATCTCACCGTCAATCCGGTGAACGGCCAGCAGGCCGTGCGCCAGTTCCTGCAGACCAATGACCTGGCCGACGACGGCCTGGACAACGACTCGGTGAAGTACGTGCCGACCAGCACCTATCACGGACAGGTGCCGGGCGGCCGCGGGTATACCGTCGACACCTACGCCTACGGTGGCAGGACGCTGGTCCAGCACTACGTGGTGCAGGGCATGGGGCATGCCTGGAGCGGCAGCCAGTCGGGCCTGCCATTCACCGACCCGAAGGGGCCGGACGCCACGCTGATCACCTGGTTGTTCCTGAAGGACTACCAGTGCTGACGGGGGGCAGGGGGCCTTCCAGGGAGGGGCGCGACTGGAGGTGCCGGATGGCACCTTCAGCCGCTCATGGCAATCGATTATCGTGAGCGCCCGTTCCCACGACCTTCAAGCGCCGGCGCATGGAATCCATGTCAACGACTGCCCGAAACCGGCAATGGCTCAATGCCGTCGTGCTATCCGCAGTGCTCCTTGCCGTCGGCTGCGAGGGCAGGAAGGCACCGCCGAACGATGTGGGGGCGGCGGTCGACGAGGCGGCCCATGCCCTGATTGAACAGCCTTTGCTGCACTCGGCCTCCATCGGCGTGGTGTACCGGGGCAAGACCTTCATCCGTCACCGCGGCGAGATGGTAGCCGGCAAGCCCGATGTTCCGACCGACGCAACGCTGTATGAGATCGGCTCGCTGAGCAAGACCCTGGCGGGCACGTTGATGGCCCGTGCGGTGCTTGAGGGCAGGGTGGGCCTGGAGGATGACGTTCGCAGCTACCTGCAGGGCGACTATCCGAACCTGCAGTACCAGGGCCAGCCCATACGGGTCCGTCACCTGCTGTCACACACCAGTGGCCTGCCGAACATGCTGCCGGAGCGGGCGAACACCGTGTTGGAGGACTTCACCGATCACCGCGTGCCCGGTGAACTCAGTGCCCTCTATGCGCATTACGGCAAGCCGGATTTCCTGCGGGATCTGCACGCCGTGCGGATCCCACGGATGCCCGGGAAAGAGTACGCCTACTCCAGTGCTGGGACGGAGCTGACGGCCCACATTCTGGAAGGCGTCTACAAGACCGACTACACGTCATTGCTGCGTGGCTTCTTCAGCGACGCCGCAGCAATGACCAGCATCGGGATCAAGCTGGGGAATGCGGAAAAAGACCGTCTTGCCATCGGCTACCACAGCGACAATCCGGTGCCGACCTCGCCGATGCCACAGTTGCCATGGGGCGCTTCCGGCAACGTCAAGGCAACAGTGCCCGACATGGTGAAATACCTTCAGTTCCAGCTGGCCAACGGCCCGGTGGTGCAGGAATCGCATCGCACTCTGGCCAGATTCGACGACGAGTTCAGCATCGGCTATTTCTGGAACATCGTCGCTGGCGATCGCCAGAAGGGTGTCTATTACGCCCACCACGGTGGCGTTCCACGCTCGCAGTGCTACATCTACATCATGCCTGAGCACGATCTGGGCATCTTCGTGATCACCAACCAGAGCGGCGACCGGACCGCGCGTGCCATGGAGGCGGCGATCGATACCCTGGTCGGGAGAATCGCGGCGCGTTGAACCGCCCGCTGAGGCTCGGGCCCACGCGGCCCGGTCCGTGCACCAATGTGGCTTCGCAGGACGACGTGTCGGACAAGCCTGGAACCGATCTGGACAGACTGCTCGGCCCCGGCGGCTGTCGGCCGCAGGGCTTTGCGCTCGCATTCCTGGCGTTCGTCGCTGGATATCATCGTTGGTCGCATGGTCTGCGCCGCGGCAATGCCCTCGGCTAGGCTATAGCGATCGACCGCAGGGATGACGACCCCATGAACCGCTGGCTTTTCCTGGCGCTTGCTGCGCTCCCGTTCACTGCCGGTGCCGTGGTCATCCGTGATGACGTTGACGACGCCCGGTATCAGATCGATGCCTCTGTCTTCCCGGCGCTGGCTGACATGCCGGGTGAAGGACATGGCGTTCTCATCGCCCCGCGCTGGGTACTGACCGCAGCGCATGCGGCACCCATGGAAGGGATGGAAGAATCCATCTCCATCAATGGACGCGCCTATGCGGTCGAGCGCGTCTTCGTGCATCCCGGTTTCAGAAGAATGCCGGAGGCCCTGGGCAAGGAGGCGCTGGCGACAGGAAATCCCTCCAGGATCCACGCGTTCCTGGCAGCATCGGATGACATCGCACTGATCAGGCTTGCGACTGCTGTAAAGGATGTACAGCCCGTAGCGCTCTATCGCGGTGCTGCCGAAGTCGCGCAGATCGCGGCCCTGATAGGAAAGGGGGCTACCGGCAATGGCGTCGTAGGGCTGGTGCCGGGCGGCCCGCATCGCACGACCCTGCGGCGGGCATTCAACGCGATTACCGGCGGCAACGAACGGTATCTCTGGTACCGGTTCGATCCGCCACCGCAGGCCCTGCCGCTGGAGGGGGTTCTCGGCAACGGTGACAGCGGCGGTCCGCTGGTGATTGATGATCACGGAACGCCGCAGCTGGTGGGGCTTGGTTCGTGGATCACTGCGGTTCCAGAGCATGCGTTCGAGGCGGGGTTCTATGGCCAGGTGGTCTACAACGTTCGCGTATCGCGCTACATCGACTGGATCGAAAGCATCAGCCGTGACGCGTCACATTGATTGCTTTTCGTGGAGGCGTAGCAGTGCAGGGGGGGCGTTGCCCTGATCTCAGCCGGTGCGACGGGCGTTCGTATGCTTCCCATCATGGGCTCATCATTTCACCGTCCAGATTTCATGATCGTCACCCGGCCGTCCGGCTGGGTGCAGAGCGGTGAGCGCTGGGATCTGTGGTGGAACGGCCGTTCGGTGGCCAGTATCGTGCCGCATGCCGTGCTCGGGTTCCGCCT
>OJST01000015.1_pt1 | contig 67096 bp, 62 predicted proteins | sample 1599491 | NCBI WGS metagenome assembly OJST01 (sample SAMN04436635, study PRJEB24849) | human gut metagenome | biome: human gut; feature: NICU; material: stool | host: Homo sapiens | place: USA: Saint Louis, MO | collected 2010-02-10
CAGCCATCCTCGCCGCTTCGCCCAGCCATGCGGCTGAAGCCGATGCGGATCCTGCTGCCGCCGCTGCGACGGCCAACGTGGCCGCGTCCACGCTGGATGCGGTGGTGGTGACCGGCTCGCGCACCAGTACGCGTACGGTGAAGAACAGTTCCACGCCGATCGACGTGATCTCCGCCGAAGACCTCACCGCCACCGGCCAGGCCAATCTGCTGGAAGCACTGCAGCGCGCACTGCCGTCGCTCAGCCAGATCGGCGGCTACCAGAGCGACCAGGAGAGCCTGATCCGTGGCTACCAGCTGCGCAACCTGTCACCGGGCTACACGCTGGTGCTGGTGAACGGCAAGCGCCGCAATGCCAGTGCCTATGTAAGCGGTGCCAATGGGGGCGGCTTCCCAGGCCATGCGTGGGCGGACCTGGCGTTGATTCCGGTGTCGGCCATCGACCACGTGGAAGTGCTGCGCGATGGTGCGTCTGCCATCTATGGCTCCGATGCGATTACCGGTGTGGTCAACGTGATCCTGAAGTCGCAGGCGCACGGTGGCGAGCTCGCCGTGGAAAGCGGGCAGAGCATTGATGGCGATGGCTCGCGAACCAGCGTGCGTGCCAACGTGGGCCTGCCGTGGGGTGCCGATGGCTTCGTCAACCTCTCCGGCGAGACCACCCGCCAGCATCATGCGATCCGCACCCGCCGCTACATCGATGGCTATCTGAGCTACCCGGCGGTGGATGGTAGCGGCAATCTGGTGGCGCTGCGGCCGAATAATCGATTGCCGGCCGGGGCATCGCCGAACCCGGCCGAAGCCAGCCGCAATGCCGAGGCCAACACCATCCTCAGCTCCCCGTCGTATGCGCTGAAGGCGTTCGCGGTGAACGTGGGCCATGGCCTGGGCGAGAGCGCGCAGTTCTACGCCAATGCCACCGCCAGCGATCGCACCGCGCAGGCGATCCAGAACTTCCGCCTGCCGGCGACCATCTTCACCACCTACAAGGCTCCAGGCGTGCTGAACGTGTTTCCCGATGGCTTCCTGCCGGTGCTGGAAACAAAGGAGAAGCAGTACACCGGCACCGCGGGCGTGAAAGGCCAGATCGCAGGCTGGGACTACGACGCCAGCCTGACCGGCAACCGCAGCACGGTGCGTACCTATACGCGCAACTCGGTGAACTACTCGCTGCCGTACCCCGGTTCGCCCACTGACTTCTATGACGGCAAGCTGGACTACCAGCAGGGCATCGCCAACCTGGACCTGCGCCGTGGCTTCGAGGTGGCGACGTTTGCGTCGCCGCTGGAGGTGAGCGCGGGCGCCGAGTACCAGCACGAACGATACGAGCGTGGGGCAGGGCAGTGGGAGTCATACACGGGCTTTGGTGCTGCGGCCTTCGTCGGCTATTCCACTGCGGACGCGGTGAAGGCGACCCGCAACAGCAAGGCGGTGTACGTGGGTGCGGCCACCAACATCACCTCGCGCTGGTATCTGGATGCGGCGGCGCGCTGGGAAGACCATTCCGACTTCGGCAGCGTGTCCACCGGCCGCCTGACCACGCGCTTCGACGTCACCGATGCGCTGGGCGTGCGTGCCACGGTCAGCAACGGTTTCCACGCGCCCAGCCTGGGCGCGCAGTTCTACCAGGCCACTGGCAGCTGCCCGTGCGGCACCACGCTGGTGGCGCAGGTGTCTTCGCCGGCAGCGGTTGCGCTGGGTGCTACGCCGCTGAAGCCCGAGAAAGCCACCAACTACAGCCTGGGCGTGACCTGGGACCCGAGCCCGGCGTTCCACTTGGCCGTGGATGCCTACCAGATCGACATCCGCGGCCAGCTCGGCCAGTCCAGCCAGATCGGCTACAACGCGCAGGATCCTGCACGCGTCACCGACAACAGCGGCACGGTGCTGACTGCGGCGCAGAAGAACACCATCGATGCGCTGTTGGGTTCGGCCGGCATCAGCATCCTGCCGGGTGATGCGTTCTACGCCAGCTACTTCACCAACGTGGGCAACACCCGCACGCGCGGTGTCGAGCTGACCCTGGAGGCCAACCAGGAAACCGCGTGGGGCAAGCTGCGCTGGAGCTATGCGGCCAACGTGGGGCGCACCACCATCCAGAAGGTCAGCGACATTCCGGCGGCGCTGCAGGGGCTGCCGAACATCAACCTGTTGACCAAGAGCAGCGAGTACGCGCTGCGCTTCCGCACGCCCAGCTACACGCAGGTGGTGGGGTTGGGCTGGCAGAACGGGCGCTGGCGCTCGAACGTCGACTTCACCTACTACGGCCCGATCAAGCGCCTGAACAGCGGCGTGGAGTACAAGCAGCCGCCGGTGCTGGTGACCAATCTCTCCGGTGCCGTGGAACTGGGCGCAGGCTGGAGTGCGGCGCTGGGCATCAACAACGTGTTCGACAAGCGCACGCGCAAGGTGCCGGAGTACGCGCGCAGTGCCACCGATGTGGCGAGCATCGAGACGACCTGGGACAACGGCGATGTGCTGGGCAACGTCGGCGCGTACTGGTACGGGCGGGTCAGTTACCGGTTTTGAGGTTCACGCCAAAGGCGGCCGGACGTAGTTCGGCATCATCGAGGAGCATTTCATGTCTTCTGCATTGAAGGTGGTGGCAGTGGTGGGGTCACCGACCAGCTCGGCAACGTCGCGTACGTTGCTGCTGGTGCGGCACTTGTTGGCGTCGTTGCAGCAGCGGGTGCATGCGAGCGTGGAGCTGGTGGAGCTGGCGCCGATTGCGCGTTCGCTGGGGCAGTCGCTGTCGCGCGATGAAGCGGAGCCAGCCGTAGAGCAGGCACTGCAGGCAATCGAGGCGGCCGGTCTGCTGGTGGTGGCGACGCCGGTGTATCGCGGTTCCTATCCCGGGCTGTTCAAGCACCTGGTCGATTTCATCGGGCTGGAAGCGCTGGTGGATACGCCGGTGCTGCTGGCGGCGACCGGTGGCAGCGAGCGCCATGCGTTGGTGATCGACCACCAGTTGCGGCCGCTGTTCAGTTTCCTGCAGGCGCACACGCTGCCGATCGGGGTGTATGCCACGCCTGCCGACTTCGATGGCGAGCAGATCAACAGTGCAGCCTTGCAGGCGCGCATCGCACTGGCGGCCGAGCGCGCGGCAGGGCATCTGGCTTCGCAGGCGCTGGCGGTACCGGCGCCGCTGCGAAGGATCGCCTGACGGCATAACCGGCGGCGCTTTGCTTATGGCCAAGGCGCATCTGCATGGCCGGATCTGACCGCCGATTGTCGCCCGGCATCGCCGTGCCGACCGCCGTCATCTCTAGCATCGATATCGAAGCGGCATCGCATTGCCGCCCCCCGATGAGGACGACCCTGTGAGTCTGGACGCAACCGACAAGCCCATCCTGTTCCTGCTCGACCGTGAGTTCGAGGACGGACAGATTCCCGGCCAGCGCTTCTTCTGCCGGCACAGCCTGTTGCTGGAAGGTGCGCTGTCGAGCATCGACGGCCTGGACGCGCAGCTGGACGTGCGCCGCATCGGTTTCGCACGGCCGCGCCGGGAGGTGATCGCCGAAATCGGCGAGCAGGACCAGTCGCTGCCGAAGCTGGTGCTGCCGCAGGGCGTGCGCAGTGACCTCGCGAGTGGCGTGCACCAGGACCGCCAGTACATCTCCGGTGCCGAACCGATCCTGGCCGCGCTGAACGGGTTGCTCGGCATCCCCGTGGCCCATCCCTGAGCGAGGACGCGACCATGAGCTATCAGATCAGCGTGTTGGACAAGAGCCCGGTGGCCGAAGGCGCCTCGCCGGAGCAGGCGCTGCGCAACAGCCTGCAGCTGGCGCAGCGCGCCGAACAGCTGGGCTATCACCGCTACTGGTTTGCCGAGCACCACGCCGCGCCGACGTTGGCCAGCCCCGCACCGGAAGTTCTGGCGGCCTGGGTGCTGGCGCAGACCCGGCGCATCCGCATCGGCAGTGGCGGGGTGATGCTGCGCCACTACGCGCCGTACAAGGTGGCGGAGAACTTCAACCTGCTGGCGGCGTTGGCGCCAGGGCGCGTGGATCTGGGCGTGGGCAAGGCGCCCGGCGGCCTGCCGGCATCTACCGCTGCATTGGCAGCGGGGCGGCCGGCGTTCACCGACTTCGACCAGCAACTGCGCGATCTTGAGGGCTATCTGTCCGGCGCCGAGGCCGATGTGCTGGCGCGGCCGATTCCGCAGCAGGCGCCGGAGCGCTTCCTGCTCGGTGCCAGCCCGCAGAGTGCACGGCAGGCGGCCGAGCTGGGCTGGCGTTTCGTCTACGCCGCGCACTTCGACGGCGACCCGAAGCACATCGAGGCCGCGTTCGACGCCTACCGCAGCGTCTCCTCGCAGCCACCGCTGCTGGCTACGGTGGCCTTCGCCGCGCCGACTGCCGAAGCCGCTGCGCGTCATATTGGTGCGCTGCGCGTCTACAAGCTGCACCTCGGTCCCGGGCAGACCGTGAACCTGCCCAGCCCAGAGGCGGCTGCCGAGTACGCACGCCAGGTGGGCGTGGCCGACTTCCGCATCGAGGAAACACGTCCGAGCGTGTTGTCCGGCGATGCGCAGCACGTGCGCGGCGAACTGGACGCGCTGCACCGGCGCTTCGGCGTGGGTGAATTCATCCTCGATGCGCCGGTGGCCGACCTCGACGCACGCCTGACATCCCTTGAACTGCTGTCGCCCGCGCCGCGCGCGGCGGTGGCCTGACCTGCAGGAGCGATTCCATGAGCACCACTCCGCGCCACATTCCGTTCGGCATCATGCTGCAGGGCCCCGGCAGCCATATGCATGCCTGGAAGCATCCGTCCAACCCGGCCGATGCCAGCGTCAACCTGCAGTTCTACATCGACATTGCGCGCACCGCCGAGGACAACGGCATCGCGTTCGGCTTCGTTGCCGACGGCCTGTACATCAACGAGAAGTCGATTCCGCACTTCCTCAACCGCTTCGAGCCGATCTCGCTGCTGTCGGCACTGGCCACGGCAACGAAGAAGATCGGCCTGGCCGGCACGCTGTCGACCTCCTACAGCGACCCGTTCACCGTGGCCCGCCAGTTCGCCTCGCTGGATCTGCTCAGTGGCGGTCGTGCTGGCTGGAACGTGGTGACCTCACCGTTGGAAGGTTCGGGTCGCAACTATGGCCGGCCGCACCCGGAGCATGCGCTGCGCTACCAGATCGCCGACGAGTACCTGGAGGTGGTGCAGGGACTGTGGGATTCCTGGGATGACGACGCCTTCGTGCGCGAGCGCGACAGCGGCACGTACTTTGCGCCGGAGAAGTTCCGCCGGCTCGACCACAAAGGCCGCTTCTTCCAGGTGGAAGGCCCGCTCAACATCCAGCGCTCGCCACAGGGCCAGCCCGTGATCTTTCAGGCCGGTTCGTCCGATGACGGCATTGCGCTGGCCGGCAAGTACGCCGATGCGGTGTTCACCCATTCGCCATCGCTGGAAGAAACCCGCGCGTTCACCCAGAAGGTGAAGAACTCGGCGATTGCACACGGCCGCAGCGGCAATGACGTGAAGATCTTCCCGGGTATCGGCCCCATCGTCGGCCGCACGGCCGAGGAGGCCGAAGCCAAATACCAGGCGATCGCTGCACTGGCCACGCTGGAGGATGCGCTGGCCTATCTCGGCCGCTTCTTCGACCACCACGATTTCAGCCAGTACGATCCGGACGCGCCCTTCCCGGAGCTGGGTGACATCGGCAGCAACTCGTTCCGCTCCACCACCGACCGCATCAAGCAGGATGCGCGTGAGAAGGGCTTGAGCCTGCGCCAAGTGGCATTGGAAGCCGTGAGCCCGCGACCGAACTTCATCGGTACGCCGGAGCAGGTGGCCGATGAGCTGATCCGTTGGTTCGACGCCGGTGCCAGCGACGGCTTCATCCTTGGATTCGCCGCACAGCGCGAAGGCCTCGAGGATTTCGTGACCCAGGTGCTGCCGATCCTGCAGGCCCGCGGCTACCACCAGCGTGAGCTGCAGGGGCAGACCCTGCGTGAGCATCTGGGGCTGCCGTACAAGGCCAGCCGGTACGCGGCCGACGCCGAACCGGCGCGGAAGGCGGGGTAGGGCGATGAGCGGAGAGAATTCGGTAGCGCCCGGCCATGCCCGGCGAGACCCCACGTCCATCGGCGTGCTGCCCGAAATCGCGGCACGCGCCGAGGCGGCCATCGCGATCCGCCATGACCTGCACCGCCACCCGGAGCTGGCCTTCGAGGAGCACCGCACCAGCGCCCGTGTGGCCGAGCTGCTGCAACAGTGGGGCTATGAGGTCACCACCGGGCTCGGTGGCACAGGCGTTGTCGGCACGCTGCAGCGCGGGCAGGGCGGCCGTCGCCTCGGCCTGCGCGCCGACATCGATGCATTGCCGATCCACGAGGACTCCGGCCTGGCCTATGCCAGCCAGACCGAGGGGTTGATGCATGCCTGCGGCCACGATGGGCATACCGCCATCCTGCTGTCTGCGGCGCATTACCTGGCCCATCACGGCAATATCGACGGCACCCTGCAGCTGGTGTTCCAGCCGGCCGAGGAGACCGGTTCGGGCGCGTCGAAGATGATTGCCGACGGCCTGTTCGAGCGCTTCCCGGTGGACGCGATCTATGGCCTGCACAACTGGCCGGGCGTGCCGGTGGGCCAGTTCGGCTTTGTCGATGGCCCGGCGATGGCGTCGGTGGACTGGGCACGGCTGAAGGTGATCGGAAAGGGTGGCCACGGTGCCGAGCCGCAGGGCAGCGTGGATCCGATCCTGGTCGCCGCGCACATCATCACTGCGCTGCAGAGCGTGGTGTCGCGCAATGTCGATCCGCGGCAGATGGGCGTGGTCACCGTCGGCTCGATCCACGGCGGCCAGGCCGCCAATGTGATTCCGGACGTGGTCGAGCTGAAACTGACCGTGCGCGCCTACCTGCCGGAGGTACGCGACACCCTGCGGCGCCGGGTCACCGGGATTGCCGAGCAGACCGCTGCCGCGTTCGGTGCGCGCGCCGAGATCGAGTTCCCGCGCGGTTTCCCCAGCGTGATCAACCACCCGCAGCAGACGGCCTACATCCGCGAGGTGGCGCTGCAGGGCTTCGGCAGTGAACACGTAGTGCCCGAATTCGCGCCGCGTACCGCCAGCGAGGATTTCGCCTTCCTGCTGCAGGCGCGGCCGGGCAGTTTCGTGTTCGTCGGCAACGGCGACAGCGCGCCGCTGCACAGCCCGCGCTACGTGTTCAACGACGCCGCAATCGCACCCGCCGCCAGCCTGTGGGCACGGCTGGCCGAAGACTATCTGGTGAAGGACGTGGCATGAGCAGCAACGAACGCTTCTTCTACACCTCGGTGGATGATCCGCTGGCACGGCCTCTGTTCGATGGCCTGGAACAGGAGTACGACAGCCGCTACGCCGACGTGCGCCGACGCATCGGTGGCAGCGCCCGCGAGGAACTGCAGCGCTACCCGGCGCAGGCATTTGCCGCGCCGGTAGGGGCCTTCGTGCTGCTGCTGCGCGATGGCGTGGCGATCTCCGGCGGCGCGTTCATGCCGCACCGCGATCCGGATACCGCCGAGTTCAAGCGGATCTGGACGCTGCCCGGGCTGCGTCGGCAGGGCATCGCGCGGCGCGTGCTGCAGGAGCTGGAAGACCAGGCGGCGCGGCAAGGATACCGGCGGGTGTTCCTGACCACCGGCTTCCGCCAGCCTGAAGCGGTTGGCCTGTACCTCAGCCATGGTTACACCGCGCTGTTCGATCTGGATGCGGATCCCGAAACCATTGCGCACCTGCCGTTCGAAAAGCACGTGCGGGCACCGGCGCCCGTCATCGTGCCTGCGCAGACCCAGCTGCAAGGAGCCCACGCGTGAGCACGCCTTCGACCGCGCTGGATGGCATTGCAACCCGGCCCGCGCCAGCGCCCGCGTTGAAGATCGTGCCGGCCCGGCATCCGCTGCAGGTGTTCGGCACAGTACTGGCACTGGCGCTGATCCTGATCGGGCTGCAGTCCGTACTGGGTAATCCGCGCTGGGGCTGGGGCACCTTCGCTGAGTGGTTCTTCGCACGCCCGGTGCTCGAGGGCCTGGGCCGCACGCTGCTGCTGACCGCGCTCGGTACCGGTCTCGGTTTCGCACTGGGCACCTTGCTTGCGCTGGCCCGCGTCTCTGGTTCGCCGCTGCTGTCGGCGGTGTCGTGGGGCTACGTGTGGTTGTTCCGCTCGATCCCGCTGCTGGTGCTGTTGCTGCTGCTGAACAACCTGGGCTACCTGTACAGCACCATCGAGCTGGGCGTGCCGTTCACCGGCATCAGCCTGTTCTCGTACCCGACCACGCAGCTGATCGGTGTGTTCACCGCCGCGGTGCTGGGCCTGACCCTGAACCAGGCCGCGTTCTCGGCCGAGGTGATCCGCGGTGGCATCCTCTCGGTCGACCACGGCCAGTACGAGGCCGCGGCCGCACTCGGCCTGCCGCGCGGTCGCCAGGTGCGCTGCATCATCCTGCCGCAGGCGATGCGTTCGATCCTGCCGGCCGCGTTCAACGATGTGATCGGCCTGGCCAAGAGCACCTCGGTGGTCTACGTGCTGGCGCTGCCTGAGCTGTTCTACACCGTGCAGGTGATCTACCGCCGCAACCTGGAAGTGGTGCCGCTGCTGATGGTGGCCACGGTCTGGTACCTGGTGATCCTGACCGTGTTGTCGCTGCTGCAGCGGCGCGTGGAACAGCGCTTCGCGCGCGGCCAACTGCAGCGCGAGCGTTCGGTGTCGCGAGTGTCATCGCCCCCGCGTGTGCAGAGCGATGCCGCGCATCGCGTGGCCAACCGCCCGCGCATCGCCACCCAGGTTGAAGCGGGCGAGGGCGCTGCGGTGTCGCTGCATGGTGTGGGCAAGGTGTTCGGCGAGCAGCCGGTGCTGGAAGACGTGAACCTGGAGCTGCGCGCTGGAAGCGTGACGGTTCTGATCGGCCCGTCCGGCGCCGGCAAATCCACGCTGCTGCGGCTGATCAACCACCTGGAACGCGCCGACAGCGGCTATGTGACCGTGGGCGGCCAGCTGATCGGCTACCGCCGCGATGGCGACACCCTGTACGAACTGCCCGAGCGCGAGATCCGTCGCCGTCGTGCCGAAGTGGGCATGGTGTTCCAGGGCTTCAACCTGTTCCCGCACCTGACCGCATTGGAGAACATCATCGAGGCGCCAATCGCGGTGCGCGGTGTGCCGCGCGCGCAGGCCGAGCAGCAGGCGCGCACGCTGCTGGAGCGGGTCGGCCTGGCCGACAAGGCCGATGCCTTCCCGCGCCAGTTGTCCGGTGGCCAGCAGCAGCGCATCGCGATTGCCCGCGCGCTGGCGCTGCAGCCGAAGGTGCTGCTGTTCGACGAACCCACGTCGGCGCTGGATCCGGAACTGGTGGCCGAGGTGCTGAGCGTGATCGAAGAACTGGCCCGTTCGGGTACCACGCTGGTGATCGTCACCCATGAGCTGAGCTTCGCCCGCCGCGTGGCCGACCACGTGGTGATGATGGACCAGGGCCGGGTGATCGAGCAGGGCACGCCCGAGGCCCTGTTCGAGCGCCCGCGCCAGCAACGCACCGCCGATTTCCTGGCCAAGACCCTGTAACCCTCAAGGAATGCCATGAGCCCTGCAGCACCCCGTCGCCCCTCACGCAGCACCTTGTTGATCGCAGGCGTGCTGGTCATCGGCATCGCCGGCATCGTCTACTCGCGCGTGCGCCAGGCCCCGGATGCCGGCGCCGTGGCCGCGACCAGCCTGGCCCGCGCGAACACCGCCATCCTGAAGGGCACGCTCGACCCGAAGGCGCAGGCCCTGATTCCGGCTGGCTACCGCTTCGTCACGCCGGGGGCGTTCACCGTGGCGACTCATCCGGGGCAGCTGCCGCTGGCCGACTACGGCGCCGACAGCAAGGACGTGGTCGGCATCGAGCCGGACATCGCGCGCCTGATCGCCGATGCGCTGGGCCTGAAGCTGGTGATCGTGCCGGTGGCGTGGGCCGACTGGCCGCTGGGGCTGGAATCGGGCAAGTACGATGCGGTGCTGTCGAACGTGACGGTCACCGAGGAGCGAAAGAAGAAGTTCGATTTCTCCAGCTACCGTTACGACCTGCTGGGCATCTACACGCGCACTGATGGGCCGATCCAGAAGATCGAAAAGCCGGCCGACGTTGCCGGGCTGAAGGTGGTGGTCGGTGCCAGCACCAACCAGGACCAGATCCTGCGGCAGTGGGACCAGCAGAACATCGCTGCCGGCTTGAAGCCGGTGGAGTACCAGTACTTCGATGACGCGGTGGTCGGCCGGTTGGCGGTGATCACCGGGCGGGCCGATGTCTCGTTCGAGCCCAATGCCACCGGCGCGTACTCGGCACGCGACGGCAAGGTGCGGCGCGTGGGCCTGTTCCCCGGCGGCTGGCCGAACGCCGCGGCGATCTCGGTGACCACGCGCAAGGGGAGCGGCCTGGCCGACGCGGTGACGCAGGCGCTGAACACGCAGATTGCCAGTGGTACCTATGCGCAGGCGCTGAAGCGATGGAACGTGGCCGAGGAAGCTGTGCCGCAGTCGCAGACCAACCCGCCGGGATTGCCGACGCTGCAATGACACCGGGCGTGGCCCGGCGGGCCCCTGTAGACTGGCGCATGGTGATCGGCGACATGCAGTCGAGCAAGCTCGCCTCTACCAGCGCGCCTCCAGTGTTCTGAACGGCTTTGCCAGCCGCACACCCTCGGCATCGAAGTCGGAAACGCTATGCCCATCCACACGCACCGTCTTCGGCATGGTGCGCGCCGGCCACCAGACTTTCACTGCCGTCCCGCTGCGCAACCCCTTGCCCAGCGTGACCGTCAGTGTGCCGTCGCGCTGCCGCGCCTGCATCTGCAACGTGCCATACGCGGTCGGCAGCCGCTCCACCGCCAACCCATCGCCCGCCACCCACGACGGCGGCGTGCCCGGCAGCAATGACAATGCATCATCGTCTTCGCGCATCAGCATGCCGAACAGCGTGCGGCCGTACTCGGCACCAATCCAGGTATGCGGCATGTCGCCCAGGTAGCGGGGGAAACGCAGCCGCGAGTGCACGACCTCGGCCAGTACCTGCCACTCAAGCGGGCGCCGATCATGCAGCAGTCCCTGCAGCAGCTCATCGGCAACCTGCGGTTGGCCCAGGTGCACATAGCTCAGCACGTTGCGGATCTCATACGGCGTATAGGCGTACAGCGCATCGGGCTGGCTGCGCTTGCGCACATCCTCCAGATAACGCGCGAAGGTGGTCCGCAGTGCCTCGGCGGGCAGCACGCTCTGCGCACCGGTGGGGTCCAGTGCGATCGATACGCCGGTTGGATCGCCATCGCCCAGGTCGGCCGAGGAGGGAATGAAGTCGATGCCCTTCCACGCCATCGTCGCCCGGATAGAGGCGTGCAGCGCGTCGTAGAGCAGCGTGTACTGTTCGCGCGCCCAACGGGCGGTTTCATGGTCGCCCAGCGACTCGGCCAGCCACGCGCCGTCGTGCCAGCCCTTCAGTCCCCAGTAGTCATCCCAGTAGCTGTGGGTGGGCGACGGATATCCCTCATGGCTGATCGACGGCGCAAGGATGCCCGCGAAGCGCTCCGGCGCCGGCTGGTCGGCCTTGTAGCCGGGCACCAGCGTGCGCTCGCGTAGTTCCTGCAGGAACTGCAGCGCGGCCTTCACCTTGGGCAGGTAGGCACGCACCGATTCCGGTCCACCATCCAAGCGCGCGACATCGGCCACCAACGCGACGTACTGTCCTTGGCTGTCGTACTCGATGTCCGATCCAAAGCCGGTGTTGACACTGCCATCGTCGTTGAGGATCGGCGAGACCAGGCCGTTGGCATGCACGCCGTGTTCGCTGTACCAGGCCAGGTAGTCGCGCGCGACGCGTGCTTCGCCCATGCGCAGCAGCACCGCCGAGGTGGCCATGCCGTCGCGGATGAAGGAGCGGTTGTAGTTGCGGGGCCCGGGCTGCATGGCCGGGCCGGTCTGGTTGATCAGCATGTAGGCGGCCTGCGCGCGCAGCATGTCCACCAGCGAAGGATCGGGCAGGCGCAGGCCGACCTGGCCCAGCCGTACCTGCCAGTCCGCGGACGCCTGCGTGGCCAGTGAATCGAACGCCGCATTGGCATCGCGGGGCAGCGTGGCCAGATCGAGCGCGGGCGCCTCGGGCAGTGCGCCCTTGCTATCGGTGGTGGCAGTACCCAGCGGGAACGCGACCACGATGGCATCGCTGGCTCCCGGTGCCAGTGACACGCGGTAGTTCAACGCAGCCGAGGCAAGACCCTCGTCGTCGCGCGCCTGTTGCGTGGAGGGCAGATGGCCGGCAGCGACGTTCGCGGTGATTTCCGTTGCGCCATCCCTGCCAAACGGCGCCGCGCCGGACGCAGTCACCGGCGTGAGCGACTGCAGCAGCATGCGGCCATTGATGCGCACAGCCTGTCCATCGATCGCCACATCGCGGATGGGTGACAGCCCGCCGTTCTGCCACGGTGGATTCATCTGCATCGGGCGCACGACCAGGCTGAGCGTGCCGTCGATCCTGGTGCCGCCGGTGTTGTGCAGGCGATGACGCAGGAAGGTCACCGGCTGGCCGTTGCGCTCGATGGCGAACACTTCACTGCGCAGCTCCAGGCCGGGTTGCGGTGACCAGGTAGCGGAGGGCATCGGCTTCCAGCCGTCCCGCAATGCATGCTGCACGTTCTGCCCGGCCGCACCCGCAGTGCTCCCATCGGCGCTGCGCCAGATCGGCTGCACCAGCGGCGCGCCCTTGAATGCTTCCAGATTGCCGTATTCGTCGAAGATCGATTTCTGCCGCCCTGCGTGCACGCCGACGGCGGTCCAATAGGTCTGCTGCATCTGCAGCGACGCCGGGAACAACGCGCGCTGCGCGCCGCTGGCGGCGATCTGATACTGATTCATCGGTGTCATCACGGCTTTCGGGCCGAGCAGGCGCAGGCGTGCCACCTTTGGTGCAGATCCATCCACGCTCAGGCGGAATGCACGCATGGCCTGTGCGGCATTGGCGGCCAACCAGCTCTGGCGGTGGCTGGCCGCCTGCGCATCGTGCGCGAGGTCCTGCCACCGGCCCTGTGCATCCTGAACCTGCAATCGGGCAGGGCCGCGGTTTCCATCAGCCCAGTCGACCACCAGACCAGCCGTCGATTGAGCCTGCGGCAGCGTGATCTCTAACGCATGGGATCCATTTGTTCCGGCCGGAACCGCAACGGTGCCACCGCCTTGCCAGAGCGCCGCCGCCTGCGCTGCATCGACACCCCTGATGCGTGCGCTGAGCGTGCTGTCCAGCGGCTCCATCTCGAAGATCGACACGCCCCAGTCGGCAGTGCGCTGCGGACTGGCCAGCCGCAGATAGCGCGCCTGCCGCGGCGCGAAGTACAGCGTTTCCACATCGCCCAGTGAATCGGCCATCGTGTACGCGGTCTGCCACTGCGTGCCATCCAGTGAGGTCTGCAGCGAATAGCCTTCCGGATTGGAGACATCCCAGGTGAGGCGCGCGCCGGCCAGCAGGGTGGGTGCGCCCAGGTCGATCTGGAACCAGTGGCCGGGGCTGAAGGCGCCGCCGGTCACGGTCTTCGGGTCGCCGTCGATCAGGTGGCCGATCGCCATCGCCGGCACCTGCTGCGAGGAACTGCTGGCCTGCCATTGGCTGCGCGGGGGGAGGGTCTGTGCCTGTGCGCTGGAGGCGAGGGCGGCCAACAGCAGGGCAATGGCAGATCGCCATGGGATAGCTGAGCGGAAGACCTTGGAACGTTCGGCGCGCAACGTCATTACTGGCAGCCTCGCAGGATCGACCGGAATCGGGCGAGCGCTACGCTAGCAAGGGATGTAATCGGTTACATGACGCACTGCAATAGGTTGCGGATGATGGCCGGTCGCCTCGATCGCCGGTTTGAGTCACGATCACCATCAATGGGGTTGACGGATGTGGCTCTGGACGGCCGTCGACCAGGCCATACGCTATTGGTAGCGACCTCGAATCTGGAATGGATTGATGATGGAATTCAGTTTTACGCTGATGTACCGAGTGCCCGATATCGGGGAAGATCTCAGTGCATTTGAGCGATGTCTCGCAGAGTCGGGATGTGACGATGGGCTGCTGGGTAGTGGTTTGCCGGGTATCTTGGCGTTGCGATTCCAGAGAGAGGGAACGGTCGCAAACGATGTCGCGCGTGATACATGCGTGCAGGTCCAAAATGCGCTCCCGGAAGCCGAGTTGATAACCGTGCACTTCGATGTCAGCAATGCTGCCAGTATCTCTACTTGCGGTGCCTCCAGAGCTGGGCTTGTTTGACTTCCATGGAACACTTTTGAGAAGCAGCCGAGCATGGCTCGGCTCTACATAGTATCCGGCAGGTCAAGCGCCCCCCTGTTACAGCTCCACCGTCTCCCACCATCGCGTACCCGCCTGCGGCGCCTGCATGTCCAGCGCTTCGCCCATCATCGGCGTGGCCACCGGCACGTTCTTCGCGGCCGCCAATGCGGTGATGCGTTCGAACGGCTGCTGCCATGCGTGCAGGGCCAGATCGAAGGTGCCGTTATGGATCGGCAGCAGCCACTTGCCGTGCAGGTCCAGGTGCGCCTGCAGCGTCTGTTCCGGCTGCATGTGCACGAACGCCCAGCGCGGATCGTAGGCACCAGTCTCGATCATCGTCAGGTCGAACGGGCCGTACTTTTCGCCGATGGCCTTGAAGCCGTCGAAGTAGCCGGTGTCGCCGCTGAAGAAGATGCGGAAGTCGCCGTCCTGGATCACCCATGACGCCCACAGGCTACGATCACTGTCGCCCAGTCCGCGGCCGGAGAAATGCTGGCCGGGGGTGGCGGTCAGGCGCAGGCCATTGGCCTCGGTCGATTGCCACCAGTCCAGCTGTTCGACCTTGCTGGTGTCCACGCCCCAGGCGATCAGCTGGTCGCCGACGCCGAGCGGTGCAATGAAGCGCGCGGTCTTGCCGGCCAGCTGCATCACCGCTGCATGGTCGAGGTGGTCGTAGTGGTTGTGCGAGAGGATCACGCCGGCGATCGGCGGCAGATCGTCGATGCTGATCGGCGGCGCATGGAAGCGGGCCGGGCCCATCCACTGCACCGGCGAGGCGCGCTCGGAGAACACCGGGTCGGTCAGCCAGTACTGGCCGCGCAGCTTCAGCAGGATCGTGGAGTGCCCCAGCCGGAACAGGCTGCGGTCCGGCGCGGCGTCCAGTGTGGCGCGGTCCAGCGGCTGCACTGGAATCGGGTGCGCGGGCACGGTGCCCTTGGGTTTGTTGAAGAGGAACGTCCACCAGATCTCCAGGCCGTCGCGCAGGCCCATCGCTGGACGGGGCAGGGCATTGCGGAACTTGCCATCACGGTACTGCGGCGACTCGGGGAAGTCGGGGAGGGACCAGGACTTGCAGAAGGTGTAGGCGGTCACGGCGAGGATTCCAAGCAGGAGGACAAGGAGCAGGCGCTTCATGGGTGACGTCCGCGGAGTACACTGCACAGTGTAGTTTCGGGTTTTCCAAAAGTACACTGCCGAGTGTAAAATGGAGGCGTCCGTTCAGTTATCCGGTTCCCGCCATGCCCCGTGCCCCGCAACGCCTGACCGACCGCAAACGCGAAGCCATCGTGCGCGCGGCGGTGGAGGAGTTCCGTGCCGCGGGCTACGAGGCGACCAGCATGGACCGCATTGCCGAGGCGGCCGGGGTCTCCAAGCGCACCGTCTACAACCACTTCCCGAGCAAGGAAGCGCTGTTCTCGATGATCCTGGAGGAGCTGTGGGAGCGCAGCGTGGCCAGCGACGCATTGCCGTACCGCGCCGACCAGCCGCTGCAGGCGCAGTTGCTGCAGTTGCTGGGCCAGAAGCTGGAACTGCTCAGCGATGCCAACTTCATCGACCTGGCGCGGGTGGCGATGGCCGAGATCATCCACTCACCGGAGCGTGCGCAGGCCATCGTCTGCCGCATGGGCGAGAAGGAAAGTGGCGAGAGTGCGTGGATCCGCGCGGCCATCGCTGACGGCCGGCTGCGCGAGGTCGATCCGGAGTTCGCCGGCCACCAGCTGCACGGGCTGGTGAAGAGCTTTGCGTTCTGGCCACAGGTGACGATGGGGCAGGCGCCGTTGAACGCAGAGGAGCGTGCACGCGTGGCCGAATCGGCGGTGGCGATGTTCCTCGGTTTCTACGCGGTCTAGCTGGCGGCGAAGCGGAGGAACTCGTCGGCCGGCAGCGCCGCCGAGTACAGATAGCCTTGGCCGACATCCACGCCCAGGGCCCGCAGCTTCTGCTCCTGCGCCAGGGTTTCGGTACCTTCGGCCACCACGATCGCGCCGCAGCGGTGCGCAACCTCGACGATGAAGCGCACGATCGACTGCGACTTGGCGTTGGACAGTGTGGCGATCAGCGCCTGTTCGATCTTGACCTCGGCGATGGCCAGCTGCGAGAGCAGGATCAGGGTTGAATAGCCAGCGCCGAAATCATCCAGCGACAGGGTGACCTCCGCCGCCAGCAGCTGTGCGATGTTGGCATCGACCACGTCGCGCTCGACGATCTCGGTCCATTCGACGATCTCCAGGCGCAACATCACGCCAGGCACATCGTGCAGCTGCAGCAGTTCCTGCAGGCGCAGGCCGAAGTCGGGCAGGCGCAGTGACTCGGCCGAAACGTTCACTGCGATCTCCAGCTGCCAGCCATCGCGTCGGCACTGCTGCAGGAAGTGGATGGCCGACTGCAGCGTGGCCCATTCCAGTTCAGCCAATCGCCCCTGCCGGCGCAGCAGGGAGATCACCCGCATCGGCGCGATCAGCCGGCCCTCGCCGTCGCGCATGCGCAGCAGTGCTTCGGCGCCGACCAGTTGACGATCCTGCAGGCGATGCTTGGGCTGGTAGCACAGCGGTGCGTCGCCCTGCTGCAGCCAACGTTCGAGAGCGACTTCGATCAGGGCGTCGATCTCGCTGTCGCGCTGGATCGGGTCGTCGAAGAACACGACGCCGGATTCGATCGCACTCAGTGCAACGGTGATCGCACGGAACGGAAGATGTCCTTCGTCGGCATCTACGGGGGGCTTCAATTCGACTACTGCACAGCGGAACAGCGGCCGGAAACCGGGCCAATCGCGGCCGCCCTGCTCGGCCAGGTTGCTGGCCAGCTCGGTGATCTGCGGTTGCGTGCGCAGTTCGGACAAGGCCAGGTCGCGCACCAGGATCGCCAGCGCGGCATCGCCGAACTGGTAGATCTCCAGTTGCGTGGCCGGCAGCGAGGGCAGCAGTCGATGTACTTCTTCGGTGCTGTCGCGCTGCCAGATACCGTTGTCCTGCAGCGGACCATAGCGCAGGCGCAGATCGCGCAGGTTGCCCATCTCGGCCACGATCAGGCAGGCCTTGCCGATGCCGTCGTTGTCGCGCCAGTAATGCTGCAGGCGTTCGCCGAGCGCACGCATGTTGGGCAGGCCACTGATCGGATCGATGCGCAGCCAGGCCTGTTCGCGCTGGCGTTGTGCATCGATCTGAGCATCGTTGTAGACCAGTGCGAACACCGCGCCGAGCATCAGCAGTGAGAGTGGCAGTGCCAGCAGGCGCTGGATTGCCAACTCCTCCACGGGCAGCTGATGGGCGCCGATGATTGCTACCCCCAGTGCCAGGCCCAACGCAGTGACGACGATACGAACGCCCCAGGCCTGCAGGATCAGGCGCAGCGAGAGTTCATTGAGCATGCGTGGGTGCAGGCGCCTGCGCAGCCAGACGCCGGCCAGCATCTGCAGCGTGGCCTCGAGGCCGGCAGGCAGGAAATACTGGGTGCCGGCGAACTGGTAGCGGGCCAGCAGGCTGGCGCCCAGGCAGGCCAGGCCACCGCGCCAGCCGCCGAGCAGGCCGCTGACCAGCAGGATGTCGAAACCCAGGTGGAGCTTGACCACGCCCTGGCTGTAGCGGGCCACGAACCAGGAATTGAACAGGTAGATCAGGCCCAGCGCCACGCCCACGTACAGGCGGCGGCCTTCAATGGCGTGGCCGGCGCGGCGGGTGGCGATCAGCAGCACGCCGATCATGCCGATCACCGCCGTGGCCTGCAGCAGGTACAGCGGCAGGCTGGGCAGGGCGCTGTCCAGGACCTGGGCCGAGACCCGTGAAAGCGCATCCATAGCAGGTTCCCGCCTGTGACCGACGGCCGGTGACGAGCAGCGTAGTCGCAGCAGCGCGCAGGTTCAATTGCGCTGGCTGCGTTCGGGCAGGAGGTGTTCGGCCATGAAATCCACGAACGCGCGTACACGCGGCTGCTGATGGCGATGGCTTGGCCAGAGGGCCCAGAAGGTGCTTCGCTCAGTGCTCCATGGGTCCAGAACGCTGACGAGCGAACCGCGGTCCAGCGCATCACGCGTGGCGAAGTCGGGCAGGCACGCAATGCCATGGCCATCGATGGCCATGTGCAGGATCGTCTCAAGATGATTGGCGGTCATTGCGGCAGTCAGCCGGGTTTCAGCGCCTCCCTCACGTGCGGGCAGTGGCCAGCGTTCGATCAGGCCGGTGCCGGGAAAGCGATGGAGAAGGCATGCGTGGCCGCTCAGCTCTTCCGGGTGCTGCGGCGTGCCACGCTGGGCGAAGTACGCAGGGGCGCCCACGCACAGCAGGCGGGTACTGCCGAGGTTGCGGCCGTGCAGCCGGGAGTCGGCGGGGCTGCCTGTGCGGACGACGGCATCGAAGCCTTCCTCGATGACATCGACCAGGCGGTCGCTGAAGTGCAGGTCGAGTTCGATGGCGGGGAAGCGCTGCGCAAACGCCGAAAGCACCGGCAGCATCAGACCGCTGGCGAGTGGAAGACTGACCTTCAGGCGACCGCTGGGCGCGGCCTGGGCATCGGTCAGTTCGCGTTCTGCCGCAGCGACCTCGATCATGATGCGGCGGCAGCGTTCAAGGAACTGCTCGCCTTCGGCAGTCAGGCTGACGCTGCGGGTATTGCGATTCAGCAGGCGGGCGCCCAGGCGCTCTTCCAGCCGGGCGATGGTCTTGCTTGCGGCCGAAGGGGTGATGCCACGCTGTCGTGCTGCGGCCGCGAAGCTGCGTGCCTCGGCGACCAGAACGAAGAGGCTGAGACCGGCAAAGCTGTCCATGACGTGACCATTGATGACGTTGTTGTCATTAAAGCATGGAGCGAATGACGGATTCTTACGCAATAGCGTCGTCGATAGCATCAATGCGGTGGCGCTTGGCCACGCTCGAGTTTCATCGACATGTCTGTTGCCTCTGCTGAGACGGCCGGATCATCACGCTTTGGCGTGGTGCTGGCAGGCTGTCTGACGGCGCTCACCATTCCCTTGAGCATTGCCAGCCCTGCCGTGGGCATTCCTGCCATCCGGGACGCGCTGGGCGGTTCCCCTGCGGCGTTGTCCTGGATCATCAACGCCTATCTGTTGACCTACGGCTGCACCACGCTGGTGGCCGGTGGACTGGCCGATCTGCATGGCAGGCGCCGGATCTGGATTCTGGGCGGCGCGTTGTTTGCACTCGTCACCGGCCTGATTCCCTTGATGCCCGATGTGGCGTGGATCAATGTCCTGAGACTGCTTCAGGGGATGGCGGCGTCGGCAGCGTTTGCCGGCGCGATGGCGTCGCTGGCGCAAGTGTTCGACGGCCAGGCGCGGGCAAGGGTGTTCAGCCTGATCGGCACCACTTTTGGTGCAGGGGCCGCAGGCGGTCCGCTGCTGGCGGGCGGGTTGATCGATGCGCTGGGCTGGGAATGGGTGTTCTTCCTGCCTGCGTTGCTGGCGGCCCTGACCGTACCGCTGGTCGCCCTGTCATCCGCCGAATCGAGAAACCCCGGTTCGCCACGCCTGGATTGGCTGGGGGCCATCACCTTCATGCTGGCGCTGGGCTCACTCACCTACGCCATGATCGTGCTGCCGGAACGTGGCCTGGTGCATCCGCAGACGCTGGTACTGCTGGCGCTCTCGGTGGTGCTGCTGGGCGTGTTCATTGCCGTTGAGCGCTCCCATCGAACACCGCTGCTGGATCTCCGGCTGTTCCGCAACCGGCGTTTTGTTGGCGTGCAGATTCTGGCCGCTGCCCCTGCGTTCTCCTACGTCGTCCTTCTGGTCGTGCTGCCGGCTGGCTTCATCGGTGTTGAAGGACTGCGACCCACCGAGGCTGGACTGGCGATGGCAGCACTGTCTGCACCCTTGCTGGTGGTTCCCCTGGTTGCCGGCTACCTGCTGCGCTGGATTCCGGCGCGGACGCTGTGCTGTGCGGGCCTGCTGATCGGTGCTCTTGGGCTGGCATGGCTGGCGCAGGTGTTCCAGTTCCCGTCGGTGCGCTGGATGCCGATGCTGGTCATCGGAATCGGCATCGGCCTTCCCTGGGGGATCATGGATGGCCTGGCGGTCAGCGTGGTCGGCAAGGAGCAGGCCGGCATGGCCGCTGGCATCTTCAATGCGATGCGACTGGCAGGCGATTCCATTGCCCTCGCGCTTGTCGGCATCATGCTCTCGGCCCGGGTTGGCGGGGACATGATGCTGGAGGCCGGCGTCGTGGCCCGTGCCGCCGTGCACAGGCTGTCCATGGGCGACCTTGGCGGAGCGGTGGAGGCATTGCCCGGCGTTTCGAGAACGGCGCTTGCCCAGGCATACGTGGAGGCCGTCCGTGGCCAGCTGTTTGCCCTGGCGATGGCGACCGTGCTGGCCGCCATCGTGCTTGGGTACCTGTTGCGCGAAGAGGTCGAGCCTGGCCTGAGCAGGGGTAGTCAGTAGCGCGGGTCGGCAATGGCCGGCAGCACCAGTTCGCGCACGAAGCCGGACGGTGACAACTGCAGCAGCGCACGCACCATCGCAACGACGTCGTGCACCGGCACCAGCTCGCCGTCGCCGCGCGCTGCGGCCTCTGCCACCGGCACCGACAGTGCATCGTCGGTGTTGAGGTAGCCCAGCTGCAGGCTGGTCACCGCCAGGCGCCGATCGCGGAAGCCCTCGCGCAGTGCATCGGCGATGCCGTTGAGTGCGAACTTGGATGCACCGAACGCCACTTCCGGGCGGCCGCTGCGCGGCAGTGCCGAGGTCGAGCCGGTCAGCACCAGCTGCGGGCGTGGCGCGCCCAGCACCCGCGGCAGCAGGCGCTGCAGCAGCACCAGGGTCGCGGTGATGTTGACGTCGACCAGCTGGGTGAGCGCGGCATCGCTCTCGTCGAGGAAGGCGTACTCGTCGCTGAAGGCGGTCTCTTCCCAGATGCCCAGGTTGTGGATCAGCACATCCAGATCGGCCGGTGCCTGCGCTGCGATGTGATTGGCAGCCAGGGTGGGTTGGGACAGATCGGCCTCGATCCACTGCAGGGTGACACCCTCGGGGCATTCAAGGTCGCGCGGACGGCTGCGCGAAACGCCGATGACGGTGTCGCCCGCACTGCACAGGCCTTCCACGAACGCCCGACCCAGGCCCCTGCTGGCGCCGATGACCATCAATTTCATGTTGCTTCCTTGTTGTACTGCGGCGGCCTCAGTCGGCAGCCAGAATGGTGTCCCAGTCGGCGAACGCGCGCAGGCCGCTGCGCTCGGCGGTAATGATCGAGGCAGTGTTGTCGAGCTGGCAACGGTACTGAGGCTGCAGCCCGGCCGCCTGCGCGGACACGGCCATGGCGTGTACCAGCTGGCGTGTGTGCCCGCGACCGCGGGTCTCGGGCAGGGTCAGCACGCCCATGTCGGCCAGGGCTGGATCCACGCTCCACGGGTACATGCTTCCCGCGGCAACCAGCCGCTCGCCATCGAAGGCGCCGAACACCTGCCAGTGGTCCAGCTCGACCCAGGCGGCATCGAGATCCTCTTCGCTGGCGTTGGCCTGGAACACCTCGAACGCGGCTGCGTCGGCCGGGTCGAGACGGCGGATATGTGGTGGTGCAGGGCGCGCGGCCAGGGCCGCAAGTTCTGCGGCAGGGAAGTAGAAGACACGATCCGCACCATGCGTGCGCTGGCCGAGCTGCTGCAGGCGCTGTTGCAGCTGTGCCAGCGTCCAGTGCGGTTGCGCATGCAGGTGCAGGCGAGCCGCCAGGGCAGGGCGCAACAGTGCGCGAGCGGGGCCCACGACCGGCTGCAGCAGCATGCCGTCCTCGCCCTCATCGAAATCATCGCTGCACGCCAACTGCAGCTGTGGATCGTCCCGCAGCGTGCGCTGCCCGGAGAACACGCCGCGCCAGGTCGCATCGATCAACGGGGCAAACACATCATCCATGACCGGTGTCTCGCTCAGTGCCGGGGCAGGTCCACCTGCAGGCCGGCGGCCTTCCATTCGGGGTAACCGGCGGCGAGCCGCTGCGCGGTCAGTCCGGCCTCGCGCAGCATCGCCACCGCATCGTTGGACAGCACGCAGTAGGGACCGCGGCAGTACGCGACAATGTGGACGGCACGCGGCAGTTCGTCCATCCGTGCGCGCAGTTCTGTAACGGGAATGTTCAGCGCTCCGGGCAGGTGGCCCAGATCGAATTCCTCGCGCGGCCGCACATCCAGCAGCACCACGCTGCTGCGTTGTTCCAGCAGCTGCTCCACGGTCAGTCCTTCCAGCGCATCGCGGCGCTGCAGGCTGTCGTGGATCACGCCGTGCATTTCGCTGCGCTGGTGGTCGGCATAGTCGCGCAGTGCGGCCAGCAGGTTGCCCAGCGGGCCATCACCGCTGCGGTAGAGGATGCGCTTGCCGTCACGGCGGGTCTGTACCAGGCCGGCACGGCGCAGCTGCTGCAGGTGCTGGGAGGTATTGGCCACCGACAGGCCGGTCAGTTCAGCCAGGCGTTCCACGGCGCGCTCGCCCTGGGCGATGTGCTCCAGCAGGGCCAGGCGATGGGCATGGCCGAGCGTGCGGGCGATCTCGGCCAAGGCCTCAAGCGGTGAGGGTGGTGGCTCTGTTGCAGCGTTCATGCGGGGCACGCTAGCATCGCTCTATCATTCAAGCAAATAATTGAAGGTGTGCGATATGTGTGGCCAGGCGACATTCGTGATGGATGCGGTGGTAGTCGGCGTGGGAGCGACCGCAGTAATGGACCTGTGGGCGGTGGTGCAGCGGCGGCTGTTCGGCATTCCCTCGTTGGATTTTGCGATGGTCGGGCGTTGGCTGGGGCACCTGCCACGCGGGCGCTTCCGCCACGATGGCATCGGCCGCGCGGCAGCGGTCGGTGGCGAGCGCGCGCTGGGGTGGACCGCGCATTACGTGATCGGTGTGGTGTTCGCCACGTTGTTGCTGGTCGTGGTCGGGAGCGATTGGGGGCAGGCACCCACCCTGTGGCCGGCGCTGGCCTTCGGCATTCTCAGTGTTGCCGCGCCGTTCTTCATCCTGCAGCCGGGCATGGGTGCCGGCATTGCCGCCTCGAAGACCCCGGCGCCGGGCAAGGCACGCCTGCGCAGCCTGGTGGCGCACAGCGTGTTCGGCGTGGGCATGTACCTTTCCGCGCTGCTGTTGGCTGCGGTTCGTGCAGCATGAGCGAGAATCGGCGGGGTCACCGGCAACAGGAACCCCCGGCATGGAAGCACCCAATCCCTTCACTGATGGCATGCCGCTACCGTGGGCATGGCAGGAAGCGTTGGCCGATGCGCGCGTCGAGCGGCAGTCGATCGGCGTGTCGCGCGCGGATGTAGCCCGTGTGCAGCGACCAGGCCAGCCCGATGCCTTCGTGAAGTCGGAAGTGATCGACGCCTTCAGTGAGCTCGGTGATGAGATCGCGCGCCTGCGCTGGCTGCAGGAACAGGGACAACCGGCACCAACGGTAATTGCCACCGCCGAAGAAGCCGGCCGGCGCTGGTTGCTGATGAGCGCGCTGCCCGGCCGCGACCTGGCTTCGTCGCCGGAACTCGCGCCGCAGCAGCTGGTGGAACTGCTGGCCGACGCGCTGCGCGGGCTGCATGCGTTGCCGCTGGCAGCCTGCCCGTTTGACCAGCGACTGCACTTGCGACTGCAAGCCGCGCAGGCACGGGTCGAGGCGGGGTTGGTGGATGCCGATGACTTCGATGACGAACGCCTGGGCCAGAGTCCGCAGCAGGTCTTCGCTGAACTGTGCAGCACCCGGCCCGATCATGAAGACCTGGTGGTCAGCCATGGCGATGCCTGCCTGCCGAACCTGATGGTGGTCGAGGGGCGTTTCAGCGGTTTCATCGACTGTGGGCGACTGGGTGTTGCCGACCGCTACCAGGACCTGGCGCTGGCCGCGCGCAGCCTGGTCCACAACTTCGGCGACACGCGTTGGGTGGCGCCGTTGTTCCAGTGCTACGGCGCGGTGGCCGACGAGCGCCGGCTTGCGTTCTACCGGCTGCTCGACGAGTTCTTCTGAGCCCGCGCGTGGCTGGCGATGGCCGCGCAGATCAGGCCGCCCACCACGCTCAGGTGCTCCAGCGCGAAGAACAGGGCCAGCTGCTGTTCCGCGCCGTGCTTGGTCCAGAAGGTATGCACGACGACGATGGTCAGCAGCATGAACACTGCCAGCACGCCGCTGCCCAGCCAGAGCAGGCGATCAAGCAGCAGGCACAGTGCGCCGCCCAGCAGCACCACGGCGCTGGCGAGGTTGAACAGCACAGGCGGTTGCAGCCCGGCGGCCTGCGTTTCGGCCACGCTGTTGTCCCACGCCAGCAGCTTGGCCAGGCCCGAGGACAGGAACACCACGGCCAGCAGCAGCCGGGCGAGGAACCACAGCACGCGGCTGTCGAGCAGGGTGGCGATCATCCGTGGCATGCAGGAACTCCGGGTTGAGCGTTGGGCGGGCCGGGCAGCATCGGGCCTCAACAGCGGTTGAGGTCAAGGCTGGCTGAACGAAGCCCGATGGTGGTCGGGTTGTCGCCTTTTAATTGGACGAACGTTCGTTCACTATTCGCGCCATGAGCCGAGCCGACCGCAACGAGCAACGCATCGCGCAGATCCTGCAGGCCGCCCTGCAGTGCTTCCTCGCGAAGGGATTCCACCAGACCAGCATGCGTGACATCGCGCAGGCGGCCGGTGTCAGCCTGGGCAATCTCTACAACCACTTCCCGGGCAAGGAAGCGATCATCCTTGCCGTGGCGGTGGCTGAGAGCGAAGAGCTGGCACCGTTGCTGCAGCGACTGGCCGCGTCCGAAGGCGAGCGCGCACAGGTGCTGGCTTTCCTTCGGGACTTCCACGCACTGTGCCGGCAGCCGGAATGGGCGACGCTCGCCGTCGAAGTGCTGGCCGAGAGCGCACGCAATCCGGCCGTAGCCGAGGCATTTGCGGCCAATCGCAGGCAGTTGCAGGCGGCCCTGGCCGAAGCGCTGCAGCAGGTGGCACAGCGCGAACGCCGGCGTCCCGTGTTGGCCCCCGCATTGCAGGCGCAGGTGCTGCTGGATGCCATTGAAAGCGATGCACTGCGTCGGGGGCTGGGCGAAGCCGGTGAAGGCGATGAGGCATCGCTGGATCTTGGCCTGCTCGCGCTGCTGCTCGGGGCGCGCGCATGAGTGCCGTTGACCGGCGATTGCACGGCCTTGATCTGGCGCGCTACCTGGCCTTGGCCGGCATGGTGCTGGTCAACTTCCGCCTGGCGATGGCCGTGCCGGCAGAGGGCGCCGGATGGTTGGCAGGCTTCTTCCACTTTCTGGAAGGCAAGGCTTCGGCGACGTTCGTTACGCTGGCTGGCTTGGGCCTGGTGTTGGCCACGCAGCGGCAAGGGGGGTGGCCCGCCAGCGTGCAGACCATGAGGCGCGCGCTGTTCCTGCTGGCGCTGGGCCTGCTCAACCTGACCCTGTTCCCGGCCGACATCCTGCACTACTACGCGGTGTATTTCGCGCTGGCCGTGGTGTGGCTGCGTGCCTCGCCGCGCGTGCTGCTGACCAGCATCGTGGCCATTGCCGCCTGTTCGTTCTGGGCGCTGCTGCACTTGAACTATAGCGAAGGCTGGAACTGGCAGACGCTGGAATATGCCGGCCTGTGGCAATGGCCGGGCGCGGCCCGCAACCTGCTGTTCAATGGCTTCCACCCGTTGATGCCCTGGCTGTGCTTCTTCCTGCTGGGGATGCTTCTGGCACGGCTTCAGTTGTCGCAGCCGCGGGTGCAGCATGCATTGCTGGTGCTGGGGCTGCTGTTGATCGGGGCTGGACATGGCGTGCAGCAGCTTGCGCAGGGAACGCCTTGGCAGGTGTGGCTGGGAACACAGCCGATGCCGCCGGGACCGGCTTATGTGCTTACGGGTGCGGGTGCGGCCTGCAGTGTCATCGCCGCCTGCCTGTGGCTGGCGCGTGTGCGACCGGGTGACTGGTTGGAGCCGTTCACCGCGGCCGGACGCATGACCCTGACCCTGTATGTGGGCCACATCCTGCTGGGCATGGGCACGCTGGAAAGCCTGGGCCTGCTCGATGGCAGCGCGTCGCTCGCATCGGTGCTGCTGTGGGCGCTGCTGTTCCTGATGCTGGCGACGGGCGCGGCCTGGCTATGGTCGTGGCAGTTCGCACGCGGCCCGCTGGAGACGGTGATGCGGCGCATCGCAGGCTAGTTCCCTGGTCGTACTGAAGCGATGTTGTGACGGACATGTCTGTGCCGCGGCGAACGCATCTGCGATAGTGGTGGCAGGTAACACTTTCTGCTTGCATCCATGTCATTCGCTTCGGCGCAGCATCTCGGCGAAGTCCTGCAACAATCCTATGGCATCACCCCCACCGCCGTGGTGCCACGCCCGGTGGGCGCCGACGCCAATGCCAGCGTGTATCGCGTCGATGCGCGGCACGGGCAGTGGTGGTTGAAATGCCGTACCTACCAGGTCGCCCCAGCGGTGTGGGACAGCCTGCATTGGATGCGCGGCACGCTGGGTATCGATGAGATCGTCGCGCCGTGGCCGGCGTTGACCGGTGGTGCGTCTGTGCAGCGCTGGGGATTGCAGTTCACCCTGTTCCCGTATGTGGAAGGTCAGTCCGGGTTCGAGGCGGCGTTGAGCCGCACGCAGTGGAAACGGCTGGGGGAGGTGCTGCGGCGCCTGCATGGCGCGCAGTTGCCAGCGGAACTGCAGCAGGCACTGCCGATCGTACGGCTGGAAACCGCGGCGCTGGAGACCGTCGGGCAATGGTTGGCCGGCGAGGGCCTGGCGGCCGCGAAGGACGGGCTGGGTCGCGCATTCGTTTCGGTATGGGACCAGCAGCATGCGCGCATCGCGGCGCTGCATGCGCAGGCACGGGAGCTGCTCGCGGCGTTGCAGGACGCGCCGGTAGACCTGCATCTGTGCCACACCGATCTGCATGCTGGCAACCTGCTGATGGGCAATGACGGGGGCCTGCACCTGATCGATTGGGATGGTCTGTCGCTGGCCCCGCGCGAGCGTGACCTGATGTTCATCGGTGCCGCTGTTGGCGGGCGCTGGGGTCGCGAGAATCCACTGGGGTTCGAGGAGGGCTACGGCAGCGACCGCGGTGATCCGCGCTGGATCGCCTGGTACCGGCACTGGCGCATTCTGCAGGACCTGATCGAGTTCCAGCAGGTGCTGCTGGGCAGTGACGGAGAGGACCGATCGCCGCAGCTGCGCCGGCAGTCACTGCACTACCTGGGGGAGCAGTTCGCACCGGGCAATGTGTTCGATGCGGCGGAGCGGGTATATCGCGCGCTGGATCAGCTTCCAGGCCGTTGCCAGGATCTCCCCGGGTAGAGTCGACTGTTAGTCGACTATCGCGCGCAGCGCGGTTTCTGCCCGCTCCGAACGAAAAGCAGTCGACTAACAGTCGACTCTACCCATGGCCTGTCCATGCACGACCCGTGGCTTGCCTGTGCAGGCCCCATGGCTTGTCCATGCAGATGGCTTTCATTCGGCGGGCTTGGCCGCTGCCGAGGCCGCCGCGCTTGCGGCGCGGCGCGACAACACGGCTTCGCGGTGGGCGATGTAGGCGTTGGCGGCGAGGATGATGCCGGCACCGATGAGCGTCCAGCGATCCACGCTTTCGTTGAACAGCAGCCAGCCGCATAGCGTTACCAGCGGCAGCTGCAGGAAGCTGATCGGGGTCAGCGCCGAGACTTCACCGAGCCGCAACGCCCGCGTCCACAGCAGCTGACCGACGGTGCCCAGCACGCCGGTGGCCAGCAGCCACAGCCACGCCATGCCGGAGGGCCAGACCCAGACGAATAGTGCCGGGACCAGCGACAGCGGCACCCAGAACACGTAGGTGTAGAGCACCACGGTGTCAGCGCTGTCGACACGGGTCAGCTGCTTGATCTGGATCGCCACCAATGAGCTGAGCACGGCGGCTGCCACCGCTACCAGGCTGCCGGCGGTGAAGCCGGCGGTACCGGGGCGCACGATCACCAGCACACCGATGAATCCAACCACCACCGCGGCCCAGCGGCGTACACGCACGGTCTCGCCCAGCCACAGCACGGCGGCGATGGTGACGAACAACGGCGTGGAGTACGAGAGGGAAACCGCCTGCGCCAGTGGCAGATGGCCCAGTGCCCAGAATGCGCACAGCATCGAACCCAGGCCAATCGCACTGCGCACGAAATAACGCGGCAGCTGCTGCGTCTTCAGTGGTGCATGGCCGGGGCGCAGCAGCATCGGCAGCAACGCGAGCAGGCCAAAGGCATTGCGAAAGAACGCCACTTCCTGGGTTGGTACGTACCGGGTGGCGTAGCGGATGGCGACGGCCATCAGGCCGAATGCCATCGTGCTGCCGAGCATCAGCAGCGCCGCCCGCATCGGGGTGGCGCTGGGGGAGAGGGCGGGGGTGTTCACCACTGTGCGCCGAGCAGGCGGGGCTCCGGTTCGATCGGCACGCCGAACTTTTCCAGCACCGAGGCCGAGATGCGTCGCGCCAGCGCCAGCAGCTCAGCACCGGTGGCGTTGCCGTGGTTGACCAGCACCAGCGCGTGGCTCGGCGCAACGCCGGCATCGCCTTCGCGGAAGCCCTTCCAGCCGCAGGACTCGATCATCCATGCCGCCGAGACCTTGCGCTTGTCGTCCTGTTCGGCCGGGAACACCGGCAGCTCGGGGAAGTGCTGCAGCAGCACGTCTACCTGTTCCAGTGGCAGCACCGGGTTCTTGAAGAAGCTGCCGGCGTTGCCCAGCACATCCGGATCGGGCAGCTTGCGGCGGCGGATCGCGATCACCGCATTGGCCACGTCCACGGCACTGGGCAGCTCCACGCCCTGTGCCTGCAGTTCCTCGCGGATGCCGGCATAGTCCATGCGCAGGTCGTGCAGCAGCGGCAACTTCAGCTCGATGGCGGTGATCAGGTAGCGATCGGGCTGCTGCTTGAACACGCTGTCGCGGTAGGCGAAGCCACACTGTTCGTTGTCCAGCCGCACCCAGGCCTGCTCCTGGCAGTCCCAGGCTTCAACGGCCTGGATGAACTCGCCGACCTGCGCGCCATAGGCACCGATGTTCTGGATCGGCGCGGCACCGGCCGTTCCGGGAATCAACGCCAGGTTCTCCAGGCCGGACAGGCCTTCCTGCAGCGACCACATCACCAGGCCATGCCAGGGCACGCCGGCCCCGGCGCGGATCACTGCGTGGTCAGCGCGGTGTTCCAGGAAACTGATGTCACGGTTGCCGAACACCAGCACGGTGCCCGGCAGGTCTTCGGCGATCAGTACGTTGCTGCCGGCACCCAGTACCAACAGGGGACCGCTGGCCACTTCGGGCAATGCCAGCACTTCCGGCAGCAGTGCGGCATCGTGCAGTTCCAGCAGCTGCGCGGCGCTGGCCTGCACGTGGAAGGTGTTCAGCGCCTGCAGCGGCGCATTGCGGGTGAGCGTCCAGCGCAGCGGGGCGTTGCCGTCGACGGTATCCATGGGCGCGCTCACAGTGGGGCCACCGCGCCGCGGCTCGGCGCTTCGCGGCGGCGACGGATCGCCTCCACGCATTCGGAGACCAACGCCGGGCCACGGAAGATCAAGCCGCTGTAGCACTGCACCAGCGCCGCGCCTGCGGCCATCTTGGCCACCGCATCGGCACCGGACAGGATGCCTCCGACACCCACCAGCGGTACCGATTCGGGCAGGCGCGAGCGCAGGCGGCGCAGCACCAGGGTGGACTGCTCCAGCACCGGCGCACCGGACAGGCCGCCGGCCTCGTTGGCCAGCGGATCGCCGGCCACCTTGCTGTGGTCGATGGTGGTGTTGGTGGCGATCACGCCGTCCACCTGCAGTTCGCCCAGCACGCGCGCGGCGGCATCGATGTCGCGGTCACTCAGGTCCGGTGCCACCTTCACCAGCATCGGGACCCGGCGGCCATGCTGCGCGGCCAGTGCTTCCTGGCGGTCGCGCAACTGGCTGACCAGCTGGCGCAGCGCGGTTTCCTCCTGCAGTTCACGCAGGCCGGCAGTGTTGGGCGAGGAGATGTTGACGGTGATGTAGTCGGCCAGCGGATACACCTTGTCCAGGCAGGCAATGTAATCGTCCACCGCCTGTTCGTTGGGGGTGTCCTTGTTTTTGCCGATGTTGATGCCGAGCAGGCCGCGACGGTTGCGCGCGCGTTCGACGTTGCGCACCAGCGCGTCCACGCCCGCATTGTTGAAGCCCATGCGGTTGATGATCGCATTGTGCGCCGGCAGCCGGAACAGGCGCGGCTGCGGGTTGCCGGCCTGCGGACGCGGGGTGATGGTGCCGATTTCGACGAAGCCGAAACCCAGCGCGAACAATGCATCGATGTGCTCGCCATTCTTGTCCAGGCCGGCGGCCAGGCCGACCGGATTGGGGAAGGTCAGCCCGAACACGGTGCTCGGCATCGGCGCGATGCGTGCGGCCAGCAGCGGCGTGGTGCCGGTGCGATAGGCCAGGTCCAGTGCGGACAGGCCGAGGCCGTGGGCGCGCTCGGCGTCGAGCGAGAACAGGAAGGGGCGGGCAAGCGAATACATGCGTCGGTTCAGTCCAGCGTGCCGAGGAAGGCTCGGGTTCGATATTCAAAAGCGACCTGGCCGTCGACCGCGTGGGCGGCGAACAGGTCCTGCAAGGCGTCGATCATCGGCGCGTGGCGAGGATGACCGGATTGGGGTGCGTAGGAGGAGGACAGCAGGCGCCCGCGCAGGGCATCGAAGTCCAGATGCTGTACGTTCGGCAGCTCTACCATGCCGCGCAGGCCGGGGCCGAACCAGGCCTGCATGGTGGCATCGTCCTGGTAGCGCTCGGCCACGGCGGTGTAGTCGGTGCCGTAGTCCAGCAGCAGCTGTTCGTAGCCGATCAGGAACGGGCTGGCATCGAGCAGACGCGAATTCCAGTAGATCAGTGCCAGGCCACCTGGACGCAGGATGCGCTGCCACTCGGCGCGCACCGCCACGGTGTCGAACCAGTGGAAGGCCTGCGCCACGCTGACCAGATCGACGCTGGCATCGTCCAGGCCGGTGGCCTCGGCGCGACCATCGACGGCGGAGAAACGCGGGTACTGGGGTGCCAGCCAGTGTTCGGCGGCGGCACGCATGGCGGCATTCGGCTCGACCGCCACCAGTGGATGATCGCTGGCCAGAAACTGACGGCTGGAGATGCCGGTTCCCGCGCCGATGTCGGCCACCAGCGCCTGGTGGCTGACGCCCATCGGGCCGTGCAGCCAGTCCAGCAGCGCGGGCGGGTAATCGGGCCGGTAGCGGACGTAGGCGGCGACGCGGCTGCTGAAGCGTTCAGTGCTGTCGGAGGTGGTCATGGCGTCAGTTCGACACCGCGGCCAGCCACGCCAGGCCACCGAAGAACAGGATGAAGACCAGGATGGCGGCAAGCACGGCGCCGACCATCACCCAGCCCAGCACAAGGCCGGTGACGGCCAGGCCATCGCCTTCCAGTTCATGCGGGCGGCGGCGGATCTCGGCGCGGGCCATGTGGCCGGTGATGATGGCCACGATGCTGGCCACGAAGGGCAGGACGGTCCAGCTGGCGATGCCCATGACCAGGCTGACCACGGCCAGGGCGCTTGTCTGTCGGGGTGCCACGCTCATCGGGGTCCTCCTTGGCAGTGTGCACATGATAGTGCCTCTGCCCAAGCAATCCCATGCCCGGCGGATGCGATGGCAGGCGTGGACCCTGGTGGGCGAACGAGGTGCTAGCCCTGGTAGGCGCCGACCTTGGTCGACAAAGGGTATTTCAGCAGGGCAGGCGTCGACCTTGGTCGACGAAAGGCATGCCAACCAAGGTTGGCAGCTACCGGAGTGCCGGTATCAGCCCATCAACACCTGGCCGCCATCCACGTTGAGCACGCTGCCGGTGACCCAGCGCGCCAGCGGCGAGCACAGGAACAGGGCGGCGTCGGCAATTTCGCGCGGATGGCCGAAGCGGCCGAACGGGATCTTCGCCAGGGTGCCGTGGTACAGCGCCGGATCTTCGGTGCGACGGCGATCCCACAGGCCGTCATCGAATTCAATCGAACCGGGGGCGATGGCGTTGACCCGGATCCGGTCCTTGGCCAGCGCCAATGCCTGCGACGTGGTGTAGTGCGACAGCGCGGCCTTTGCGGCGGCGTAGGGCGCGCCACCGGGGCGTGGCTGCTGTGCGGCAATCGAGGACAGGTTGAGGATGCAGGCATCGCTGGATGCGCGCAGCCACGGCAGTGCCAGGCGCGAGGCCCGTACCGCCGCCATCAGGTCGATCTGCAGGCTGGCGGCCCAGCCATCCTCGTCGTCGGCCATGCCGTAGCCGGTAGCGTTGTTGATCAGCACATCGATGCCGCCGAGTGCACCGGTTGCGGCCTGCAGCCAGACCTGGATCTGGCCGGCATCGGCCAGATCGGCGGAGACGGTATGCAGCGGGGTGCCCTGTGCCTGCGCATCGGCGCGCAGGGCATCCAGTCCGGCCTGGCCGCGGGCGCAGACCGAGACCTGCGCACCGGCGCCGGCGAATGCCAGCGCCATTTCACGACCGATGCCCTTGCTGCCGCCAGCGATCAGCACGCGGCGACCGGTGAAATCGAGGGTCGGAGCCCCATTGGGGATCCGGCCCTGGGCAGGGGGCAGATCCCCGGAGGGGCTCTGACCCGCAGCCATGGCAGAAACGTCTGCCATCACAGATCGAACTTGATGCCCTGGGCCAGCGGCAGCGAGTCCGAATAGTTGATGGTGTTGGTCTGGCGGCGCATGTAGACCTTCCACGCATCCGAACCGGACTCGCGGCCACCGCCGGTGTCCTTTTCGCCACCGAAGGCGCCACCGATCTCCGCACCGGACGTGCCGATGTTGATGTTGGCGATGCCGCAGTCGCTGCCAGCGGCCGACAGGAACTTCTCGGCAGTCTTCAGGTTCTGGGTGAAGATCGAGGACGACAGGCCCTGCGGCACGCCATTCTGCATGTCGATGGCTTCATCGAGGGTGTCGTACGGCATCACGTACAGGATCGGCGCGAAGGTCTCGTGCTGGACCACGGCATCGCTGTTCTTCAGGCCGGAGACAATCGCCGGCAGCACGAAGTTGCCGGCGCGGTCGATGCGGGTGCCGCCGGTTTCGATGGTGCCGCCGGCAGCCTTGGCCTGGGCGATGGCATCGAGGAACTGCTGCACGGCGCCGTCGCTGTTCAGCGGGCCCATCAGGTTGGCCGCATCGGTCGGGTCGCCGATCTTGCCTTCGACCTGCTTGTAGGCCTTGACCAGAGTGGCCAGCACGTCGGCGTAGATCGAGCGGTGCACGATCAGGCGGCGGGTGGTGGTGCAGCGCTGGCCGGCGGTGCCGACAGCGCCGAACACGATGCCCGGCACGGCCAGCTTCAGGTCGGCGGTTTCGTCCAGGATGATGGCGTTGTTGCCACCCAGTTCCAGCAGACAGCGGCCGAGGCGGCGCGCGACCTTCTCGTTGACGGTGCGGCCGACCTGGGTCGAGCCGGTGAAGCTGATCAGCGGCACGCGGCGGTCATCGACCATCTTTTCCGACAGCGCGGTGCCGGCATCGTTGATCAGGAAGAAGATGTCCGGGAAGCCGGCTTCGCGCAGGGCGTCGTTGCAGATCTTCAGCGAGGCGATGGCGGTCAGCGGCGTCTTGTTGGACGGCTTCCAGATGCACACATCGCCACAGATGGCGGCCAGGAACGAGTTCCAGCTCCACACCGCGACCGGGAAGTTGAAGGCGGAGATGATGCCGACCAGGCCCAGCGGGTGGTACTGCTCGTACATGCGGTGGCCGGGGCGCTCGGAATGCATGGTGTAGCCGTACAGCATGCGGCTCTGGCCCACGGCGAAATCGGCGATGTCGATCATCTCCTGCACTTCGCCGTCGCCTTCCGGCTTGCTCTTGCCCATTTCCAAGGCGACCAGCGAGCCAAGCGCATCCTTGTGCTTGCGCAGCGCTTCACCGCACAGGCGCACGGCTTCACCGCGGCGCGGGGCCGGCGTGGTGCGCCAGACCTTGAAGGCTTCCTGGGCGCGGGCGACGACGGTCTCGTACTCGGCCTCGGTGGTCGCGCGGACCTGCGCGATCGGCTCGCCGGTGGTCGGGTTGACCGGGGTGATCAGCTCACCGCTGGTCGCGCTCGACCACTCCCCGTTGCCCAGGTACGTGCCAGCGTTGATCGCGTCCAGGCCAAGGGACTTGAGCAGCTCGGAAGACATGCAGACTCCTGTGTTTCGTTACGTTGTTTGGTGCCATCGCGGGCAGGTGGGGGGCGCGATGAACTGAATCGCCGATGGTAGCAGAGCGGCCTGTCCGGCCATGGTGCAACGCGCCAGCGCCGCCGTGTGGAGCACGAATGCTTGGAGCGCAGGGTGTGTTGCCTGTAAACTTCCCGGCTGCATGGCCCCGTAGCTCAGCTGGATAGAGCGTCCCCCTCCTAAGGGGAAGGTCGCCCGTTCGAATCGGGCCGGGGTCACCACAATCAATAACTTAGGCGGACTCAGTGGTGAGCATTTCCCACTGTTTCCCGCATATCCACAGGATTTGGTCCCAGTAGTCCCAGCGCTCCTGCTCAGTACCTGAGCTTCGCCACCGCGCCATCGTCGCCCTCAGGCGTCAGATGGGCGTAGAACTTCTCGGTCGTGGCGTAATCGGCATGGCCGGCCAGAATCTGCACCCTTCGCAATGGCACTCCGGCCATGACCGCAGCTGGGCGCGCGCTGCGCTCGGGACGGTTGAGCCGGCGCCATGCGGCGATGGGCTTGTCTGGGTCGGCATGCTTGCTGGTCGACCTGCAGGCGCACTCGACTCGGTGGCCACCGCCGGCGGAGGCGCACGGCGCAGTTCGGCAACCCCCTCCGGGTGGCTGATATGTTCCTGGGTCATGGCTTGGTGCACTCCTCCATGTGGTCATGGAGCTTTTCCAGGAGGTAGGCCGCTTGCGCGGCGTCAATGGTGCCGCCAAGGTCGATGACGGAGGCAACTGGAAGTATGCGGAGATGGTGATCAATGCCGAGGCTCCGATGGTTGCATTCATCAGCGACCTTTACCCATTCTTCCCGCAGTTTCAGGAGATCGGCGCAAACCAGTTCAGGCTGACGCTGTGGACGAACACGCCCGCGCGTCTGCAGGGCTGGGCCTACGTGTTCGATCGCCCCGCCAACGAGGATGCGCAGTATCTGGCATTGTGGGATGCGAACGGCCGTCTGACTTATGCGCTGGGCGCAAAGCCCATGCGGATCATCGGTGTGGGCGGCGTCTTTCCCAATGGTGGTATGGGAGAGGGCAGGTTCCCTGACTTCACCGGCAAGACGGTCGCCGGGGTGATCTGCGCCCCTGCCACCAGCACTTTCCAGAACAGTTTCACCGTGATGGGAATCGGGGACGGGCAGGGCGTCAGTGGGAAACACGGCCTGTTCGGTAACGCCATCACCATTCCGAAGATCGGAACAGGCGGCTCGCCAAATCAGGCCGTGGTCGGGATCGTGATGGCCGTGGATGTGAAGAACTACTGACCGGTTGCAACGTGCCGAGATGCCGCTGGGGTTCGATTGAAGCGCGCCTATGCGACCTGCTGCAGCAGTCGCCGTTGTTCCGCGGCGTGTTCACCGCGCGGCTGACCCGGTAGGCCTGCAGTCGGTGGCCCGCTGTCCTTTGCTAGGAGGCTGTCAGCTGATTCAACGCGCTGAGTAGGAATGCGTCTTGTCCGTTTCCTGCAGCGAACGAGAGTCCCACCGGAAGATGATCTACGGACAGAAGAGGCGCTGAGACCTCAGGTAGCCTGGCGACACCCGAGAATGCTGTAATAGCCATGGTTCTATCGTAAAAATCCAGTACTGAGTCCAGAGTTGTCAGGCTGTTCTTCAGTGGTGCGGCAAAGGGTGTTGTCGGGAAGCAGATGAGCGTACCCGGCCTGAAGAAGGTGTTTATCTTGCGGTGCAGTAACTCCCTGAGCTCCCAGCTTTGGGCAAGAGACGTCCGATCAAAGCTCACTACATTCGCATAGGCCTGTGAAAAGCCGTATCCCATCTGCGGCTTGTGGTGGTCAATCCAAGTGCCGAGCGTGCTTTGAACTTCGGCTGTTTGGATATTACGTAGCGCGCGAAGGTTGCATGCTTCGAGTGGAAGGTCTTCATTGGTGATGTCACTGAAGCGAAGAACCTCAAGGCTGACGCCAGACGCGCGAGACAGTGTCTCCAGAGTGGCATATCCAGTAGCTCGCACATCTTCGTCAGCAATGTCCATTGCGTCTTCAAGCACGACAAGTCGTTGAACTGCTTGTTGGGGTTCAACGTGGGCAGGGGATATCGCCTGCATTGCCTTGATCAGCACATCAAGCCCGCTGGCGATGACCCCGACTGTACTGACGCTCGGCATGAAGGGGAGAACTCCTGCTTCGGACACTCGGTGAAGGGATGGCCGTATTCCCCATACACCACAGAAGCTTGCAGGAACCCGTATCGAGCCGCCTGAATCGGTGCCTAGCGAGAAATCGCAGGAGCCAGTCGCAACGGACGCGGCTGATCCGCTTGAAGAGCCGCCCGGAATTCGGTCCGGAGCTTTAGGGTTTAGCGGGGTTCCAAAGAACTGGTTCTGCCCCTCCAGGCTGTAGGTGAACTCATCTGCGACAACTTTGCCCACATATCGAGCACCGGCGGCGAGAGCTAGGTCCACACAGACTGCGTTGTGCAACGCAGCGGGGTGTTCACTTAGCCAATCTGGTGAGCCGTATGAGGAAACCAGGCCGGCTACGTCGATGTTGTCCTTCACAGAGAACGTCACGCCGCTAAGCATGCCCGCTAGAGTGGTTCTGATATCACCTTTGGAAAGAAAGGCGTTTGTATGTTCGCCAGATTCCATTTCTTGCTTCAACTTCATATGCAAATCGTGTAAGTGCGATGTCGGCCGTTGCCGCTTTGATTCGCTGGCCAGCTCCTGCTTTTTTTAGCCTAGACTGCCTCGCATGCCTTCTTGCACGGTTGCATCGATTAGACCTTGGAACATCTCCTGTTGACCGGTCGGAAGTACAGTCTGCAGCGTGGCGCGGCGCTTGTCGGCGTTGAACAGGGATTCGACTGCCCAGCCAACCAGGTACAGTGCTGCGAGGCAGCCTCCGGCCGTAGCAACCCGTCCATGGCAAACCAGGGGGCTGTCAATCGGCTCGACCCCCAGGGCTTCCAGGCTTCCGCGAGCGTCTGGGTGCGTCGTCGCACGTCGGGTTGGCAGCAGTCCAAGGCTCTCGAGAACGAAAGCTCCCGCGCAGATTGAACCGATGTACTGCTTGGACGGATCCAGCTTAAGGGAAGGCAAGAAGTTGGGGTCGCTAAGGGCGTCTGGAATGCCCTGCTTTCCGCTTGCAATCAATACCACGTCCGCTCGATTTGCTTCGCAAAGGGGGCCGTGAACCGTGATGAACAGACCATTGGAGGACCGAACTCTAGGGCTTGCGGCTAAGATTCGCACATTCCAGTCGTCTGTGTTCCTGCCCAAAATGTCCCACATTAAAAAAAGGTCGATATCGGTGAAGTTATCGAAAGTGATCAGCGCTATGGTCTTCAAAATTGCTTCCTGAAATTACTAATTGTCTTTTCGCCTTCGCCTTCGCCTTCGCCTTCAGCTTGAGCGAGGGGTCAGCTGCAGCCGCATAACGACTTCTTCGAATTCATCTTGCTCGACGACTTCGAACCCGAATCGTTTGAAGAATCTTTGCATTACGTCATGGCCGGGGACATGGCATACCGAGATGCTGGTGTACTCGTCAAGCTGAGCAATCTCTTCGATAGCAAGGGCAATTGCTATGGTGCCCATCCCTTCGCCTTGCCGCCCGATATCGATCATGAGCTGATCGATGAAAATTTCATTTGGATGGCCGTTCTCATGGTTCGGATAGTACTGAAGGAATCCGACCGGGCATTCATCCAAATAGATTGCTCGATTGACGTAGTGCTCAAAGAACTTTGAAGCGGCCAGTGCTTCTGAATTGAGCGCCACATACTGTTCTTGGTCTTTGGAGATCTCCAAATTGATGATATCGACCCAGTTGCTCTTTGTTACCTGCCTCAAACTAATGTTCATACTCACTAAGCACATTCCGCAGACTTCGGTCGTCCAACTTTGACTCCGGCTCGTCAAGTCGTATTGAACGAAATTGCTCGCGGCTGGAGGTAGCGGCGCGCACGGCCGACGCACGTGTCTGCGGTGCCTGCGGCCAGCAGGACCCTCACTACGCTGCCACAAGGGGTCATCGCGCTGGGCTCTTTCCGAACTGCTCAGCCACGCGACCAGCGCGTTCGCAGGATCTGCGACGCCCGGCCGTATGCTTCCGGCCATGCTTCCCTCGCACCGCTACCAAGGTTTCCGCACCGCCCCGATTCCCTTTGGCTGGGTCCAGACGGGTGAGCGCTGGGCGCTCTGATACAACGGCCGCGGGACGGCCGGCGTCGAACCCGATGGCGGCCTTGGGGTGCGCCTCTGGTTGGAGAGCTGCAAGTTCTGGGAAGTGAAGGAAATCCGCGCCGCCAATGTCAGGCAGGCGAAGCGCTACGCCGCGCGTTGGTGCGCCGCCAGACTGTATCCCGAGCTGCCTCTGCGTGAGGCCGTTGCCCGGCTGACCGACAGCACGCCGATCCAGGTGCCCCCGCCACTGCCCAGCCTGCCGCCGACCCGCGAGCAACGGCAACAGGCCTGGCGCCTGGCGGAGGCCGGGACAGTGGAGGTGGCGCGAATCAAGGAAGCGCTGGAGCCACGCCGACCGCAGAAGGAGACCAAGCCAAGGGCGAGAGATCCCATGAAGGCGTGGGTCGGGGCAGGTAGAGAGCAGCTGTTCCGAGATCGAATCTGATGCCCCGTTCAGGGGAGGCGGTCGACGTTGCTTGCCCGTCAGACTTGCCCTTTCACCAGAGAGAGCAACGATGAGCGCCAGCAATGGCAAGACCGCCAGCTTCGACACCATGGAAGCCCAGATGAGGCGCACCTACGAGAACGCGCAAGTGCTGCTGGCAGAGTTGGGTGGGTCGCTGGCTGACGTGGTCGAGGAAACGTTGTTCGTTATCGACGTTCCGACCGCGTTCGCGGCCAGCGGCAAGGTCCGGCCGGCCGTGTATGGTCAGCCGGTGCCGCAGGTTGCCAGTAACCTGATTGGGGTCCCGGCGCTGGCCTTCCCAGAGCAGCTGATCGAGATTGCCTTCCGGGCAGAAGTCCAGAGCTGAAGACAGGAGCGGATGGGGGCGTACGCGCCTCATCCGCCACGTCCGCGCCGGAGGCCGCGAGGGTGACCTGTCGATTCAGGCGAGAGAGCACTGGCGCTGTAGGGCGCAGCCCTCATGACGAAATGTGAGCCCCACCGCCATCACGACGGCAGGGCTCAGTCCTCAGAAGGGTGCTACTGAAAGAACAAGCCCCACTGCGCAGGCAATCCAAGACAGAGTAAGCAGGAACAGCGTCCGTGGCTTATTGGTGAACCATTCGGCATTCCGCACCCTCGCTCTATAGGAAACGATGAGCGCGATGAAGACGAGGGATGGAATGATGTACGGCCAGACAAGAGCGCCCTTGGCACCCCTTCCGATCGACAGTCCGGCCAGCATCCATACTGCAGAGCTCATCGTCAGGATCAAAAATGCCCGGATAAGAATGCCGTTTCCGTGGATCGGTCGCTCTGATCCACGTTCTATGGGGTTAGGGAGTTCACTTGGCATTGTGCACCTGAGGGAGTGTAGGAACAGCCGATTCGGAAACCAACATATACCGGTGGAGAGTTTGCGCCGATCCAACGGACACCCAGGTTGTCGAGGTGTCTTATCATCTCACCACCCGGGCCTGCCGCAAGTGGGCCCGTCGGATAAATGTACGTTTGGGAAGCTTGATCGGGGCTCGCAATATCCTTCTGCCCGTCAGGAATCACATTGCCTGCTGCGTCTCGCCCGGATCCGCGGATGTATCTGTACCCGTGATCTTGATAGGTGTATTGCACGAGAATGTAGCGTTCAACGCATTTCAGTTCCTTCCTGGAGTTGTAGATTGCGTGCAAGATAAGCGCAGCATGAACGTGCTGGTGTTTCACCTTATGCTCGCGAGCCTAGCGCGAGCTTTTGCCGATTTTGGCGGAAGAGCTCTTTGATCACGTAGCACGGGTGCTTGGGAAAGGTGAACATTCGCCAGTCCTGCCTCTCGGGCTCCCTGATGGGCAGTGATCACCAGCGTCTTATCCCACGGCAGTGGTCACAATGGCCAGTCAAGTGCGCAGAAGGGCCCAGACTGTCGAGCCTGTCATATTTGCCCGTATACCTGCGGGGTAGACTCGGTTGGCACGCATGAGGCGTGCACTACGCCAATACCGAGGACGATAGTCATGTTGAAGGGATTGAAACCTCTCACCGCTGCCGCCGTGTGCCTGCTCGGCCTGTCCGCCTTTGCCCAGAGCGCTGCTGCGGCACAATGGGTAGACAGCGGCCGCACCGCGTACGTAAAGACCAGTTTCTTCGGCAGTTTCGCCTACCACACCTGCGACTCCAGCGGTGCGCAGATCCAGGGGTACCCGGGTAGCTGCGGCAGCGATGCCGGCAGTGGCTGGACGTCCAACTACACGGCCTCCAGTGACCTTGCCAACAGTCAGCTCATGGCCTGCAACCACAATCCGTTCCAGCTCGGCTCGGCCTGCTACGGCCTGGCGTATGCGATCAATGGCCAAGCGTACGCTGGCGGGCTGCCTGCCGCCTGCAATCTCGGCGCGCGCGCGGTGGTCACCGCGTCCAGCATGGAAACCGTCGAGATCCAATACGAAGAGCTCGACGTGGACACCATCGAGTCGGCACGCGAGTACGTCTGCCGGTAAAGCGCCGACAGGTCGCCGCCGTCGAGTGCGGCGGCTTCCTGCATGGGACATCCGTCTCACGCACTGTTACCGCAGCCCAGTTCGCGCAAGCACGTCCGCTGCAAGCGCCTGATCATCAGCCTCCAACCCAGGCAGCGGCCGCGGCAGGTTGACGGGACCACACAGGCTTCCATATGCCCGCACAGTTGCAACCGGTTCAACCTCGGCATTATCCGCGTATCGCTGGCTGGCTCGATTCGGTTGCAGCGACGCAACGCTGGGCTGGCCCGGGCGTTGCGTTTCCTCTGCTGCCTGAGGCATTCGCACAGGCTCTTGAACTGGCCGAGCGCCCGGGTTGGGTGCTGTTGGACGGGGAGGGTGCGTGCATGGGGTTCGGCCAGTACTGGTTGACCGCGCCCGGCACTGCCCACCTGGGCCGCATCATTGTCTCGCCGCAGGCGCGTGGGCGCGGCCTGGGCCGGGTGCTGATGCAGTTGTTGTGTGCCGAGGCCCTGCGGTCGCCGGATGTGCAGCGCCTGAGCCTGCGTGTCTATCGTGACAACGTCGCGGCGGTCGCGCTCTACCGCGATTTCGGCTTCCAGCCGGTGGAAGATGCCTCGACGCCGGAATTGTTGTTCATGCAGCGCAGCGAGGGCTGAGCCGTGATCACGTGGGCAGCGGTACGGTCTGCTGCGCCTGCCATTCCCTGGCGGTGATGCGGCTGATGTGTTCGGTGCGGTAGTCGGCGAGGAAGCGGTTGAACTGGTTGACCTCGGCGTGGTGATGGCGGAAACCGCATTTGGACTGCGCGCTCATCGATTGCAGGTTGTCGGCGAAGTAGCCGCACGACAACGCATCCAGCTGCAGATCCAGGAAGGCATGCCGCATCACCTCACGTACGGCTTCGGGTACCAGGCCACGCCCCCAGTACGGTACGCCGATCCAGTAGGCGATCTCTCCCTCGCGCTCGCCCAAGCTGAAGTTGCTGTCTGCACCGATCAGGATGCCGACGCAACCGATGGCACGCCCGTTCTCGCGGCTCTGCAGGGCGTAGACCTCCGGTCGGTTGAACACGGTGCGGATGATGTCGGCACTCTCCTCTACGCTGGCATGCGGTGGCCAACCGGCGATGGGCCCCACGCGCGGGTCGCGGGCGTACTCGTACAGATCGGCGGCGTCACTGTCGCGCCAGGGGCGCAGGATCAAGCGTTGGGTGGCCAGTTGCATGGCGGGTCCGTCGGTGGAAAGAGAGCGCACAGGCTAGGTTTCGACGGGCGGGGAGCACAGGGTGGGACCTTGATGGTTTCGGTACTTTTCACAACTTCTTCGTTCGGGCGGATATGCTCTGCCGCGATATCCCAGTGGAATCCCAGTGGATCGGCCCATGGATCGCATTCCCCAGCTTCTGGAACAGGACGAATCCATGCGCTTGGAAGTCAGTACGCTGGCTGAAGGCTTGGGTGTTCCGCTGTCGTTCGGGCACGCCTATCTGACGGTGCTGGTGTGCGTGTCCGGGCGTGCGCGGTTCGCACTGAACTTCCGCGAAGTGGCGGTGCAGCGGCACGACGTACTGGTGCTGGCGGAAGATACGCTGGCGCTGCTGCGGCAGCGTTCGCGCGGCTTCCTTGCGGTGGCCTGCCTGGTGCCGAAAGCGCTGGCCTCGGAGGTGGCCTATGTGCTGCCCAATGCACTGTTCAAGTTCCTGCACGAGCACCCTCATTGTGTACCGTCACCGCTGGAGGTGCCGCTGCTGCAGGGTTGGCTGCAGCAGTTGATGGATGCCCAGCACAACGGTGGCCGCCATCGGCACGTGATGCTGCGCAACCTGCTGCAGACGTTTTTCCTGAAGTTCGCCACACTGCTCCCGGCATACTACGAGGCGGCGCCGCAGGTCGGCCGACGCGAGCGCCTGGCCTGGAGCTTCTGGGAACTGGTCGGCCAGCGCAGCACGCGCCAACGCGACGTGCAGTCCTACGCCGAGGCGCTGTGCATTACCCCGTTCTATCTCTCGCAGGTGACCCGGGAATGCTTCGGCGAAACGCCGAAGGCGTTGATCGACCGCCAGGTGGTGCTGGAGATCAAGGCGCTGCTGAGCTACAGCGAACTGCCGATCGGTCGCATCGCCGAACGCCTGTGTTTCGAGGACGCGTCCTACCTGTGCCGCTATTTCCGGCGGCACACCGGCCAATCGCTGACCGGCTACCGCCGGGCGGGGCAGGGCGGTATCAGTGCGATACGAACAAGGGCGCCGGTACTTCGGCGAGCAGATCCTCGGTGACCCCGCCGAGCACGCGTTCGACCACGCGACTGCGGCTGTAGGGCCCCAGCACCAGCAGATCGGCTTCGGCATCAAGTACATGCTGGCGAATGGTGGCGGCTACGCCCCCTTGGCTGGAGCTGATCGCCTGGATCTCCACTTCAACGCCGTGCCGCGCCAGATGCTGGGCCATTTCAGCGCCGGGTGCCGCTTCAGCCTTGGGCGTGTCGACCATCAGCAGGTGCACGGCCTGCGCGCGGGCCAGCAGAGGCAGGGCATCTGCCACCGCACGACGGGCCTGCTTGCTGGCATTCCAGGCCACCACGATACGCCGGCCAACCTGCTCGCCCTTCCAGCGCGGCGGCACCAGCAGCATCGGTACCCCGGTCTGGCGCAGCGTGCCCAGTGGATGCCAGCCGGAGGGCGCGCCTGGTGTGTGCGGATAGCCGGCGATGATCAGGTCGCAGTACAGCGACTGCAGCGCCAGGTCAGCGCCACCCAGGTAGTCCGAGACGATGCGCAGTTCGGTGCTGATCTGCAGCGGCTCGGAAACGGCACGCAGGTTCTGCATCAGCTGTGCGGTGCAGGCGGCATCCGCGCGGGCCTCGTGGTCCAGCGCGGCGGCGATGCCGGCACCGCGCGCGAAGCCGTTGGCGATGTCGGTGGGATGCAGGGCCGTGGAGACTGCGACCAGATGCGCCTGCTGGGCCTGCGCCAGGTCGGCGGCGATGTTGAGAACGCGGTGCCCGGTGTCGCTGGCGTCGAACAGCACGGCGATATCGCGTAGTGGGTGCAGCATGGCGTTGTCTCCCTCGATGCCTGTGACGCGTTCCCTGCCGTGCACCGACCCGGGTGCACCGGACGCACCGCTGTTGTAGCGCATTCGTGATTCGTGTGAATCATATTTGATTCAGTTTATTAATTGATGATTCATGCTAGCGTGAGGGCCAGCCCACACCCCCTCGCTTTTCATGCGACCTGCCGCAGCACGTACACGACGCGACCTGCCCCATGCGCTGGCGGCCACCCTGGTCAGCCATCCACGCTGCACCCTCAGCGAACTCGCGCGCGGGGCGGGCATCAGCCGCGCGACCCTGTACCGGTTTGCGCCTACCCGCGAGGCGATCGACGAGGCCCTGTTCGCGGCCGGTTTCGAGCGCGTGGAAGCGGCGGCGGCCTGGTTCGACCAGGGCGGTGATGCACGCCTCGTGCTGGAGCAGGTCACCGCCACGCTGCTGGCGGACTGGGAGCTGGTGACGCTGCTGTTCGCGCGGATGATGGAAGAGCAACAGCGCGTGGGAGACTTGCATCTGCTGCCGGAGCGCTGGGCGCCGATCGGCGAGCGCTTCGAGGCCTTTTTCCTGCGGGGTCAGGCGGCCGGAGAGTTCAACGTCGGTTTCACCGCGGTATGGCTCGCGGACTTCTACTGGAGCTGCTTCTACGGCATCACCTGGTCACTGGCACGCGGTCGGCTGGCGCCGGCAGCGGCAGCCTCTACGCTGCTGGCGTCGTTCCAGCGGGGGGCGATGATGGGTTGACCGCAGGGGTTTCCTGCGGGGGCGCCGTGGCTTACGCCTGCCTGAGCAACTGCACCAGTTGGCGCAGGCGATAGGGCTTGGGCAGGAACTCCACCTGCTCGGGCAGCGGCGGCAGCTGCGAACGGGCATAGCCGGACGAGAGGATCATCCGTGCCTGCGGCTGTTCGCGTGCCACATGCTCGCTCAGCTCGATGCCGGACATGCCGTTGGGCATGCTGACGTCGCTGAACACCACGTCGAAACGTGCTTCGCCCTTGAGCAGTTCCGCCGCCTCGTGGCCATCGGCGGTCGTGGCCACATCGATGCCGAGTTCGCGCAGGGCCAGGCCGATCATTTCACGCAGATCGGTCTGGTCTTCCACCATCAGTACGCGGATCGGGTCATCGGTCATCGGCAGGGTCCTCCATTGCGGGTAGCAGCAGGCTGACCGTGGTGCCGACACCGGGCGTGGTGGACACGTCGACGAAGCCGCCGCTCTGGGTAGTGAATCCGAACACCTGGCTCAGGCCCAGGCCGCTGCCTTTGCCGATGTCCTTGGTGGTGAAGAAGGGCTCGGTGGCCCGTTCGGCGATGTCGGCCGCCATCCCGTGGCCTTCATCGCAGACGCTGAGGGTGACATAGCCACGTTGCAGCGTGGAGTCCGCGTCCGGGTCGAGGCGATGCTCCAGCGCGGTGCCGATCAGGATGCGGCCGCCTTCAAGGGTAGCATCGGCGGCATTGGCGACCAGATTGGCCAGCGCCGTCTGCAGCTGCAGCGCATCGGTGTTGACCGCAGGCAGGCCGGGTGCCAGCTGGGCATCCAGCATCACCGTGGACGGGCAGGCGCGTTGCAGGTCCGGCAGCCACTGCTGTATCAGCACATTGATATCCAGTGGTTCGCGGATCAGGGTCTGGCCAGTGCTGAACGCCAGCAGCTGGCGGGTCAGCAGCGCACCACGATCGGTCGCGCTCTGCGCGGCATCGAGCAGCTCGGCGGCGCGCGCATCGTCACCGCCAACGCGCAGGGACAGCAGGTCCAGTGCGTTGCCGATGGTGGTCAGCAGGTTGTTGAACTCGTGCGACAGGCCGCGGCTGAGTCGGCCGACGGTCTCGAACTGTTGGGTATTGCGCAGCGCTCGTTGGGCATCACGCAGCAGGCGCTGTGCCTGCCACTGCTCGGTGATGTCGCGGGTGATCTTGACGAAGCCCAGCAGCTCACCCGCTTCAACCACCGGCTCGATGACAACACTGGCACGGAATGACGAGCCATCGCGGCGTACCCGCCAGCCCTCATTGGCAACGTGGCCATGCTGCGCTGCATGACGGAGCAGGCGTTGCGGTTCTCCTGCCTCGCGGTCGGCGGCCAGGTAGAAGCGACCAAAGTGGGTGCCCACCACTTCATCGGCTGAATAGCCCTTGATGCGCTCCGCACCCGGGTTCCAGCTGCAGACGATGCCATCCGGATCAAGCAGGTACAGCGCATGGTCGCGCACGCTGTCGATCAGCAGTCGCAGTTGGCGGGAAGGGTCCGTCAGCACGGACGTCGTAGAGGCGGCAGCGTCCACGTAAAAATAAGTGTTACCCCTGTGAGGGACGTGAAGCTAGGCATTCAAGTGTGAAGGAGGCGTGGAGGCGGGACACGTGCCATTTGTCCTGTGCGGCTGAATACGACACGGAGTACCATCACCCACCCTTTTTGTTCTGGAACCGACCTGCATGCGTCCTGGTGCGACTACGCGTGACCGCTGGATCTGGATGACGTCCGCCGTGCTACTGGCTGCGACCATCGCATTGGAGCTGGTGGTACCGCTCGGTTATGCAGTATGGCTGGCGTATTTCCTGGCCGTGGGCGTCACGGTGTTCCAGCGCAGTGCGCGCGCGCCGTTCATCGTGGCTGTGCTCGCCTGCGTCCTGCTGGTCATCGGTTTCAACATCGCCCCGGCCAGCTCGAACTCGGCGTTCTCGCTGGTCAACCGAAGCATCGGTGGTTGTGCGTTCCTGATGATCGCGCTGATCGTCTCCCGCGCGATCCAGGCACGCCGGGACGCAATGCGGGCGTTGTGGCTGCAGGAGGCCGAGAACGCGGTAGCGATGAGCCTGCGCGGCGACCTCGGCCCGGAGCAGATTGCCGAGGCGGCAGCCACCAGCCTGGGCGCGCAACTGGAGGCCGACGTCGGCGCCGTGTACCGGCTGGAAGGCGGACGACTGCAGCTGACCGGCGGCCTGGCGTTGCCGTCCGGCATGCCGGCGTCGCTGGCATTGCAGGAGGGCGTGGCCGGGCAGGTGGCGCGGGATGAGTGCATCCGTCACCTGGAGGGCAGCGACGACGCCGTACTTGAACTGCAGACCAGCCTGGGGCGGTTGCCGGTGCGCGAGCGCATCCTGGCGCCGATCAGCAGTGACGGCACCGTGGTAGGCATCGTCGAGCTGGGACGCGCCCGGGCGGGTGCGCAGCGCGACCTGGATCGCGAGCTGCTGGAGCGCTGCGCCGAGACCATCGGCATGGCGCTGCGTGCATCGCTGCTGCGCGCACAACTGGTGGTGCTGCTGGAGGAATCGCAGCGCCAGGGCGAGGAGCTGCAGGCCCAGCAGGAAGAGCTGCGCGTGGCCAATGAGGAGCTGGAAGAGCAGAGCCGCAGCCTGCTGCAGTCGCAGAGCCATCTGGAAGAACAGCAGGCCGAGCTGGAACAGAGCAACGTCCAGCTGGAAGAGCGGACCCACGAGCTGGAGGCGCAGAAGCAGGCACTGCTGGTCGCGCAGAGCCAGCTGGTGCGCAACAGCAACGAACTGGCCGCGACATCGCGCTACAAGTCCGAGTTCCTGGCCAACATGTCGCACGAACTGCGCACGCCGCTGAACAGCTCGCTGATCCTGGCCAAGCTGCTGGCCGACAACAAGGACGGCACGCTCACCGAAGAACAGGTGAAGTATGCGCGTGCGATCCTGTCGTCCAACAACGATCTGCTGGCGCTGATCAACGACATCCTGGACCTGTCGCGCATCGAGGCCGGCCACGTCGAGCTGGCCGATGAAGTGGTGGTGACCGACAGCGTGCTGCAGCGCCTGCGCGAGACTTTCGAGCCGATGGCGCGGCAGAAGGGCCTGGCCCTGCAGATCGAGGCCGATGCGCTGGCGCCGAGCCAGCTGGTGGTCGACAGCCAGCGCCTGCAGCAGATCCTGAAGAACCTGCTGGCCAATGCGGTGAAGTTCACCGAGCATGGAAAGGTCAGCCTGCACGTGCGCGCGGCCGGCCAGGGGCGCATCCGTTTCGAGGTCTGCGACAGCGGTATCGGCATTGCCCGCGAGCAGCTGCAGGTCATCTTCGAAGCCTTCCGCCAGGCCGATGGCAGCACCCGTCGCCGCTACGGTGGCACCGGCCTGGGGCTGTCGATCTCGCGCGATCTGGCCGAGCGCATGGGCGGCAGCATCCAGGTCGACAGCGAACCGGGCCGAGGCAGCTGCTTCATTCTGGAACTGCCGTTGCAGGGTGCACCCGCCTCGAACGCCGCGGACATCGCCGCAGCCCCCGTGGCTTCGCCGGTCGCAGCCGCTGTGCCGGCGATGCAGGTGCCAGCAAGGGCTCCGGTGGCGCCGACGACGACGGTGCCCAGCGTGGCCGACGACCGCGGTCGTCGCCAGCACCCGGGCCGCCTGATCCTGGCCGTCGAGGACGACGCCACGTTCGCCGAAGCGCTGGTGGCACTGGCCCATGAACTGGATTTCGACTGCGTGGTGGCCGGGACGGCCGAAGAGGCGCTGGCCCTGGCCGGCGAACTGCGACCGAACGGCATCCTGCTCGATATCGGCCTGCCGGACGTGTCCGGCCTGAGCGTGCTGGAGCGCCTGAAGCGCAACCCCGATACCCGCCATATTCCTGTGCACGTGGTCTCGGCAACGGACCGCAGCCAGGTGGCGCGCGAGCTTGGCGCGATCGGGTTTGCGATCAAGCCGACCACGCGCGAGCGCCTGGTAAGCGCCATCGAGCAGCTGGAACAGACCAGCCAGCGCGACGTGCGGCGCCTGCTGATCGTCGAGGACGACAGCGAGCTGCGCCGCAACCTGGAACTGCTGCTGGGCCGTGATCAGCTGCAGATCGTCGCCGTGGGAACGCTTGCTGGCGCGCTGGAGCAGCTCAGCACGGTCACCTTTGATTGCATGGTGATGGACCTGTCACTGCCTGACGGCAGCGGCTACGACCTGCTCGAACACATGGCCGGCAACGATGACGTCGGCTTCCCGCCGGTGATCGTCTATACCGGTCGCGCGCTCGGTCGCGAGGAAGAACAGCGCCTGCGCCGCTATTCCAAGAGCATCATCATCAAGGGCGCACGTTCGCCCGAACGCCTGCTGGATGAAGTCACCCTGTTCCTGCACAGCGTGGAAGCCAGCCTGCCCACCGACCAGCAGCGCCTGCTGCGCGAGGCGCGCCGTCGCGACACCGTGCTCGATGGACGCACCGTACTGCTGGCCGAGGACGACGTGCGCAACATCTTTGCGCTGTCCAGCGTGCTCGAGCCGCTGGGCGTGACGCTGGAGATCGCGCGCAATGGGCAGGAGGCAGTGGACCGCCTGGCCGAGCGCGAAGTCGACCTGGTGCTGATGGACATCATGATGCCGGAGAAGGATGGCCTGGCCGCGATGCGCGAGATCCGCGCGCAGCGTCACCTGCAGGACCTGCCGATCATCGCGCTGACTGCCAAGGCCATGCCGGACGACCGTGAGCGTTGCCTGCAGGCGGGCGCCAACGATTACATCGCCAAGCCCATCGACGTCGACAAGCTGGTCTCGCTGTGCCGGGTCTGGTGCTCGCGGCAATGAACGAACAGGCGCTGTTCGACCTCGAACTGAAGGTCCTGCTGGAGGCGCTGTACCAGCGCTACCACTACGATTTCCGCAGCTATGCGGTGTCGTCGCTGCGCCGACGCATGCGCCAGGCGATGCAGCGCTATGAGTGCGAGCGGCTGGTCGACCTGCAGTACCGGCTGCTGCACGAGCCGGACCTGTTCGCCCAGGCCATGCAGTTCTTCACTGTGCAGGTCTCGGAGATGTTCCGTGACCCTGCGTATTTCCGTGAGCTGCGCGAGCAGGTGGTGCCAGTGCTGCGTACCTATCCCTCGGTGAAGCTGTGGGTGGCCGGCTGCAGCACGGGCGAGGAAGTGTGGTCGCTGGCGATCCTGCTGCATGAAGAAGGCCTGCTCGAGCGCAGCATCGTCTATGCCACCGACATCAATCCGGCCGCGCTGGCCACCGCCGAGGCGGGCGCCTATGGCATCGACCGGATGGCCCAGTTCAGCCGCAACTACCTGGCCGCCGGTGGCACCGCGTCGCTGTCGGACTACTACGCCACCGCCTACGATGGTGCCGTGTTCGACCGCCAACTGCGCCGCAACGTGGTGTTCGCCGACCACAGCCTGGCCACCGATACCGTGTTCTCCGAAGTGCACCTGGTGTCGTGCCGCAACGTACTGATCTATTTCAACCGCGACCTGCAGGACCGTGCCGTCGGCCTGTTCCGCGAAGCGCTGGTGCACCGGGGCTTCCTTGGCCTGGGCAGCAAGGAGTCGCTGCAGTTCGGGTGCCACCACGATGCCTTCGAGGTCTGTTCGCGAGAGCACCGCCTTTATCGGAAGGTGGCCTGATGACGCTGCCAGTGCGTCCGGCCGTGCTGGTGATCGGCGCGTCCGCCGGTGGCGTGGCGGCCCTGCAGGCGGTGCTCGGTGCACTGCCGGCGAAGCTGCCGGTACCGGTACTGGCCGTGCTGCACCTGCCGCGTGACCGTACCAGCCGCATCGCCGAGGTGCTGGCGCCGTACTGCGCGTTGCCGGTGCGCGAAGCCGAAGACAAGCAGCCGTTGCAGCCGGGCACGGTGACGTTCGCGCCGCCGGATTACCACCTGCTGGTGGAGGACGAGGGGGCGGTGGCGTTGTCGGTGGATGCACCGGTGCTGTTTTCCCGTCCGGCCATCGATCCGCTGTTCGATTCCGCTGCTGCGGTGTTCGGCGCGCAGGTATTGGCCCTGCTGCTGACCGGTGCCAGCAGTGATGGCAGCGAGGGCGTTGCCGCCGTGCGCCGTGCCGGTGGCCATGCTTGGCTGCAATGTCCCGAGGAAGCCGAGGCGTCGATGATGCCCGCTTCCGCCCTGCAGTACGCCGGCGCCGATGCCGTGCTGCCCCTTGAACTGATGTGTCGCCGCCTGAAGGAGTTGTTTGCATGAACCTGTTGCCACCGGAACCTGCGCAGTCGCAGACCCCGGTCAACCTGCTGATCGTCGATGACGTGCCGCAGAACTTGGTAGCCATGCAGGCCCTGCTGCAGCGCGAAGGGGTCAACCTGCTGCTGGCCGGCTCGGGCGCGCAGGCGTTGGAGCTGCTGCTCGAGCACGAGGTGGCATTGGCCCTGCTTGACGTGCACATGCCGGAGATCGATGGCTTCACCCTGGCCGAACTGATGCGCGGTTCGCATCGCAGCCGCGACGTGCCGATCATCTTCCTGACCGCCTCTCCGGATGATCCCCTGCGCGTGTTCAAGGGCTACGAAAGCGGTGCGGTCGATTTCCTGCACAAGCCGGTGGCGCCGCAGGTGATCCTGAGCAAGGTCAACGTTTTCATCGAGCTGTACCAGCAGCGGCAGCTGCTGAAGGCGCGCAACGAGGCACTGGAGCGCGCGCTGAAGCTCAACGAGACGATGGCTGCCGTTTTGACCCACGACCTGCGCACGCCGTTGTCGGCGATCCTGCTGTGTGCCGACAAGCTGGCGCTGGAGCTTCCGGAAGACAACGCAGGCGCGCAGCAGACCCTGCAGTACCTGGAAGCCAGCACCCTGCGGATGGCGCGGATGGTCGAGCAGCTGCTGGATTTCTCGCGGATCCGCAGCGGTGGCCTGAGGCTGGAGGCAAGTGCCTGCGATCTGGCCGACGTAACGCGCGCGGTAGTCGCCGAGGCGGGCAGCGCGCATGGGGCGGACCGGATCCACCTGGACCTGCAGGGAGACACGCGGCTGCAGGGCGATCTGGATCGCCTTGGCCAGGTCGCCGCCAACCTGGTCGGCAATGCGCTGACCCATGGCAGCGAGGCGAGGGTGGAGGTGGATGGGCGCGACCCGCGCGGCGTACTGCTGCGGGTCAGCAACGCCGGCCGGATCGATGACGCGCTGTTGCCGCGACTGTTCGAACCGTTCAAGGCCAGCTTCCACCAGAGCAAGGGCCTGGGCCTGGGCCTGTACATCGTCGATCAGTTCGTCCGCGCGCACGGCGGGCGCATTGCGGCCCGCAACGAAGCGGGCCAGGTGGTGTTCGAGGCAATGCTGCCACGGCGCTGCGACGGCACGGTCTTGGCGGCAACCTAAGCGCTTCAGCCAGCATCCCGGCGGACTGAGACGGACTGGTCCGCGACTGCCAGCGTGGGTGCCTATTCTGTCAGGGAAGCGCCATGCCATTGCGCGCCATCGCCTACGCCAGCCGGGCGCTGCCGGACCTGTCCGCCGTGCCTGCATCGGCTGGTGGAGGACGCGGCACGATTCAACAAGCTGGCAGGGGTGACCGGCGTGCTGCTGCGTGACGGCGAGCGTTTCCTGCAGTACATCGAGGGGCCACCGGATGGCATCGATTCGGTCTACGAGCGCTTCCTGCAGGCAGCAAGCCACATCGACACCACCGGACTGGGACGCGACCGCCTGGGCCAGCGCCAGTTTCCCTATTGGCCGATGCGTTCGCTGCCGGTCGACGCGGCGATGCTGCGCCAGCTTTCCTGCAGTGACTGGTCCGGATTCTCCCGGCGCCTGCAGGGCGATCGTTCGGCACCGACGCCAGTGGACCTGCTCGATCAGGTGGTGCAGCCGGCTCTGCACGCAGGCTGATGGTCTGCGCCGGATTCAGCGCGAAGCAGCACCGCAGTACGCCGCATGCAGCGCCTGCAGCACGCCCAGTGCGGGCCCTTCAAGAACCCGGTAGTGTATCGCCTGCGCTTCGCGCCGGGTCGCCACGATATCCAGTCCGCGCAGCACCGCCAGATGCTGTGACAACGCCGATGCGCTCAGGCCGGTCAGTGCCTGCAGTTCCGGTACCGGCGCTTCACCTTCCACCAGGCGGCACAGCACCCGCAGCCGGGCCGGGTGGGCCAGGCTTTTGAGCAGCGTGGCTGCCTGCGACGCGTGTTCGGCCATCGCGGCGCTGTCGAGCTGGGTCCGGGCCATGGTTGACCATTTTATTTAGAATGATCTAATTTAGAATAATCTAAACAAATGGGCAATCTCATGTACGGCAGCGAAGAGGGCAGGGCATGAACCTGCCATGGAGTGCGGCGGCAGGTGGTGCGTTGATCGGCGCCGCCGCGGTGCTGTTGCTCGCCACCATCGGACGCGTGGCGGGCATCAGCGGCATCACCGCAGGCAGCCTGCGCGCAGGCAAGGGCGAGCGTGCCTGGCGCTGGGCCTTCCTGGCCGGCCTGACCGCATCGGCGGGGTGCTGTGGTGGCAATCGGTGCCCGGGGCATCGCCGCGTGCGCTGCTGCGTGATGCGCTGCCGGCATGGCAGTTGATGGGAGCCGGCCTGCTGGTCGGCTTCGGTACGCGGCTGGGCAATGGCTGCACCAGCGGTCACGGTGTGTGCGGCATGGCCCGCGCTTCGAAGCGATCGCTGGCGGCCGTGCTGGTGTTCATGGCCTGCGCGATGCTGACCACCTTCCTGGTCCGTCATGGCGGAGGCCCAACATGAGCCGCGCAGTCTGGGCCGCCGGCGCGGCGGGCGCGTTGTTTGGCATGGGGTTGGCACTTTCGGGAATGACCGACGCGCGTCGTGTCCTCGGCTTCCTCGACCTCACCGGTGACTTCGATCCCACGCTGCTGTGGGTGCTGGGCTCGGCGCTGCTGGTCAGCGCGATCGGGCAGCGGTGGGTGTTGCGGCGACAGCAGCCGCTGTACGCAGACCGCTTCCGGCTGCCTGTTACCCGGCGTGTGGATGCTCGCCTGCTGCTGGGTGCCGCGCTGTTCGGGATCGGCTGGGGTTGGGCGGGCTATTGCCCAGGACCGGCCATCGCCGGGGTGGCCGTGGCGTCGCGCGAAGCCCTGTGGTTCGTGCCTTCGATGCTTGCAGGATTCTGGCTGCACGACCGCTTCGTCCGTTGAGGCTTTCACCCCTGTCTCACCCTGCCTGGGGTCCTATCCTCGGATCACGGGGAAAAGGAGTGCAACGACATGGCACGGATGAAGTGGATGGGAAGGGGAATGCTGGCGGTCGCGCTGGCCGCAGCCGTGGCACCGGCACTGGCCTGCACGCGCGCGGTGTACCTGGGTGACAACGGCGATGTGATCACCGCGCGCTCGATGGACTGGAAGGTCGATGTGGCGACCAACCTCTACATACTGCCGCGCGGCATTGCGCGCACCGGCCAGGCCGGCCCGAAGTCGCTGGCGTGGACCGCGCGCTACGGCTCGGTGGTGGCCACCGGCTACGACGTGTCGACCACCGATGGCATGAACGAAAAGGGCCTGGTGGCCAACCTGCTGTGGCTGGTCGAATCGGAGTATCCGCAGCAGCGTGGCAACAAGCCGGGTCTGGCGATTTCGCTGTGGGCGCAGTATGTGCTGGACAACTTCGCTACCGTGGAAGAGGCGGTCGCTGCGTTGAAACGCGAGCCGTACTCGATCGTCACCGACAAGGTGCCCGGTGAAGATCGGCAGGCGACGCTGCACCTGTCGCTGTCCGATGCCAGCGGCGACAGTGCCATCGTCGAGTACATCGGCGGCCGCCAGGTGATCCACCATGACCGGCGCTACCAGGTGATGACCAATTCGCCGATCTTCGAGCAGCAGTTGGCGCTCAACAGCTACTGGCAGCAGATCGGCGGCACGGTGATGCTGCCGGGCACCAACCGCTCTGCTGACCGTTTCGCGCGCGCCTCGTTCTACATCAACGCCATTCCCAAGGCCGAGGATCCGGTGGAGGCCCTGGCCAGTGTGTTCAGCGTGATCCGCAACGCGTCGGTGCCGTATGGCATCACCACGCCGGGTGAGCCGAACATCTCATCCACGCGCTGGCGCACCGTGGCCGACCACAAGCGGCGGCTGTACTTCTTCGAATCGGCATTGACCCCGAACACCTTCTGGGTCGATCTGAACAAGGTCGATTTCGCCGGCAAGGTGCTCAAGCTCGACCTCGGCAAGGACCAGCGCAATACCTTCGCCGGTGATGCACTGGGCCAGTTCGTGCCCAGCGCACCGTTCGCCTTCCTCGGCGTCGACGGTTAGTTCGACGCCTGGCTGGAGGCCGGGTAGACCGCCTGGATCGTGCAGCTGCCGCGCGTGTACTGCGGCAGCGGGGCGATGCTTTCGCCGCGCAGATCGTCTGTCTCGAATTCGGCAGTCATGATCCGATCGCCGGGATTGCCACAGATCAGGCCGTTCTGCAGGCCCGAGTGGAAGCTCAGCTGCGGCGCGCGGTCGAGCTGGCGGCAGTGGCTGCCGAGTTCGACCCGGTAGTAGCGATGGCCGCCATTGCGGCGCGGGTTGGTCTCCACCAGCATGCCCTGCGGGTCGGATGACCAGGCACGCACGTTGCGCGTGGCAAAGCAGTAGGACGGTGAGCCGCCGAAGCTGCGACGCACCTCCTTGCGTTCGCGGATGGTCACGGCAGGCAGGGTAGCGGTGCGCAGGCGGTCGCTGTCGCGGGCGACGCTGGCATAATCGCGATTCTGCAGCGGGGTGACCGCGCTGATGGTGCATCGGCGGCCGTCGACCACGACGCGTTCGCTGGGGCGGCCGCAGGCCCAGCCGGCGGGGGCTTCCAGTTTCAGCGAAGTGGCACCGCGGACGCCGGGACAATCTTCGTTGAAGTCGATCCGATAGGCCTGGCCGGAGGCGGCGCGCAGTGCGATCGAGCGCGGTGATGCCTGCTCCACTTCCTGTACGCCGACAGCGTCCATGCAGTGCGGAGCCGGGGGCGTACGCTCCTGAGCGGAGACCGAAGCGGCGAGCGCCAGGCCGAGGCCGGTGGCGAGCGCCAGGGACACCTGCTGATGGGTCATGTCCTGCACTCCCTGCGTTGGATGACGGTTCGACTATAGCAACGGTTTGCACGGCCGTTGTTACACGCGCACACTGCCCGGATGGGCGCCATCTTCCATCTGCGGCACTACGGCCAGGCTACCGGCCTGGACCGCCATGACTACGCGCAGTGGGTGCTGCCAGTGCAGGGTGAACTGCAGTTCGAAATGGAAGGTCGCGGAGGTCGGCTGGACGTGCTGCAGGGGGCATTCGTGGCCGCCGGTGAGGCGCATGACCAGATGGCTGATGGTCCCAATGGTTTCGTGATCGTTGACTGTCCTCCGGGCGTACTTGATGACGGCACGCAGGAGCATCTGTGCCGGCAGCGCTGGCTGCATCTGCCGCTGGCATTGCGCCGACGCCTGGCTGAGGTGCAGGCAGGGCAGTCAATGCCGGCGCTGCTGCCGCAGTTGCTGCAGGTATTTGCACCTGCTGGCAGTGGCGCGCGCATGCAGGGTCTGTGTGCGGCGGTCCAGGCCGACCCCGGGCAGGCGTGGCCGGTGGCGCGCATGGCGGGGTTCGTCGGGGTCAGCGAGAGCCGTTTGCATGCGCTGTTCCGGCAGGAGTTCGGGCTCAGCCCGCAGGCCTGGCTCAGCGCAAGCCGGTTGCGTTGGGCCAAGCACCAGCTGCGCACCAGCGTGGCGCCGATCAGCGATATCGCGCTGGCCGCGGGCTATTCCGAGCAGAGCGCACTGACCCGTGCGCTGCGCCGCGAGTGCGGCCAGACTCCCGCAGCGTGGCGCCGGGGCGCCGGACTGTAGGGTCGAGCCACGCTCGGCTTTGCGCGCGCGGCCGGTCAGGGCAGTAGCCTCGGTCAAGAGTGCCCGCTGGCCAGCGCTTACACTGCGCGGCCTGTTCTCTCCCCCCCGAAGAACCCGAATGCGCAACAACCCGATGGCCCTGGGCATCGCCAATGGCGTTGCCGCTGGCGCGCTGTGGGGCGTGGTCTTCCTCGCGCCCGCCGTGCTGCAGTCGTTCAACGCCCTGCAATTGTCGGCCGGCCGCTATCTGGTCTACGGCCTGATCGCCGTAGTACTGCTGCTCCCGCGCTGGAAGCGGCTGGCACCCCAGCTGGGTCGCACCGAATGGATCGGGCTGCTGTGGCTGAGCCTGGCCGGGAACCTGGTGTACTTCCTGCTGCTGGCCACGGCGGTGCAGTGGGCTGGCGGTGCGGCGGCGTCGCTGATTGTCGGCCTGATTCCGGTGGTGGTCACCCTGGTCGGCGTGCGCGAACAGGGTGCAGTGCCTTTGAAACAGCTGCTGCCGGCACTGGGCCTGTGCGTACTGGGCGTGGCCCTGGTTGGTTGGGAAGCACTGATGTCCGAGCACCTGGCAACCCCGTGGCGGCAGCGCCTGATCGGCCTGCTGTGCGCGTTCGGCGCGCTGTTCTCGTGGGCGTTGTACTCGATCGGCAACAGCCGCTGGCTGGCGCGTCGACCGGACTTGTCCAGCCACGACTGGTCGCTGCTGACCGGCGTCACCACCGGCGGCCTGGCCCTGCTGCTGGTGCCGATGGCCTTCATCGGCCACACCAGCGGGCACACGGCGGCGCAGTGGAGTGGCTTCTGGGCAATCAGCGCCGGTGTGGCGGTGGTGGCCTCGATCCTCGGCAATGCGTTCTGGAACCGCGCCAGCCGCCTGCTGCCGCTGACCCTGACCGGCCAGATGATCGTGTTCGAGACGCTGTTCGCGCTGGCGTATGCCTTCGCCTGGCAGCAGCGCTGGCCTTCGCTGCTGGAAGCGTTGGCGATCGTGTTCCTGGTGGCCGGCGTGATGCTGTGCGCGCATGCCCATCGTACTCCACGGGCGATCGCCGAACATGCCGGCTGAATGCGTGCGTCAAGCGTGCTGATGCTGTCTTGGTCTCAGATGCAACCAAATGCCGGCACGTTGAGCGATGATCGCGGCGCTGGGTTTTTGCATCGCAGCACTTGACAGCAGGCCGGCGCTCAGTGTTTTCTGTGCGTCATGGTTCTTGATGCCGCCCACGCCAGCCTGATCGCCCCCGCCACTGCGGGCCGTTCGACTGCGCCGGTCGCCACCACCACCATTACCACCACCGTCACCACTGCCCTGGTGCGGCCCGTCGTCTTCGTGTAACTCCCGAAAACCACGGCCCCGCACCATACAGGTGGCGGGGAAACTCGACACCTGCATGCGACGGGGCCTCCTGCCGAGGTCTGCATGTCTTCCCACGCCCCCGCTCATCCCGTTGCCCCGGCCGATCTGGCTGCACCGTCCATCGTCGTGCACAAGTTCGGCGGCACCTCGGTGGCCGATGCCGAACGCTACCGCCATGTCGCGGGCCTGCTGCTGGCCCGTCCCGAATCGCTGCAGGTCACTGTCGTTTCGGCAATGAAGGGCGTCACTGACGCGCTGATCGAACTGGCCCAGCTGGCGGCCAAGGGCGACGAAGGCTGGCGCGAGGCCTGGCATGCGCTGCGCGCGCGTCACCGTGGCGCCGCCGTGGCCCTGCTGGGCGAGCAGGTGGGCGAGACCGTCGAATGGATCGACGCCCGCTTCGATCAACTGGCCGAAGTGCTGGCGGCGCTGGCGGTGATCGGCGAGCTGCCGCGCGAAGTACTCGACCGCGTGCAGGGCCTGGGCGAAGTATTCTCCGCGCAACTGCTTGGCACCCACCTGCGTGCCTTGGGCGAAGACTGTGCGGTACTCGATGCACGCGACGTGCTGGTGGTCGGGCATGGCGAACTGGGTGTGGATGTCGACTGGGAGTCCAGCGCGGACCGCCTGGCCAAGTGGCGCCTGCGGCATCCGCAGATGCGCCTGGTCGCCACCGGTTTCGTTGCCCGTGACCGCCATGACCGCATCACCACGCTCGGCCGCAATGGCAGCGACTATTCCGGCGCGATCTTCGCCGCGTTGTTCAATGCCGATGAACTGCACATCTGGACCGACGTCGACGGCGTGCTGTCGGCCGACCCGCGACTGGTGCCCGAAGCGGTGCAGCTGGAATCACTGAGCTACGACGAGGCCTGCGAGCTGGCTTATTTCGGCGCCAAGGTGGTGCATCCGCAGACGATGTCGCCGGCGATCCGCCTCGGCCTGCCGATCTTCATCCGCAATACCTTCCAGCCGGCGCATCCGGGGACGCGCATCAGCGCCGAGCGCTCGCCGCGCGGGCCGGTGAAGGGCCTGACCCTGAGCCCCGGGCTGTCCCTGTTGAACCTGGAAGGCACCGGCCTGATCGGCGTGCCCGGTACCGCCGAGCGCGTGTTCGCGGCGCTGCGCCAGGCGCAGGTGTCGGTGGTGATGATCTCGCAGGGTTCGTCAGAGCATTCGATCTGCTGCGTGGTGCGCGCTGCCGAAGCGGCGCGTGGCCGTGAGGCACTGCTGCACGCGTTCGCGCATGAACTGTCGGTAGGGCAGGTGCAGCGCGTGCAGGTCAGTGAGGGCGTCAGCGTGCTGGCGGCAGTGGGTGACGGCATGGCCGGCCAGCCCGGTGTTGCGGCGCGCCTGTTCGAGGCGCTGGGACGCGCGCAGGTGAACATCCTGGCGATCGCGCAGGGCTCGTCGGAGCGCAATATTTCTGTGGCGGTGGACAGTGCCGATGCCACCCGCGCATTGCGGGCCGCACATGCGGGCTTCTGGCTGTCGCCGCAGACGTTCGCGGTCGGTGTGATCGGGCCGGGCAACGTCGGCGCGGCACTGCTGGACCAGCTGCTGGCGGCCCGCCCGCAGCTGCTGGCCAAGGCCAATGTGGATCTTCGCCTGCGCGCGCTGGCCTCGCGTTCGCGCATGCGGCTGGAAGTGGATGGCCTGCACGCCGATTGGCGGGAGGCATTGCAGGACGCGGGCGAGCCCAGCGACCTGGATCGCTTCACCGAACACCTGCTGGCCGCGCACCTGCCGCATGCGGTGGTGATCGACTGCAGTGGCAGCGCCGACGTGGCCGAGCGCTATGAGGGCTGGCTGGCAGCCGGCATCCACGTGGTGACCCCGAACAAGCAGGCCGGTGCTGGCCCGCTGCCGCGCTACCAGCGCATCAGCGCTGCTGCGGCGGCCAGTGGTGCGCGCTTCCGCTACGAAGCCACGGTGGGCGCGGGCCTGCCGGTGATCACCACGCTGCGTGATCTGGTCGATACGGGCGACGAGGTGCTGGCGATCGAAGGCATCTTCTCCGGCACGCTGGCGTGGCTGTTCAACCGCTTCGACGGCAGTCAGCCGTTCTCGCAGCTGGTCGCGCAGGCGCGGTCGATGGGCTACACCGAGCCGGACCCGCGCGATGATCTTTCGGGCGTGGACGTGGCGCGCAAGCTGGTGATCCTCGCCCGCGAGGCCGGCCACGCGCTCAGCCTGGAACAGGTACAGGTGGAAAGCCTGGTGCCGGCGCTGCTGCGCGATGGCAGCGTGGATGACTTCATGGCGCGTCTGGGCGAGTCCGATGCCAGCCTGTTGCAGCGGTTGCAGGACGCGCGGGCGCGTGGCGCGGTGCTGCGCTACGTGGCACAGCTGGGCGCTGACGGTGCCTCGGTGGGCCTGCAGGAACTGCCCGCCGACCACGCCTTCGCCAACCTTCGGTTGACCGACAACGTGGTGCAGTTCCGTACCCGTCGCTACTGCGACAACCCGTTGGTGGTGCAGGGTCCGGGGGCCGGCCCGGAAGTCACCGCCGCCGGTGTGTTTGCCGACCTGCTGCGGGTCGCGGCCGGTGAAGGAGCGCGCCTGTGATCGCACGTGCGTTCGCGCCGGCCTCGGTGGCCAACGTGGCGGTGGGCTTCGACATTCTTGGCCATGCCATCGCCGGTGTTGGCGATACCGTGAGCGTGCGCCGCATCGATGAACCGCTGGTGCGCATCGAGGCGATCCGTGGCAGTGCGGTCGAGCTGCCGCTGGAGGCAGCCGGGAACACCGCCGGCGCTGCGCTGATGTCACTGCGCGAAGGCCTGGGCTTGGACTTCGGTTTCGCGGTGGAGATCGACAAGGGCATTCCGTTCGGTTCCGGCATGGGCGGTTCGGCAGCGTCATGCGTTGCTGCGCTGGTTGCCGCCAACGCGCTGCTGGATGTACCGCTGTCGCGCGAGGCGCTGTATCCGTTTGCGCTGGATGGCGAGGCGGTGGCCAGCGGTGGCCGCCACGGCGACAACGTGGGGCCGTTGCTGCTGGGTGGTTTTGCGCTGTGTACGGCCGACCGCCTGCTGCCAATTCCTGTGCCGGCGGCCTGGCACAGCCTGCTGGTGCATCCGCACGCGGTGCTGGAAACACGCCGTGCGCGCCAGGTGCTGCAGGGCAGCTACGCGCTGGGTGAATTCGTGGCACAGAGTGCGAACCTCGCGCTGGTACTCAGCGGTTGCCATCGTAGTGATGCGGCGCTGGTGCGGGCTGGATTGCGCGATGTGCTGGTCGAACCACGGCGGGCCGGCCTGATTGCAGGTTTCGAAGCAGCCCGCGATGCGGCGCTGTCGGCCCATGCAATGGGTGCGGGCATCTCCGGTGCCGGACCCAGCGTGTTCGCTTGGTTCGAGGACGCCGACCAGGCCCGCGCCGCTGCCGCACCGGTGCAGGCGGCATTTGCCGCCGCCGGTTTCGACAGCGATGCCTGGGTGTCGCCGCTGGATGCACCGGGAGCCCGCTTGTGCTGAATCCTTCCCCATTACTGGATACCGAACCCATGCAATTTGTTTCGACCCGGGGTCAGTCCCCGGCCGTTGGCCTCAGTGCGGCGATCGCTGCAGGATTGGCGCCCGATGGAGGGCTGTATGTTCCGCAGGTGCTGCCGGCGCCACGTGAGCTGCGGGCCGGCGCAACGCTGGCCGATACCGCCGCCGATCTGCTGGCACCGTTCTTTTCCGGCGACGCGCTGGAGTCTGCGTTGCCGTCGATCTGCCGGGAAGCGTTCGACTTTCAGGTTCCGCTGCGTGCACTGGGCGGCGGTGACCATGTGCTGGAGCTGTTCCATGGGCCGACGGCGGCGTTCAAGGATATCGGTGCGCGCTTCCTGGCCGGAACACTGTCGCGGCTGCAGGCCGGCAAGGACCGCGATCTGACGATTGTTGTCGCCACGTCTGGCGATACCGGCGCCGCCGTTGCTGCGGCCTTCCATCGCCAGCCCGGCGTGCGCGTGGTAGTGCTGTATCCGGATGGCCGCGTGTCACCGCGCCAGGCGCATCAGCTCGGTTGTTTCGGCGACAACATCCAGGCGCTGCGCGTGGCCGGTGCCTTCGACGATTGCCAGGCGATGGTCAAGCAGGCACTGGCTGACCGCGAACTGCAGGCGCAGGTGCCGCTGAGTTCGGCCAACAGCATCAGCCTCGGCCGCCTGCTGCCGCAGATGAGTTATTACGCGCATGCGGCGTTGTCCCATTACGCGACACATCGTCGTCGGCTCAACCTGGTGGTGCCGACCGGCAACCTTGGCAATGCGATGGCGGCCGTGCTGGCGCGCGCGCTGGGCGTGCCGATCGGGCAGATCGTGCTGGCCACCAATGCCAATGCGGTACTGCCGGCGTACTTCAATGGTGGCGACTACCAGCCGCAGGCCAGCGTGGCCACCGTGGCCAATGCAATGGACGTAGGGGCGCCCAGCAACTTTGAACGCCTGCGCTGGCTTTACCTCGGAGATGACGCCGAGCTGCGCGCTGCGTTCCGCGCGTTCGCGGTGGATGACGTGACCATCCGCGCGACGATTGCGGCGGCGCACGCCAGCAACGGCGAACTGTTCTGCCCGCATACGGCCACAGCGGTGAAGGTGCTGCAGGACCTGCGCGCGCGCGGCGCCAAGGGCGACTGGGCGGTGGTGGCTACCGCACATCCGGCCAAGTTCGAGGCAGTGGTGGAGCCGTTGATTGGCGAATCAGTGGCCGTGCCGCCGGCGCTGGATGCGTTGCTGCAGCGGCCCGCGCACGCGGAACCGTTGGCCGCGGAGTATGCGGCGCTGCGCGAGGTGTTGCTGCGTTGATCGAAGGCATCTGGGGTTGCCGGCCAGCGGCCGGCACTACCCGTGCTGCGTCCACCTGGTAGTGCCGGCCGCTGGCCGGCAACGCAACCAACCGCGATGCGGTCAGATCAACCCTTCACCGGCCAGCGTGCGCAACCCGTCCTCGTCGAGGATCTCCACCACGTTCAGGTGGGGCAGGGCGATCAACCCCTGCTGGCGCAGCTTGGTGAAGGTACGGCTGACCGTTTCCATGGTCAGGCCCAGATGGTCGGCGATGTCGCCACGCCCCATTGGCAGCGAGACGCGCAGGCCATCGCCACCCAGCTTGGCCTCGCGCGCGGCCAGGCGCAGCAGGAAGTCGGCCACTTTCTCGGCCGGCTGCAGCCGCGCCAGTGCCAGCGCGGCATCCTGCGCGGCGTCCAGCTCCTGGCAGGCACGCTGCAGCAGCTTGCGTTCCAGGTGCGGGAAACGGCTGCGAAGCGCCTTCATCTGCGGCAGCGCGACACGGCATACGCGGCTGTCTGCGATGGCCTCGATATCGTAGCGGTGGTGGTCACTGCCGCTCAGGCCCAGGTAGTCGCCGGGAAGCACGAAGCCATTGATCTGGCGGCGGCCATCGGCCAGGGTGCGCACCAGGCGCAGGGCGCCGCCGGTCAATGTATAGACATGGTCGCGCTCTTCGCCGGTGCGGGCCAGGGTACTGCCCATGCTGACCTGCTGGGAAACGGTGACCTGTTCCAGTGCCTGCACTTCATCGGGCGACAGCGCCGAGCACACCGCAAGGTGGCGAACCGAGCAGTGCAGGCAGTCCAGCGTGTTGCAGGACGGCGAGGCGGGATCGTTGGTGGCGGGCGGAGCGCCGGAAGGCCGTGACATGTTGCGGGGGCGTATCGCGGGCGGGGAGGGCCTTATGATACTTCAAGCGGCCGTTCGACCCTGCCCGAGGCGGGGGCGCTAGAATGTCGCCCCCTCCCACGTCCCGTTCCAGCAGGAGTTCCGCCCGTGATCAAGCCCCGTACCCCGCCCGGCACCCTTGAACTGCTGCCGCGCGAGCAGATTGCGTTCCAGCGCATGCTGGACGTCATCCGCCGCAACTACGAGCGCTTCGGGTTCCTGCCGGTGGAGACGCCGGTGTTCGAGCTGTCCGACGTGCTGCTGACCAAGTCCGGTGGCGAGACCGAGCGCCAGGTGTATTTCGTGCAGTCCACCGGTGCGCTGGCCAACGCCGCCGAATCGGGTGACCGTTCGCTGCCGGAAATGGCGCTGCGCTTCGACCTGACCGTGCCGCTGGCGCGCTACGTGGCCGAGCACGAGCATGAACTGACCTTCCCGTTCCGTCGCTACCAGATGCAGCGGGTGTACCGCGGCGAGCGCGCCCAACGCGGCCGCTTCCGTGAGTTCTACCAGTGCGACATCGACGTGATCGGCAAGGACAGCCTGAGCGTGCGATACGACGCCGAAGTGCTGGCGGTCATCCACGCGGTGTTCTCGGAACTGCGCATCGGTGACTTCAGCATCCAGCTGAACAACCGCAAGCTGATGCGTGGCTTCTTCGAGAGCCTGGGCGTGGCCGAGGGCGAGCGCCAGCTGGCAGTGCTGCGCGAAGTGGACAAGCTGGACAAGCGCGGCGCCGATTACGTGCGCGAGACGCTGGTGGGCGAGGGCTTCGAGATTCCGGCCGAGCAGGTCGAGAAGATCCTGGCGTTCGTGGCCGTGCGTTCGCAGGGCCATGCCGATGCACTGGCGCAGCTGGCCACGCTTGAAGCCGACGCCGGTTCTTCGGAGATCCTGCGTACCGGCGTCGCCGAACTGCGCGAAGTGCTGCAGCTGGTGCAGGCGCTGGGCGTGCCGGAAACCGCGTACTGCCTGAATTTCTCCATTGCGCGCGGCCTGGACTACTACACCGGCACCGTCTACGAGACCACGCTGACCGACCACCCGCAGATCGGTTCGATCTGCTCGGGCGGCCGCTACGAAGACCTGGCCAGCCACTACAGCAAGTCGAAGCTGCCGGGCGTGGGCATCTCCATCGGCCTGTCGCGCCTGTTCTGGCAGCTGCGCGAAGCCGGCCTGATCGATGGCATCGAGGGCAGCAGCGTGCAGGCGCTGGTGGCGCTGATGGACGAGCAGGGCATGCCGCAGTCGCTGGACATCGCGCGCCGCCTGCGCGCCGGTGGCATCAACACCGAAGTGCAGATGGAGCCGAAGAAGATCGGCAAGCAGTTCCAGTACGCCGCCAAGGCCGGTATCCGCTTCGTGGTGCTGGCCGGTGAGGACGAGCTGGCGCGCGGCGTGGTGGCAGTGAAGGACCTGCTGCGCGAGCAGCAGTTCGAAGTCTCCCGTGACGAGTTGGCCAGCACCCTGCAGGTCGAGCTGGAGCAGTCGAAGGTGATGTAACGGCCCCTGGCAGCATGCAGCGCTTCAACGAAACGCCCACCAACCGGTGGGCGTTTTCGTTTCCGGGCCTCGTTCCGGGGTCAGGGCCGTTTTCCTCTGGAAAACAGATCCGACCCCGGCAGTCCCGACAGCTCGTGACCACCTGTCGAGGGCGGGGTCGGTCCGGAACCCAGCTGTGCCGATGCTCCGGCCTCTGCGGGTGCGGGTGCAGGGCAGCAGCCCTGCCGCACCCTCAACCCTCGATTTGACGCACTGCGCAAGAATGCGCTAATGTACTAACGCGCTATTACATTGATGCATGGAAACGACCCCGTGAAAGCCCGCCCCGAAATTGCCGCCAAAGACCCGAAGGCCGACCTTGAAGCCCTGGCCCGGGCCTTTGCCGCCCTGCGCGAGCCGGAACAGGTCGAGGCCTTCCTGCGCGATCTATGCACACCTGCCGAGCTGGAAGCCATGGCTGACCGCTGGAAGGTGGTGCCGCTGCTGCAGCAGGGCGTGCCGTATCGCGAGATCCACGAGCGCACCGGGGTCAGCGTGACCACCACCGGACGGGTGGCACGCACCCTTGAGCATGGCCATCGAGGCTATGCCGCCGCCATCGACCGCCTTGCCTCGCGCTGATCCGCGCCCCGTTCCGAACTTCGAGACCTCCCCCATGAGTGCAACCCAGGCAGCGCCGGCACGAGACCGGCTGCGTATCGCCATCCAGAAGAGTGGCCGGCTGGCCGAACCCGCGCGCAACCTACTCAGCGCCTGCGGCCTGAGCTGGCGCGAGAGCCGCGACAAGCTGTTCTGCTACGGCGAATCGCTGCCGGTGGACCTGCTGCTGGTGCGCGACGACGACATCCCCGGCCTGATCGCCGACGGCGTCTGCGACCTCGGCATCGTCGGTCGCAACGAGCTGGACGAGCAGGCCGCGGCACGTCGCCAGGTCGGCCTGCCGGATGCCTACCAGGCGCTGCGCGGGCTGGGCTTCGGCCAGTGCCGGCTGATGCTGGCGGTGCCGGAGGAGTGGCAATGGCAGGGTCCGGCGCAGCTGGCCGGCACCCGCATCGCCACCAGCTACCCGGCCATCCTCAAGCAGTGGCTGGCCGAGCAGGGTGTGGATGCACAGGTGGTCGAGCTGTCCGGATCGGTGGAAATCGCCCCGCGACTGGGTACCGCCGACCTGATCTGCGACCTCGTCTCCAGCGGCGCCACGCTGCGCGCCAACCAGCTGACCCCGGTGCACAACCTGCTCGACAGCGAGGCGGTGCTGGCGGGTGCGGTGCGCGTGCCGGATGATGCGCGTGCATCGCTGCGCGCGATGCTGCTGCGCCGCCTCGATGGCGTGGTACAGCGGCAGGACCGCAAGCTGCTGATGTTCCGCGCCAGCGAGGATCGCGTCGACGCGCTGTCGCAGCTGCTGGCCGATGCCGAGCCGCTGGTGCGGCTGCCGGCCGATGGCGGCGCGCTGCGCCTGCAGACCATGTGCCCCGGCCCGCTGAGCTGGCAGCGCATGGAAGAACTCGAGCGCGCTGGCGCGCAGGGCCTGATGGTGTTGAGCGTGGAGCGGTCGCTGGCATGAACCGTCTGATCTGGTCCCGACTTGATGAGACCGCGCGCAGCGCGGCGCTGACCCGCCCGGTGCAGACCGTGGCGCAGCAGACCCGCGACGCGGTGGCGACGCTGATTGCACAGGTGCGCACACAGGGCGACGACGCGCTGCGCGCGATCACCGCACGTTTCGACGGTGTCGAGCTGCGATCGTTCGAAGTGAGCGAAGCCGAGTTCGCAGCGGCCGATGCCGCCGTCCCCGCCGAACTGCGCCAGGCGATGGTCGAAGCTGCCGAACGCATCGCCCGCTTCCACGCCGCCGGCGTGGTTACGGGGTATGCGGTGGAAACCGCGCCGGGCGTGGTCTGCGAACGCATGCTGCGGCCGATCGGCCGCGTCGGCCTGTACGTGCCGGCCGGCAGCGCACCGCTGCCGTCCACCGCGTTGATGCTGGGCGTGCCCGCGCAGCTGGCCGGCTGC